>FWWL01004667.1_pt1 | contig 22666 bp, 18 predicted proteins | sample 2228331 | NCBI WGS metagenome assembly FWWL01 (sample SAMEA103939775, study PRJEB20133) | metagenome | reverse complement strand
ATCCCCACCCCGGCCCCCAGCCCGACGCCGATCCTCTACGTGGTCCAGCCGGGCGATACGCTGTATGGGATCGCCCTGAAATACGGGGTCTCCGTGTCAGCGCTCCAGGAGGCCAACGGGATCACAGACCCCACCCGGCTCCAGATCGGGCAGGAGCTGGTGATCCCGGCCCCTGGCCCGGAAGGCCAAGCGCCGGCCCGCCCGCCGACCCCCACGCCGCTCCCCTTGCTGATCCAGGGATTGGGATGCACCCCCAGCGCCCTGGGCAGCCTGAGCTGCGTCGGGGAGGTGATCAACCCCCAGCCCCACCCCCTGCGCAACGTCCAAGTACAGATCGTCCTTCAGGATGGGGAAGGGCGGGAGCTGAGCGCCGGGATCGCCGGGACCGCCTTGGACATCCTGGTCTCCGGGGGGCGTTCCCCCTTCGCCCTGGTCTTCAACACCGTCCCCGCGGGCTACACGCGGGCTTCGGCCCGCGTGGTCCGCGCCGAGCCGACCCAGGAGCCGGGGAACCGCTACGGCCCGGTGGAGCTGACCCGCTCGGAAGGCCAAGCGGAAGGGGCGGACTTCGTGGTGCGCGGCCAGGTCCGCAACGCCGACGCTGTGCCGATGCGGCGGATCAACGTCGTGGTGGCCTTCTATAATCGAGAGGACCGGCTGCTGGGGTTCCGGCAGATGGTGTTCTCGGAGGCGCCCACGGCCCCCGGGGCGGCACAGGCCTTCGAGGCGCGGTTCCCCGCGGCGGGGGTGCAGGGCTTCCGGGTGCTCGTGGAGGGGCAGCGATGAGCAAGCGGGCATTAGGGGGAGCGCTGCTGGGGGCAGCAGCCCTGATCGCCCTGGCCCAGGTGGCGATCAACGGGATGCGCCTGGGCCGCTCGGCGGAGTGGGGCCCTCTGCAGCAGGCGGCGCTGGGGGTCGCCGGGCTCCTGGCCCTGCTGGCCCTGCCGCTCCTGTGGGGCGACGGCCGCCCGGCGTAATTGGATCACGCACCGGTTGGAGAGATCGCCTACGGATGGCTGTTTCCTATCAACTCCTGCGCGACCTCGCGGATCGCATCGCCCGGGGCCTGTGGATCGCGGTGGTCCTCGTTTACTTGGCCTACGGGGTGATCTTCGGGATCTACGCGCTCTCGCTTTTCCGTTTCCCCTTTGATTATGATCAGGGGGAAGGGTTCGAACTGCTCGACGCGGTGTATTTCGCCCGCGGGCAATGGCCCTATCGGGATATCTCCGCTTACCCCTTTTACGCCTCGAACTATCCCCCCCTCTTCCACCTCCTCGCCGTCCCCCTGGTGTGGGCTCTCGGCCCCCACCTGATCGCCGGGCGGCTGCTCTCCGCAGCGGCGACGGCCGCGCTGGCGGCCGCGGTGGGCCTGGCCATCGGGCGATGGACCCGGCGGTGGGCGGTCGGGGTGTGGGCAGGGGGGATGATCCTCGCCTCGAATTATGTCTATCATATCGGCCCGCTCGCCCGCAGCCACATGACGATGGTCCTCTTCGAGACGCTGGCCGTGCTCGCCCTGGCCCGCGAGGAAGGCTTCCCCTCCCGCCGGATGCTGCTGCTCGGGTCGCTGGCGCTGATGGCGGCGGGCTGGACCAAGCAACACGCCATCGTCACCGTGCTCGCGGTCTCCGCCTATCTCCTCCTGCGCCGTCCGCTCCGGGCGCTGGCCTGGGGAGCCGTCTTCGGGGCGGTGAACCTGGCCCTGTTCGCTCTGATAGACCTCGCCACCGGAGGCCAGTGGTCCCTCCACATCATCGAGGCTAACCTCAACGAATACGATTACCGCCAGGCCTTTTTCCTCTACAGCCAGTGGTTCCGCCTCCACGCGGTCGTGCTCCTCATGGCCGCGGCGCTGGTCCTCTACGAGCTGTATTTCGACCGCCTCTCCCTGTTCAGTATCTGGGCGGTCTTCGCGGCAGCCGGCGGGGCCCTGGCGGGCAAGTGGGGGGCGGGGGAATCCTACTTCGTCACGGCGGTGGTGGCGGCAACCCTGGCCGCCGGCCGGCTCCTTGCCCGCTTGGAGGGGTGGACGGCCAACCGGCCGGCCTGGCGGGCGGCGCTCGCCCTGTTGCTCCCTATTGCCATGCTCCACCAGGCAGCGCGGGTGCTCCATCTGCCCACGGATCACCCCCTGACCGCGCCGGCCGCCCGCTGGCTGGGCCTCACGGGGAGCCGCTATGTAGATACCGTCGGCTATACCCAACTGGGGCATCTGCCCACAGAGGAGGACGTCTGGAACGGCTGGCGGATCGTGGAGATGGTGAGGGCGGCGCCGGGCCCCGCCCTCACCGAGGAGGCCTCGTGGGCGCTGCTGGCGGGCAAGGAGCCGGTGACCAACCCCACCCAGTTACTGAACCTGTATAAAAACGGCCGGCTGAACCCGGAGCGGCTGATCCGGATGATCCGAGAGCAAGCGTTCGGGATCGTGGTGCTGCGGGCCCAGTTCTACCCGCAGCCGGTGCTGGATGCCATCGGGCAGGCCTACCGGCCCGCCGCGGACATCCCGGTGAATGGATTCCTCTACCGTATCCTGGTCCCCCGGGATTCACCGGGCGCCCGCCGTTAGAAGAACGCCCCCCGGCGGGTGTGCCCCAGCAGATACAGGAAGAAGGGCCCCCCGAGGAAAGCGGTGAGGATGGTCAGCGGGATCTCCTGGGGCGGGAGGAGGATCCGGGAGAGGAGATCGGACCCCGTGAGCAGGGAGGCCCCGAGGAGGACGGCGGCGGGGAGCACCCGCGGGTAGCGGGGCCCGACGATCAGGCGGGCCAGGTGCGGGGCGATCAGGCCGACGAAGCCGATGATCCCGGTGAAGGCGACCGCCCCGGCGGTCGCCAGGGTGGCCGCCCCGATGGTCAGCCGCTTCACCCGCTCCACCGGGAGGCCGAGCTGCAAGGCCTGCTCCTCCCCGAACTGCAGCACATCCAACGGGCGCCCGAGCAGGAGCAGGAGGCCCAGGCCGATGGCCACATAGGGGAAGGCCACCCGCAGGGCGGGCCAGCCCCCCAGGGCATACCCCCCCAGCATCCAGATCCAGGCCCGATGGGGGGCGACGCGGCCGACCATGGTCATCAGCAGGCCCAGGCTGACGGCGTTGAGGAGGGCCCCCACGGCCACCCCGGCCAGCAGCAGCGTGGTCAACGGCACCGCACCCCCAATCCGGGCGAGCCGATACACCAGCCCGACGGTGAGCAGCCCGCCCAGGAAGGCGGCCAGGGGAAGCGTCAGCAGCCCGAGGACCGTGGCGGAGAGGTTGAGGGCGACGGCCACCAGCGCCCCCAGGTTCGCCCCCGCCGCCACCCCGATCAGATACGGATCGGCCAACGGGTTGCGGAACAGCCCCTGATAGGCCGCCCCGGCCCCGGCGAGCGCTCCCCCGGCCAAGGCCATCAGCAGCACCCGCGGGAGCCGCACCTCCCACACGATGGTGGCCAGGGTGGGGTCCGACCCCCTTCCGATCAGGATCCGCCCCAGATCCGAGAGGGGGATCGAGACCGGCCCCAGGGCCACCCCCAGGCCCAGGCTCGCTCCGAGAAGCAACCCCAGGCCGGTCCACAGGCCCATCCGAATGGTCCAAGGACGATCGAAGATCCACGCGATCGCTCGAAGGGCCATTTCGTTCGCCCGTGCGAAAAGGGATCGCCCCCAGCGGGGCGCTTCCACGCTCATCACCCGCTTTCGTCCGTAGTCCGGCGCGCGAGCGCCTGTCCCCCCGTTTCCCTGTTCACCGCATGGGCACGGGGAGCCGGAGGGTGGCCACCGGGAGCCGGTCGGCGGCCGATTGAGGGAAGCGCTCCGGGTGGATGATCCGCGCCAGTGCCTCCAGGCCCTCCACGATCCGCGGCCCGGGCCGTGAGATCAGGTCCGCGTTGATCGGGTAGATCCGCCCCTCCCGCACCGCCCGCAGGCGGTTCCACCCTGGGCGCTGCCGGACCTTCTCCGGCGTCTCGCCATAGTTGGCCGTCCCCAGGATGATGAGGTCGGGATCTTGGCGGATCAGCTCCTCCAGGCTGATCTGCCCCCATTCGCTGGGGAGGCTGGCCCCGATGTTCTGCCCGCCGGCCCGGACGATCAGCCGATCAATGAAAGAGCCCGGCCCGGCAGTCCACGGCTTGCTTGGGTCCGTGGCGTCCAGCTCATAGAAGACCTTGGGGCGGGTGGAGACCGTGCGGACCTTCTCCTCGATCGCGGCGAGGCGGGCCCGCAGGTCGGCCACGGCCCTCTCTGCCTGCGCGGTGTTCCCGGTCAGCCGCCCCACCGTCCGGATCTGCTCGAAGATCTCCTCGATGTCCTTGGGGGTCCGCTGGTGGAACACCACCAGTCCCAAGCCCTCCAGGGCCTTCACCTGCTCCGGGCTGATGACCCCGGGGGCCAGGATCAGGTCGGGGCGCAACGCCACGATGGCCTCGGTGTTGATCGTCGGGTAGGTGCCGCCGATGCTGGGCACGTTCTTCGCCTCCGGCGGATAATCCGAGAGCTCATCCCGCCCCACGAGGCGGTCCCCCGCGCCCACGGCGAAGATCATCTCCGTGGCGGAAGGGGCGAGGGTCACGATGCGCTGGGGGCGGGCCCGGAGCACGATCGTCCGCCCGTGCTCATCGGTGAGGACGAGGAATGGGGTGGGGCTCGGCGTGGGGGCCGGCGTGGCCGTCGGCGCCGGGGTGAACGTCGGGGCAGGCGACGGGGTAGGCGTGGGAGCGGGGGTCCCCACACAGCCTGCCAGGATCGCGAGGATCCAGAGCCATCCGAGGATGCGTCGCATCGGAACACCTCCAGCCTGGGATGGGATCCTCGCCGAAAGGGGCGGAGGCCCATCCCGGCCGGAGCCCCAAACGAGCGGCCTCCCTGCCGGAACGGACAGGGAGGCCGCGGGAACGTTCACCGGTCCGAAGGATGGACACGGGCGGCACTCCTACCCCTTCCGCGAGGCTCGGAGGAGGCCGAGGCGGGCGACCGGGCTTCCACGGTCCGCATCCGCGGCCGTGGTTACCGTTGCGGGACAGCGCCGGACTCTCACCGGACTTCGCCTTTCAGCCCTGCCATCCGGGGCGTCGGGCACCTCGGCCGTATTCAGTTGTCTAGGCTCATGATAATCCAAGCGGGAGCGCTGTCAAGGAAGGGGCGGATTTCGCCGGCCGAGCTGCCTATAAGGCTTCCGGCGGGCGGTATTCGCCCCAGACCTGGCGCAACACGCCGCAGATCTCCCCCAGGGTGACATCGGCGGCGACTGCTTCCACGAACAGCGGCATCAGGGATTCGTCCGGCCGGCGGGCCGCCGCCTCGATACGGCTCAGGAGGGCGGCGACCCGCTCCCCATCCCGACGGGCCCGCAGGGCCTGCAGCCGCGCCCGCTGGGCCTCCTCGATCGCCGGATCCACCTTCAGCCGCTCCAGATCGGCCGGCTCCTCTTCCACCTGGAAGGCGTTGACGCCCACGATGATCTGCTCGCCCGACTCGATGGCCTGCTGAGCCCGGTAGGCCGATTCGGCGATGGCCCGCTGGATATAGCCGCTCTCGATGGCCCGCAGCGCCCCTCCCATCGCCTCGATCCGCTCGATCTCCTCCAGCGCCCGACGTTCGATCTCGGTCGTCAGGTATTCGATCACGTAGCTGCCCGCCAGCGGGTCGATGGTGTCGGCCACCCCAGACTCGTAGGCCAGGATCTGCTGGGTGCGCAGGGCGATCCGCGCGGATTTCTCGGTGGGAAGCCACAGCGCCTCGTCCATGGCGTTGGTGTGCAGGGACTGGCAGCCGCCCAGGATGGCCGCCAGGGCCTGGACCGTCACCCGGATGATGTTGTTTTCGGGCTGCTGGGCGGTGAGGGTGCTGCCGCCGGTCTGGACGTGGAAGCGAAGCATCATGGCCTCAGGACGGGTGGCCCCCAGGCGATCCCGCGCCAGGCGGGCCCACAGCCGGCGGGCGGCGCGGAATTTGGCCACTTCCTCCAGGAAGTGGTTGTGGGCGTTGAAGAAGAACGAAAGCTGCGGCCCGATATCATCCATGGAGAGGCCCGCCCGGGCGGCGGCCCGCACATACTCCAGGGCGTGGGCGAAGGTGAAGGCCACCTCCTGCACCGCGGTGGCACCTGCCTCCCGGATGTGGTAGCCGCTGATGCTGATGGGGTTCCAGTTCGGCACGTGGCGATGACAGAAGGCCATGACGTCTACCGTGAGCCGCATGGAGGGCTCGGGCGGGAAAATGTAAAGGCCCCGGGCCACGTATTCCTTCAGGATGTCGTTCTGGACCGTCCCCCGCAGCCGTTTCCAGTCCACGCCCCGCTCCCGGGCCAGGGCCAGCACCATCGCCAGCAAAATGGCGGCTGGCGCGTTGATGGTCATCGAAAGGCTGACCTGATCCAGGGGGATGCCCTCCAAGAGGCAGCGCATGTCCTCGAGGGTGCAGATGCTCACCCCCACCCGCCCCACCTCCCCGTGGGCCAGGGGGTGATCGGCGTCGTAGCCCAGCTGGGTGGGCAGATCGAAGGCCACCGAAAGCCCCGTCTGACCCTGGGCCAGCAGATAGCGGTAGCGTCGGTTGGACTCCTCGGCGGTGGCATAGCCCGCATATTGCCGCATAGTCCACAAGCGGCCCCGATACATCGTGCGGTAGATCCCACGGGTGAAGGGGAATTCCCCAGGGAACCCCAGGTCCTCCAGATAATCCAGTGGGACGTCCGCCGGGGTGTAGAGGGGCTCCAACGGGATGCCGGAAGGGGTCTCGAAGTGGGGGCGCCGTTGGGGGGCTTCCCGGATCGCCTCCAGCCACCTCTGCCGGGCTTCTTGGATCTCGTCCATTTCCCTGCGAACTTGAACGGCCATCGCGCCCTCCTTACCCTTGGATGCGAAGGGGAGGCCCATCCCACCGACGGCTCAGGGGATTGGGGGCTCCTCGCGCTCCGGCTCGAGGGATTCCTCCGGCACTACCCCGAGCCGGAGGAGCGCCGCCCGCACCTGGGGCCAGCCAGCCGGATGCACCGTCACCGCCACCGGCGAGAGCACTTCCCGCACGTGCCGCCGGGCCTCCGTGGCCAGCAGCTGCCGCATCAGCTCCGGGTCGCTCACCCGGAGCACCAGCGCCCGCTCCACTGTGGCCTCCGGGCCGCGGGCCGCCCAGCGCGCCAGGGCGCGGCCCAGCGCCTCCGGCGGGGCCAGATCGTAGCGGCGGAAGAAGTCCAGGATCCGCTCCGGCCCGATGTTCTGCCCCCGCGCCCGCGCCAGGGAGCGGGCCGTGATCCGGTAACGATACACCTCCCCTGAGGCGACCCAATCGGCGATCCGGGCGATCTGGAAGCGCTCATACCGGCGGGCAGCTCCCACCTCGATGGTCCCATCCTCCAGCAAAACGAAGCGCGTATCTCCATCGGGGGGCGGATCCCCCTTCCCCAGATAAGCCGCCCCGAAAGGCGAAAGGCGGATCCGGTCGGGCTCCCCCAGCTCCACCACCCCCAGCCAGTGGAGGGGGCCGGTCAACAGGTAGCGCAACAGGGCCCCCTCCACCCGATCCCAGTTCTCAAACCCCCGCAGATACTCCCCTGTCTCCGCATCTCGGATATACCAGGTGGCGAACTCTGCCTCCGTTCGCTGAAAGGTCGGGTTCCTCGCCTGGATCTCCCGGATCAGATCGGGGATCGCATACCAGCACCCCGGGTCCAGCCGTCCCAGCAGCGGCAGGAGGGCGTAGCGGGGCAGCCGCGGATCGTTGTGCCAGGAGCCGGTGGGCTCCGGCCGCAGGGTGGGGACATGGAAGAGATCGTTCCACACCGGATCGTCTCGCCACGCCTCCAGCAGGGCGCGCAGCTGCTCCATCAGCGGGGCCTGCAGCCAGCGGGTGGTGACCTCCGGATCCAGGCGCACCGCCTCGCGGCGCACCTGGGTCATCCGGAGGGCGTCGGCCAGGCGCCAGAGCAGCGCCCAGCGCTCCCGGTGGGGCCAGCGCAGCTGCCGGCGCAGGGAGGGAAACCGGGCCCACGCCTCCTCCGGCGTCAGCGCGGCTGGGGGCGCCTCGTTGTGCAGGAAGGTCAGCAACGTGCAGAAATCGTCCGCCGGCGTCGTCCCCACCCGCCGGACCCGCGCCGGGGCCGGGGCAGGGGGGAGGGCCTCCGGCTCCCGGGCGCGGGGGGCCTCCGCTCCGACCGGCAGGCCAAGCTGCAATTCGTCGGGGATGAACAGCACCTCCTCGAAGCCGGCCGGCTGCTCCACGAACCCGAAGAAGATCCATCCCCGGAACCAGAGGGCCTCCGCGGGGCCGGTCGGCCGCTCCCAGAGCCGTTCGCTTTCCAGACGGGCGGCCCCCACCCGACGGATCTCCCCGAAGCGTCGCTGGAAGGCGGCAGCGGGCATGACCCCCCCGGCCCCGACCAGGGCCCGAAGGGCCTCCTGCTCCTCCGGCCCCAACCGGGCCCAATGCGCCCCCTGGCGCTCGGGATCCATCATCACCAGCAGCAGGCGGGCGATCAACGCCTCCCGGGAGGGCGGTTCGGGATCTACCTCCCAGAAACGCGCGATCACCCGAAGGTGCGCCAGATCCAGCTCGCTGAGGCTTTGGCGAAGCGAGCGAACGGGCATAGAGAAGCTCCTTCAGTCTTTTCATTTTATCCTTGCGGTTGGCTTTGTAAAAAGGACCCGGCCCTCGGTCGAAGCGGAGGATCTTCACGAATGGCGGGGGCAGGTGCCCTGGGCCGGCCCATGGGGTAAAATACGCCCCGAAGCGGGGCCCCGGCGAACCCGGGGCGGCCGTGGGATCCATACATCCGACGGAGGGGTCATGGAGGCGCTGGAGCATCAGCTGGTGCTATGGCTTCAGGATCTGTTCCAGTGGATGGGCTGGTGGGGCGTGGTCTTCATCATGGCCCTGGAGAGCGCTAACATCCCGATCCCGAGCGAAGTGACGATGCCGCTGGCTGGCTGGATGCTGGTCCAGGCGCGGGGGGGATCTCTCCTCCAGGCAGTCCTGGAGGGTGGGTTCTACGGCGGGCTGGGTTGCACCCTGGGCTCCCTGCTCTCCTACGGGCTGGGGTATTACGGCGGCAGACCGTTCCTGTTCCGGTATGGGCGCTACATGCTGATCAGCCCGCGGGATCTGGAGGCCGCGGACCGCTGGTTCGCCCGGTGGGGGATGGGGGCGACCTTCCTCTCCCGCTTGCTGCCGATCGTGCGCACGTTCATTTCATTTCCTGCGGGGGTCGCCCGCGTCCCTCTCTTTCCCTTCACCCTGTTGACCTTCACGGGCTCCTTCATCTGGTGCGCCGGCCTCGCGGCGGGCGGCTATGGGTTCGGCCAGCACTGGGAAACGTTGCGGCGGATCATGCGGCCCTTCGACATCCCCATCGCCCTCGCCCTGCTCGCCGGCTTCGCTTATTACCTTTATCGGCATATCCGCCATGCCCGGGAAGGCTACCCGACATGGACCACCGTCCTCGGGGAAGTGGATCCTCCGGGAGAGGAGCCACCCCATGCCCCTTAAACCAAAAATTTTGTAAAAGTGGACATTCTTAGTATAATAATCTTCAACCAACCATGGCATGGGCCAGGTCGGATCGGTGCCGAATCCGGCTTCCGCAGGTCCCTGGTGATCTCATCCATCCGTCCGATCCTCTCCAGAGATCCCTCGGAGCGGCGAGCCCGGAATTCAGTCCCATTATGGAAAGGAGCGGAGATGCCCTCTCATCCACCGGAATTTAAGTCTTTGGATCCCGAAAACCAGCTGCGGCAAGGGCTCAGCGGGCTCGCCCCAGGGAGGCGGATGCGCTCTGATGATCCCCTTCTGGAACTGAATGTATGGCTGGGCCTCGCTCGCGCCTGCGCCCACAGCGCCCGGGTCCAGACGATCCTGCTTGCCCTCCAGACCGACCTCCAGCGGATGGCCCAACGGCCGCCAGGCCCTTCGGATCACTCCCCCTCTCCCTTCCCCGCCGAGCGGATGGGCTGGCTGGATGAGACCTGGGAAACGTTAGAACGAGATCTTCACGCTCGCGGTTCCGCCGAACTTCCAGGCGATACGGTCAGCGGCGCCATTCTGGATCTCGTCTCGATCGTCGCGCGGCGTTTGGGCGACCGCCTCCGTGAGGAAGGGCAGATGGATCCCGTAGCCCAGGGATATCTGGACCGGTTGCCCGGGCTGCTGTTCGCCCTCGCCCGCCACGAGGAGACCCAGGCCAACCCACCCCGCTGAGCGCGGCGGAGGGGGAATCCAAGGGTCGCCATGCGGGTGGTCCATCTTTACAAGGACTACTTTCCGGTCCTGGGCGGGATCGAAAACCATATCCGGGCGCTGGCGGAGGCCCAGGCCCGTCTGGGCCTGGAGGTGATCGTCCTAGTGACCTCCCCGACCCGGAAGACCATAGAGCTGGCGGATGGCCCCATCCGCGTCCTCAAGGCGGCCCGCTGGCTCACCGTAGCCTCCACCCCTTTGAGCCCGGCGTTCCTTTTCTATGTCCGACGCCTCCTCCCCCGATGCGACCTGGTGCACCTCCACCATCCCTATCCCCCCGCCGAGATCGCCTATCTCCTGAGCGGTGGAGCCGCCCCGGCGGTCCTGACCTACCACAGCGACATCGTGCGCCAGCGCCTAACTGGCCGGCTCTATCGCCCCTTGCTCCGCCGGGTTCTCGCCCGAGTCGCACGGATCCTAGTGACCAGCCCGGTGTATCCGGAGACCTCGCCCCATCTGCGAGCCTTCCGGGAGAAGTGTCGCGTGGTCCCGCTGGGCATTGATGTCGCCCGCTTCCGCGCCGTGCCGGCGGAGGCAGCGCGCGCCGTTCGGGCCTCCTGGTGTGGGGCGCCCCATCGCCCGCACGTCCTCTTCGTCGGCCGCCTCCGCTATTACAAAGGGATAGACACGCTCCTTCACGCCCTCGCCCGCCTGCCCGACGTCCACGCCGTCATCGTGGGGACCGGGCCGATGGAACGGCCCTGGCATGCCCTAGCCCGGGCTCTGGGGCTGGGGGATCGGGTGCACTTCCTGGGGGAGGTGCCCGACGCGGAGCTGCCACGGGTTTACCATGCGGCGGACCTCTTCGTCCTCCCCGCCAGCGCCCGGGCGGAAGCCTTCGGAACCGTCCTGCTGGAGGCGATGGCAGCCGGGCTCCCGGTGATCACCACCGAGGTCGGGACGGGGACCAGCTGGGTGGTGGGGGAAGCGGGGTGGGTAATCCCCCCGCGGGATCCGGAGGCCCTGGCCGGGGCCATCCGGGAGATCCTGGGTCAGCCGGAGGCCGCCCGGGCACGGGCGCAACGGGGTCAGGAGCGCGCGCAGGCCGAGTTCAGCCTCGAGCGGATGGTCGGAAACGTGCTCGCGATCTACGAGGAGATCCTTCACCAGGCCAGGGCCCACAAGGCCAGCCCGATTCCATAGACCGGGAGCCCCCAGCCGATCCCCGGTGGGAGGCCCAGGTGGGCGGCCCAGAGCTCCCAGACCTGGACGAGCTCGGGGCCCACGCCCCCCAGTATGAGGAAGGGCAACGCTCGGGCCAGCCGGCGCCGCCATGGGGAGGGCCAGAAGGGCAGCATCCCAATCCCGATCATCGTCAGCGCCCCCCCTGCGAATCCCCCTCGGTGCTCGATGTTCCACGGATCGAGGAGCGCCGGATAGGGCGGCCAGGTGGCCAGCGGCCATCCCAGGGCCATCGCCCACAACAGCATGCGGAGGGCCTTCGAGCGCCCTTCCAGCGCCAGCAAGGCCAGCCCCAGGGCGAGCCCCCAGAGGGGAACGTAGAGGCGTTCCCGGAGGAGGGGGCCGAAGCCCGCCCGCTGGAAGAACATGAGGAAGGCCGCCAGGTCGAAGCCGGAGAACGTCAACCCGGCCACCCCTCCGTCGATCCATGGCGCCCAGTAGCCGATCAGCATCCCGCCCCATGCCAGCCAGGCCACCCGGATGGAGGTTTGAGTTGCGCCGGTGATGTCGCCGCGCCGCATCGGAAGCGTCTCCATGGGTGCGATGGCCGGCTGAGCCCTCTACGGCCCGGGCAGGAAAAGGCCCATAGGGGTCGGGGTGGGCGGGGGCGGCGGCGCCGTCGTCAGCAGGCTGGTCAAGATCAGGCTGAGCACAGCCAGGAGGGCGAGGATGATGAATAGTTTCTCCTGCCACGAGCGGTAAGGCGAACGGCGTGGCATCGCGCGGATCCTCCCTCGATCGAGTGGCCCCGTTGAGGCTTCAAAGGATCCACGTGGGGATGTGCTCATCCCCCGCCAGCCTCTCGGGGCACGAACCCAACCCCGTTACGTCTGGGGTGAGACTCACACTACAATATTACCCGCGTTGACCACGGCCCGCGCCGGAGATGGGAAATCCCGCCTCGGAGGAGCGCGAGGGGATGCCGCGACGGGGGGAGTTGCTGTTGGCGGTTTTCGTCCTGCTCGCCCTCTGGCATCTGGCCGCGTGGATCGTCCAGCGCCCCATCCTGCCCACGCCTGTGGCGGTCGGTGTCGCGCTGTGGCGGGGGCTGCAGGGAGATCTGGCGCTGCACCTTCTGGCCAGCGCCGGTCGGGTGATCGCGAGCATCTTCCTTTCGATCGCCGCGGCCGTCCCCCTGGGGCTGGCCCTGGGCCTCAGCCCACGGCTGCACCGGCTGGCCTCCCCCTTCCTTTACCTCCTTTATCCCATCCCGAAGGTGGTGCTCGTGCCCATCCTGATCCTGTTCTTTGGGGTGGGCGATCTGGCCAAGGTCCTGCTGATCTTCCTGATCCTCTTCTTCCAGATCCTGGTGCTGGTGCGGGACGCAGCGGCCAACCTGCGGCCGGAGCTGGTGCTCTCGGTGCGCAGCCTGGGGGCCGGGCGACGGGCGCTGTTCCGCTTCGTTTATCTACCGGCCTCTCTCCCGGCGATCCTCACCGCAGTCCGCCAGAGCATCGGCACGGCGGTGGCGGTGCTTTATCTGAGCGAATTGCTGGCCACCCGCTACGGCCTGGGGTATTACATTTACATCCAGGCCAGCACCTTCCTGGATTACCCGGCGATGTATGCAGGGATCGTCCTGATGAGCGGCCTGGGCCTGGTCCTCTACCTTCTCGTGGACGTGTTGGAGCGTCGCTGGTGCCGCTGGCTGTTCGCGGTGTAGACGAGGGATTTCCGGCCGGGCCCAGCGTCCCGGCGGTCTCTCCGAGGGGGAGGAAGCAGCGCGTCAAATAAACCGGGGGTGGACCTCAAGGGAGAGATCCACCCCCGGTTGGGTTCCCACCGAACAGAGCGTGAGCTCGGGGAACGAGTTCTCCGCGCCACGTGTAAGCCCTCGGCCGTTAGTACCGCTCAGCTTCACCCGTTGCCGGGCTTCCACCTGCGGCCTATCCAACCGGTAGTCTCCCGGCGGCCTTACCCGGTCTAAGCCGGTGGGGGGCCTCATCTTGGGGTGGGCTTCCCGCTTAGATGCTTTCAGCGGTTATCCCGTCCGGACGTTGGCTACCCGGCGATGCCGCTGGCGCGACAACCGGCACACCAGAGGTCCGTCCACCCCGGTCCTCTCGTACTAGGGGCAGCACCCCTCAAGCCCCCAACGCCCACAGCGGATAGAGACCGACCTGTCTCACGCACCGTTTCCTCAGGTTTCCCTGAGGGGTAGACTATCCCACCATCCCCTTTCGGGGATGCCGGCGTATTGCCCGGGCCGTAAGTTGAACCCTTGAAGGGTCAAAGGCCCGAGCCTCGGCCTGATGGCCTCAGTCGTTACGGGGGCGGAAGCCCGCCCATGCGGCTCCGGAAGCACCATGCCTCCTCGAGCCGTTTAGGGCCTGGTAGGATTCGGCCAGCGGCCTCCTCCATCGCCTCCGCCTTCCCACGGGGTTCCCCTCGGCATCCGGTCGTCCGACCCGGAGGGCTTCCCCGTTATGAGCCGGTTTTTCCCCGACGGTTGCCCGATCGGGGCCGCCTTCCTTCGACGGTCTGAACCCAGCTCACGTACCGCTTTAACGGGCGAACAGCCCGACCCTTGGGACCTTGTCCAGCCCCAGGATGCGATGAGCCGACATCGAGGTGCCGAGCGAGGCCGTCGATGTGAACTCTTGGGCCTCACCAGCCTGTTATCCCCGGGGTAGCTTTTATCCGTTGATCCACGGCCCTTCCACGCGGAACCGTGGGGTCACTAGGCCCGGCTTTCGCCCCTGCTCGGCATGTCCGCCTCGCAGTCAAGCCCCCTTATGCCCTTGCACTCAACGGCGGGTTTCCATTCCGCCTGAGGGGACCTTTGGGCGCCTCCGTTACCTTTTAGGAGGCTGCCGCCCCAGCAAAACTGGCAACCAGGCACTGTCCGCCGCCCGGGTTCACGGGTCGGCGTTAGGGCCAAGATTTGGCCAGGGTGGTATTTCACCGGCGGCTCCACCCGGGCTGGCGCCCGGGCTTCTCAGCCTCCCACCTATCCTACACAGGCCAAACCCTAACCCAATACCAGGCTCCAGTAAAGCTCCACGGGGTCTTTTTGTCCCGCTGCGGGCACTGCGCGTCTTCACGCAGTTCGCAGTTTCGCCGGGACCCTCCTCGGGACAGCGCCCCGGTCGTTACGCCTTTCGTGCGGGTCGGAACTTCGCGCTTCCCCTGCGTTTCCGCAGGGCGCAGACTATCCCTTCATCTCATCAAGCAACCGTAGGAGGTCGTCCTTGGTGTATCGCCGCTGGCCGGAGGGGTTCATCGTGTAGGCCATCTCGATGATCCGCCGCAGGTGGTGGGGGTTGAGATGGTGGTTGGCGTGCACCAGTCGGACGATTTCCGCAAACTTCCGGAAATCCTCCCCCTTCGCTCCGGCCAGGGGATACCGCTCGAAGTGGGGCAGGATTTTTCGGGCCAGGTCCGCAACCGATCGCACCTCATACTTGTAGGTGCGGTCGGAGCGGCTGTATCGGATCGCCCCGCATCCGAAAAACGCCCGCAACGCCTTCAGCAGATCCAGGTCTCGCTCGGACAGGCTGAGGGAGAAAGAGGGCCGCGTCTCGATCCCCACCGAGAGCCTGGAGCGCCGGTTGAAGCTCACCGAGAACGTCCCCTCTCCCTCCACGAGACCTGTGACATACCAGGGGTGCAGGCGTCGCATGGCTCCTCCGCCCTTCCGAAGGACGCCTCCATAGTCGCTTACTTCTTCCACATGCAGTGGAAGAAGTCTTCCACGCCGAGCGTGGAAGGATGAGAGCCGGCGTCTTACGCACCGGAGGAACGTGCGTCTCCCCTTTCGGGTCAGTCGTTACGGGGTCAACCCCCAATGGGGGCGACTTCCCTCGGGGTTACCCACTGCGATCCCGCGCTCGCAGGAGGGCTTCCCCGATATGAGCCGGCTTTCATCCATCCCTCGCGGGATGGCGGGGCAAGTTCGGCTTACCCGACAAGGAATTTCGCTCAGGTGCCCCTTGTGTTTCCACAAGGCCTGGACTCTATCTTGGGCGACCGCCGATTCATCTGCGCCGCAAGGGCACGGATCCGCTCGATCCCCTCCGGCGTCAGATGTTCGCCCCGGTGCATCATCAGCAGGATCCGCCGGAACCGGATAAAGTCGATTCGCTTCTTGGATTTGAGCGGGTGCTTCTCAAAGAACGGGATGATGCGCTGGAGCAGGTGCTCCTGCCGGCGCACTCGATACGCCATCCGGTCGCCGTGGTTCCGGCGCACCACGCCGCATCCGAAGAAGGCCTTCAGGGCATACAGGAGCTGCACATCGCGTTTGTGTTGCACCACCACGAACTCCGGCAGCACCTGGTAGCCCGTCCGCATCTCTGGATGCGGGACGATGCTGACGTGGAAGCACCCCTCGCCATCCACGAAGCCGACCACCCACTGCGGATCCAGCTGCATCGGTCGCCCCCGAGCGTCTGGTCTCTGAGGGTTCCCGGCCCCAGCGGGCCGGGCCTTCCCTGCGGATTGTCCCCGTGTCCGCCGGTTTTTTACTGCCGGAGGAGGCCTCCGGCGAGTACCGGACGGCTGTATGAGGAGTTCCCCGCATACAGCTCGGTTTTACTAAGGCTAGCGAAGCCCACTAACCTTAGGACCGTTATAGTTACGGCCGCCGTTCACCGGGGCTTCAGTTCAGGGCTACACCGGCCGAAGCCGGGTCACCCCTCCCCTTAACCTTCCGGCACTGGGCAGGCGTCGGCCCCTATACTTCCCCTTACGGGTTGGCAGAGACCTGTGGTTTAGGTAACCAGTCGCCAGGGCCTGTTCACTGCGGCCCCCTCGGGCTCGGCCCGAAGGCCTCACCCTACGCGGGGCACCCCTTCTCCCGAAGTTACGGGGTCAGTTTGCCGAGTTCCCTGAGGAGGGTTCTCCCGTCCGCCTTGGCGCGCTTACGCCAGCCTACCGGTGTCGGTTTGCGGTACGGGCACCCGGGCTTCAACGCTTAGAGGCTTTTCTCGGCAGTGTGGGCTCGACCACTTCCGCCGGGTTTCCCCGGCTCGCCATCATCCCTCAGGCTCCGGCGGCGGATTTGCCTACCGCCTTCATCGCCCTAAGGACTTGGCACCGGCACAGCCAGCGGCCGGCTGGCCTACCCTCCTGCGTCCCCCCTTCGCTCCACCCGGGTGGGGCCGGAATATTAACCGGCTGTCCATCGGCTACGCCTTTCGGCCTCGCCTTAGGTCCCGCCTAACCCGACGCGGATCGACCTTGCGTCGGAAACCTTAGGCCTTCGGCGGACGCGGTTCTCACGCGTCTTCCGCTACTCGTGCCGGCATTCTCACTTCCGCACGCTCCACGCGTCCTCACGGTCGCGCTTCCACGCGTGCGGAACGCTCCCCTACCGCTCCCGCGCCTCATCGGCGCGGAAACCCGCTGCTTCGGCGCCGGGCTTGAGCCCCGTTACATTTTCGGCGCAGGGCCGCTCGACCAGTGAGCTGTTACGCACTCTTTAAAGGATGGCTGCTTCTAAGCCAACCTCCTGGCTGTCATAGCAGCCCCACATCCTTTCCCACTGAGCCCGGACTTGGGGGCCTTAGCAGGCGGTCTGGGTTGTTCCCCTCTCGACCTATGGAGGTTATCCCCCACGGTCCGACTCCCACGCTGCACGTGGCGGCATTCGGAGTTTGACAGGGTTTGGTAGCGAAACGCCCCTAGCCCTACCAGTGCTCTACCTCCGCCACGGACCGCGTGAGGCTCGCCCTAAAGCGATTTCGGGGAGAACGAGCTATCTCCGGGTTCGATTGGCATATCACCCCTACCCACAGCTCATCCCACACCTTTGCACTGGTGATGGGTTCGGGCCTCCACGGGGGATTAGCCCCGCTTCACCCTGGCCATGGGTAGCTCACCCGGTTTCGCGTCTGCTCCCGGCGACGAGACGCCCTGTTCGGACTCGCTTTCGCTCCGGCTCCGGGTGTGACCCCCTTAGCCTCCGCCACCGAGAGCAACTCGCCGGCTCATTCTCCAAAAGGCACGCCCTCAGGCATTGCCCCCGAAGGGGCCATAGCCCTCGGACCGCTTGTAGGCATGCGGTTTCAGGTTCTATTTCACTCCCCTCACCGGGGTTCTTTTCACCTTTCCCTCACGGTACTGGTGCGCTATCGGTCGCCAAGGGTATTTAGCCTTGGAGGGTGGTCCCCCCAGCTTCCCACGACCTTCCCCGTGGGCCGTGGTACTCGGGATCCCATCCCCGGGAGGCCTTCGACCTTTCGCCTACGGGGCTATCACCCTCTATGGCGGGCCTTTCCAGACCGCTTCGGCTAGGCCAAGGCTTGCTCACTCCCTGAGGCGTCCGAGGCCGCCCCCGGATGGGTCCCACAACCCCCACAGGGCAACGCCCTCGGGCTTTGACACCCTGTGGGTTTGGGCTCTTCCCCGTTCGCTCGCCACTACTAGGGGAATCTCGGTTGATTTCTTTTCCTGGGGGTACTAAGATGTTTCAGTTCCCCCCGTGCCCCTCCGTGGCCTATGGATTCAGCCACGGATGCCTGGGGTTCACCCCAGGCGGGTTTCCCCATTCGGGCACCCCCGGGTCATAGCGCCCGCACACGGCTCCCCGAGGCTTTTCGCAGTGTGCCGCGCCCTTCATCGGCCCTTGGCGCCGAGGCATCCACCGCATGCCCTTACTCGCTTACACGTGACGCGGAGAACCCGTTTCCCGAGCTGCCCGCGTTGCGTTCCGGCTTGTCTCACGCTCTGTTCGGTTGTTAAGGTGCACCCCGGGCCTCACCGCCCGGTCCCTTGACGAGCCCCTCTCAGCCCGCCAGCGGATGGCCGCTGGCCCCCGCCTCCGGACCTCCATCCGGCCTCGGGCGTCAGCTTCCATCCGGCGGTCCTTCATTATAACGATGACTCTTCTCGCTGTCAAGGTGCTGGGGACCCCTAGCTTGGTGGAGATGACGGGATTCGAACCCGTGACCTCCTCCGTGCAAAGGAGGCGCTCTCCCATCTGAGCTACATCCCCACCCAGGTGGGCCTGCCTGGACTCGAACCAGGGACCCCTCCCTTATCAGGGGAGTGCTCTGACCGCCTGAGCTACAGGCCCACTGCCCGCTGCGCTTATGATTTTATACGTGAGGGGCAACCCCTGTCAAGATCCCGACACGGACCCCACTGCTTTCCCGGTTTCCAAGTCGCACACCCGCGAATCCCCCGGGCGGCTCCGGCCGCGTGGGCTGCGGCCCGGCCGGAGGGCCCCATCGCACGTCGCGAGGCCGGGAGCGCTTGCTTCCCAATGGACGGCCCCCTATAATCAAGCCGCGTTGCTCACACTTGCTTTCCGGACGAACAGTCCATGCGAAACCGGAACCTCGGGCTGGTGATCATCGGTTTGCTGGCGGCCTTCGCCCTCTGGGTGGATCTCTCGGAGACCCAGATCGCCATTGATTTCCTGGGGATCCGCCGGGAGATCCGCACTGTCCTCGGGCTGGACCTCCAAGGGGGGATCCAGATCCTCCTGGAAGCGGACGTCCCGCCGAACCAGCCGGTGGAGCGGGGAAACCTGGAGGACACCCGCCGGATCATCGAGAACCGGGTCAACGCTCTGGGGGTGAGCGAGCCGGTGGTCCAGATCGCCGGGACGCGCCGGATCGTGGTGGAGCTCCCCGGGGTCACCAACCTGGAGCAGGCGGTGAACACCATCAAACAGACCGGCCTGCTGGAGTTCGTCGACGCCGGGGTTGCTCCGATCCCCGAAGGCGCCACCATCCGCACCACTCTGGACGCCTCCCCCACCGGAACCCTCCCGCTCCCAGGGACCCCGACGCTGACCCCCACCCCCGCTTTCACAGAGACGGCGCCGATCACTGGGACCGCCCCGGTGAGCCCGACGGAGCGGATCTACCGGACGATCATGACCGGCCGGAACCTGCGCAGCGCCCGCCCCCAGCTGGATGAGTTCCGCCAGCCGGAGGTCGCGTTCACCCTGGACGCCGAGGGCACACGGCTCTTCGCGGAATACACCTCCCAGAACGTGGGGCGCTATCTCTGCATCGTGCTGGACAAGAAGGTCATCTCCTGTCCTGTGATCCAGGAGCCGATCACCCAGGGCCAGGGGGTGATCCGGATGGGCTCTGGGAGCACCCTGGCGGACGCCGAGGCCTTGGCGGTGACGCTGCGCTACGGGGCCCTGCCCGTCCCGCTCAAGATCGTGGACACCCGGAACATCGGGCCGACGCTGGGTCAGGAGTCCATCCACCGCAGCCTCATCGCCGGGATCGTAGGGTTCGCCACCGTCGCCGTCTTCATGATCCTTTACTACCGGGTGCCGGGGGCTCTGGCGGTGCTGGCCCTCAGCCTGTATACAGCGCTGGTTTTCGCGATCTTCAAGCTGCTCCCCGTCACCCTCACCCTGCCCGGGATCGCCGGCTTCGTGCTCTCAATCGGGATGGCGGTGGACGCCAACATCCTGATCTTCGAGCGGTTGAAGGAGGAGCTCCGGGCCGGCCGGGCGCTGGCCCTGGCCATTGATTACGGCTTCGAGCGGGCCTGGCCCTCGATCCGGGATTCCAACATCTCCACCCTGATCACCTGCGCGATCCTTTACGTGTTCGGCCTGAACTTCGGGGCCAGTATGGTGCGGGGGTTCGCCCTCACCCTGGCCATCGGGGTGGCCGCCAGCCTGTTCACCGGCATCTGGGTCACCCGTATTTTCCTGCACGCGCTGTTGGATCGGCTCAGCGCCCAGGCCCATCCTCGATGGTTCGGGATCTGAGGGATCCGTTGGAGGCAGAGGATGATCGACATCATCGGCAAGCGCTACTGGTATTTCGCCATCTCCCTTTTGGTGATCGTGCCCGGGCTGATCTCCCTGGCCCTCTACGGGCTGCCCCTGGCCATTGACTACACCGGGGGTTCCTTGATGGAGATCCGCCTCCCCTCCGGCGTCACCGTCTCCACCGAGGACGTCATCGGGATCGTGGGGCGGGTCACCGGGTTCAACGTGGCCGACATCCGGGTCCAGCCCTCCCTCCAGGGGACGCTGATCATCCGCACCCGGGAGATGGACGCCGCCACCCAGAGGCGGCTGGAGGAAGCCTTGCGGTCCCGCTATGGGGAGATCACCTTGGAGCGCTTCGAGTCGGTGGGGCCCACGGTGGGCGCCGAGGTGACCCGAGGGGCCCTGGTGGCGGTGGCGATGGCCTCGCTCGCCATCATGCTCTACCTCACCTTCGCGTTCCGACATGTCCCCCACGCCTTCCGCTACGGCGTCGCCGCCGTCCTCGCCCTGTTGCATGACGTGGCGGTCGTGGTGGGCGCCGCCTCGATCTTCGGCAAGGCCTTCGGATGGGAAGTGGATGCCCTCTTCCTCACCGCAGTGCTCACCGTCATCGGCTTCTCGGTCCACGATTCCATCGTCGTCTTCGACCGCATCCGCGAGAACCTCATCCGCTACCGCGGTGAGCCCTATGAGCGGATCGTCAACCACAGCATCCTGCAGACCCTGGATCGCTCCCTCAATACACAGCTGACGCTGATCTTCACCCTGGTCGCCCTGATCCTCTTCGGGGGGACGACGATCCGCCAGTTCGTCGCGACCTTGCTGATCGGCATGATCAGCGGGACTTATTCCTCGATCTTCAATGCGGCACCGATCCTGGTGGTCTGGGAGAAGCGGGAGTGGCGGACTTGGTTCCGCCGGCCAGCGGAGCAGCTGGCCCCCTGATGGGCTCGACGATGGGGCCGGGCGCCGTCGCCCGGCCCCTACATTTCCTTCGCCTTCCTAAGGCCCGGATGCTTCCTCCGGGGATTCCCCCTTCAAGAAACAACGCAACCCCTCCACAATTCCCTCCACCACCCGTTCCCGACCCCGGGTGAGCAGATCCCGGTCTAAGTAGAGAAAGCCGGTCTCGATGATCGCCGCCGGAGTTTCCGGGGCAATCTCCCGGAACGCATGGTAGTCTGTCATATCGTAGGTGATGCTGTCCGCGTGGAAGCGCAGGCCGGTCCTTCGGCCATAGGCGGCGACCAAGCATGCCACCAGGCGATCGCTCTGCTCCGGCACGGCATCGGCCTGGGCGCGCGCGACCTTGAAGCCAGTCGCCTGCTCGTTGATGTATTCGCAGGAGTCCGCGTGGATGGAGAGCAGGGCCGCCGCCCGATAGCCGTGGAGCCGTTCATCGAATTCCTCCAGCACATCCACGATGTATCCCATGGCCTCCAGACGGCGGGCCACCTCCTGGGCGATCGTCGCGTTCACCTCGACCTCGGTTAGCCCATCGGCGCAGACCGTCCCGCTGTCATGCCCTAAGTGGCCGGCCACCAGGCCCACACGGAGCGCTCGGGGCGAGGCCGTCGGCTGGGGGGCCCAGTAGATCTCGCGTCCCGCTCTGGATGTGGAGATCGCCTGATAGATCCACAGGCCGCCGACCAAGCCGGAGAAGAAGAGCGCCGACAGGGCCAGGATCCCCAGGCCTCCTCGCAGGGATCCCAAGGTTCCCCCACGCCCGCGCGGGTAGGCCATGGGAGGTCGGGGTCGCCGTCGGTTTTCTTTCCGAGCATGGGCCATCGGTTTCATGGGCGATCCGAACTTTCACTGATCCCAGCGATCGGCTTTCCGCTGGCCGAGGCCTGGAATACCTCCCGTGGGGCGGCTTCTACGAGTTCCCGGTCGGACCCGGCGCCGCCATCGCGTGGGTGGCCGGCCTCCTCCCAGCGAAGGTCTCTACATCCCCTCCGGCCGGGCGCCCAGAAGGGCGACGCGCGGCATGCCGTCCCGACGGCGGACGGCCAGGAGCGCCAACCCTTCGTAAACCACGTGGGCCGCCAACAAGGCCGTGACCCCTGCCGGATCGTAGGCGGGGCGCACTTCCACCACATCCATCCCGACCAGCGAGAGGCCGACCAGCCCCCGAAGCAACCCGAGCCCCTCCCAGGAGGCGAAGCCCCCCACCTCCGGGATCCCCACGCCAGGCGCGAAGGCGGGATCAAAGAAACTCATATCCATCGAGAGGAAGGCGGGGTGATCACCTGCCCGCTGCAGGATACGGCGGGCAGCGCCCTCCAGGCCGATCGCCCGGACCTCCGCCGCCGTCAGGAGCTCCAGGCCAAGGTCCTGCGCTGCCTCCCACTCCCCAGGCCCATCCGTGGAACCCCGCAGGCCGATCACCAGGGAGCGGGCGGGGAGGATCAGTCCCTCCTCGATGGCCCGCCGGATCACCGTGGCGGGGGTGTAACGATGCCTGGAATCAGCCTCCCAGGCGTCGAGATGGCCGTCGAACTGGATCAGGGCGACCGGCCCGTAGGCGGCGGCGACCGCCCGCAGTTCCCCCAGGAGGACCGAATGATCCCCGCCCAACCCGAT
>FWWL01004666.1_pt1 | contig 22667 bp, 19 predicted proteins | sample 2228331 | NCBI WGS metagenome assembly FWWL01 (sample SAMEA103939775, study PRJEB20133) | metagenome | reverse complement strand
ACGCGCAAAGCGGCGGAGGCTGGCCGGGTGGTGCTGCTGGTAGACCCTCGGAACACGTCCAGGACCTGTAGCCGGTGCGGGCATGTCTTCGAGTCGCTTTCGCTATCGAATCGGTGGATTGATTGCGGCTGTGGTCTGTCCCTCGACCGAGACCACAACGCCGCAGTGAACATCCTGAGCCGGGCTGGACAAGTCCGTTGGGGCGTAAGCTCGCCAGTGGGCGGGCTGCCCCAAGAAGCCGCCGGGTTTTAACCCGTGCGGAGTGTCACCAAAGCAATCACGGCAGCCTGCGCGATGCAACTGGTCGAGCAGGGCAAACTCGATATCCACAGTCCGGCTAGTCAGTGGGTGCCGATGCTAAGCGAAGCGCAGGTGCTAGAGGGGTGGGATGAACAGGGTCAACCACGGCTGCGCCCGCCGCGGCAACCGGTGACCCTCCATTATTTGCTGACGCACACGGCAGGTTTTTCCTACGAGTTTTGGAATGCCGACATTCTCAGATACCAGCAGGTGATGGGAATTCCGGGTGCGGCCAGTTGCGAGCGACGCGCTCTTGCCACGCCGATGTTGTTCGACCCCGGTGAGCGTTGGGAATACGGGATCAGTATCGACTTTGTCGGGATGGCGATCGAAGCAGTGAGCGGGAAGTCGCTCAGCGAGTATATGCGTGATGCGCTGTTTGAACCGCTCGGCATGCGCGACACCGCGATGAAGATTCGTCCTGATATGCGCGCGCGGCTGGCTTCGATGCATGCGCGCAGCGCCGATGGAACGCTGGCGCCCATGGAGTTCGAGCTGCCGCAAGAGCCAGAAATAGAGCTGGGCGGCGGCGCTTTGTATAGCACAGCGCCTGATTATGCCCGCTTCATCCAGATGGTGCTGAATTGCGGCGAAGGCAACGGTCAGCGCGTGCTGGCTGCCAGCACGGTTGATCTGATGTGCCAGAACGCAATCGGTGATCTGGCCATTCCTAAACTTGTCTCGGTGATGCCCGTCTTCTCAAACGACATCGAGTTTCTGCCGGGAGTGAAAAAAGGATGGGGCTATAGCTGGCTGATCAACCTTGAACCGGCGCCCAGCGGGCGCTCGGCGGGCAGTCTGGCGTGGGCGGGTCTCTCCAACTCGTTCTTCTGGATCGACCCGGCGCGCGGCATCGGCGGTGTCTACATCTCACAGATCGTGCCGTTTGCCGATCAGCGATCGCTCGCCCTCTACGAGTCATTTGAAGCGACTGTGTACGAATACTGTTGAGGCCAGCACTTGATGCCGGCGGATGCCGGGCGGGATTGCGTTGCGTCCACCGGCAGGCCTGCGCATTGATCCGAAGTCTGGTCGATGGTGAGGTTTCGCTTTGCTGCGAATGGTATTTTTTGCGCTGGTAGCCCCTCTGTTGGGATGAGTTCACGAACAGGAACGTATCCTGACAAGGAGGATTTGTATGCAGCCAATCGATATTCATCGGATCAAGCGCACGTACACGACCAACCTCGTTTCGCCGTCAGCATGTTTTGGTTTCACAGATCCCGTTGATCCGCCCCAGATCGGCGATCTGCTGGTGGCAGAGGTAATGAATCTTGGGAAGCATACCACGATCGAAACAGAATCCGGGCAGGTTATTAATATCTTCCCCGGAGATATTGTGATCGGCGCATTCGGGAATCGCTACGCTACCGATCAGTACGAAGGATATGTTCCAGCGCTGTGGTCAGAGACATGCGATCTGTTGTCGATTGGCGGCGTATGTGGTCATGTTGTTTCGGCTCACGCATCAATGACGCCGCCCACGCGATTGCGGATATTGGGGGCGCTCTGTGACGCGAATGGCCAGCCTCTGCGATTGCGCTCGTTCGCCGTCGTGCCGCCAACAATGCCAGGCAGCGGGCAGACAATTCTGGTGGTGGGTACATCAATGAATTCAGGCAAGACAACGACGGTCGGCACGCTCGCGCGCGCGTTGCATCGCGCAGGTTTGCGGGTGGCAGCCGCGAAGATCACTGGCACTGCTGCCGGCAAGGATCTCCGTTATTTTGTCAGTTGTGGCGCTGCCCCTGTCTTCGACTTTACCGTCTGCGGTTTTCCTTCAACCTATATGCTGAGCAAAGAAGAATTGCTCAGTGTCTGTGACACGATCTTCAATTTGCTGGATGCCACTCTGCCCGATGTCAAGATCATCGAGATTGCCGACGGCATTTTCCAGCGCGAAACCCGGCTTCTCCTCGGCAGCCAGCTACTGCGGCAACAGGTGGATCATGTCTTCTTCGCCGCTAATGATAGTCTGGGGGCGGTGCACGGAGTGCAGACATTGCGCGCGAATGGCTGGCCGGTGCGGGCTGTGAGTGGAGTCGTCACTGCTAGCCCACTCTGCATGCGCGAGGTCGAGGAGATGATTGATGTCCCCTGCCTGTCAATTCAAGAGATGGTTGAAGGGCAGACTCTGCTTCAATTGATTAGTGCGCCGCATCTGTTGATGCGCGCAGCGGCCTGATGCTTTACGCTGAAAACCTCGGCCTCCAATCTGGCTGCGCATCAGCGCATTCCTGATAGAACATCATCAACTCGCCACTCAGGTCAGGCGATCAGGTTTTCATCGGCGCCGGTCCTGACAATGGGGGACACAGCCGCAACGATATCCATATCCCGATCAGTGAAGCGGCTGTGTCTTCCTGTTCTCAACCTGATCCCTGTTTCAGGAAAGGAGTCACTGTTGCACACGCATCAGCATGTTCAACGTCTGGTTATGAAGCGTTTATCGTGCTTGTGGGCTGTGGTTCGTCACCGGAGCGCGACATTGGGTTGCAGGATCGATCTGACGAGCGATCGGCTAACATTGCTGCGATCGCTTATCACCCGACAGCTTCCTAAACATATTATTCCTAAGCGTGTCACTGATGTTGTTGTTTGGTTTTGGCCGTTTCTGCGCGCCGATCGCGGTCGATTAATAATCCTTGCTAGTGTGACGTTGCTCATCACGGCAATCGAGTCTGGCACCCCCTTGGTTGTCGGATGGGTGCTTGATCAGCTCATCACAACTTCGACCGTACCGCCGACTATCTGGTGGATGCTGACGCTGTTGGCAGGAGCTGCGATCGGTCGCGGAGCGCTGATTGCCGCGCAGCAAGCTCGAATTGGCGAGTTGAGCGAGCGGGTTGCAGCCCGCATCCGCGCAACATTATGGTCGCGTTTGCAGCAGGCGCCGCTGGAATATGTCCGTCAGCGGGGCGCTGGTCGCTTGTCACTGCGTTTTATCAGTGATACCCGAATGTTGCAGCGGCTACTGGCGCAAGGTTTGGTGCAAGGGGCGCAAGACATCTTCTTTCTCGCGCTTGCGTTAATCATTCTCGGTTGCCTAAACTGGCACATGCTGATCGGAGTAGCGCCACTGCTGCCTATCTATCTAATTGCCTTTCTCCGGATTAATCCGGTTTTGCGCAAAGCGAGCCGATCGGCTCGTCGGCAACGCAGTCGATTGGCTGCCTATCTGCACGATCGCTTCGACGGTATTGCGATGGTGAAAGCGTACATGCAGTACAGCAGCGAAGAACGACGTCTTCAGCGCTTAACCCGGCGCCTGGCTCGCTATGGATCGCGGAGGGCAGTTCAGAGTGGAAGATTGCAGGGGATCGCGGTTGGCGCGATCGGGATTTGTAGCGTGCTGGTATTGATGTTGGCCGCGACTGAAATTGCTGCTGGACGCATGAGCGGCGGCGAGCTGGTCGTGTTTTACACGCTGCTTGGTTTGATGACGCCAATCTTTCAGCGAATCGCTGTCATCAATCGAGTGATGCAAGAGTCGTGGATCTCGTTGGAGCGTCTCCAGGCGATCCTGCAAACAGCGCCTGAACAATCTCAGCATGACGATCGACCTGCCCTGCGAGTGACCGCTGGCCAGATTGTGGTTGACCAGGTGTCGTGCCGTCGCAGCGGTCGTGGCGTGGTGTTGCGCAAGGTGTCATTGACGGCGAATCGCGGTGAACTGGTAGCGATTACCGGCCCAAACGGCTCAGGTAAGAGCACGTTGCTAGAGCTATTGCTAGGATTGCGCTATCCAGACAACGGCCGTATTCTGATTGACAACCAATCAGCGGCAGAGGTGTCCTTAGCCTCACTACGATCTGCTATCGGTTTTGTGCCGCAAGACATTGCTCTCTTCGATGGTTCGATTGCCGAGAATATTCTCTACGGAGTGCGTCACGGCATTCCCGAAGAGCGGCTGCTCAGCGCTGCCGCAATAACGGGCCTTGATCAGCTCATCGAACGACTACCGCAGGGCTGGCATACGCGGGTTGGTCGTGGCGGCAGCGCTCTGTCTGGCGGTCAGCGGCAACTGATTGCGCTGGCCCGCGCTCTGGCTGCTGATCCGCCTATACTGGTGCTCGATGAGATTGGTTCAGCGCTTGATGCTGAAGCCGAGGAATATATTGCTCAGACCCTGCTCAGACTGGCTGAAGAGCGCACCATTGTTGTCGCTACGCACCGTGAGGCAACACTGCGACTTGCGCATCGGATCTATGTGCTCGATCAGGGACGAGTCGTTGAGTCGGGAACCCATACCGAATTGCTGAATGCTCAGGGATGGTATGCGCGCATGTTTGGGCAGCAAGCGGATGCGATCAGGGTAACTGATGCTGCTGATACTTGAATGTTCACAGATGCCTTGCAAGCAGCTATTGTCCACGATACAATATCGTGGGAAGTTTCTCGAGAACAACAAGGCCACACATGCAAGATGTGGATAACGCGCAGCTCATAGCTGCTTGCAGGCAGGGTGACACAGAAGCGTGGGAAACGTTGATTCGTCGCTACCAGCGACTTGTCTACGCTATTCCTCGTCGGGCCGGGTTAGATGATGACAGCGCTGCCGAGGTCTTCCAGCGGGTATGGGTCACATTGCTTGAGTCGCTCGATCGGATTGAGCAGCCAGAGCGCCTGGGCGCCTGGCTGTCAACTACAGCGCGTCGTGAGAGCTGGCGACAATTACGTTCGCGTAAGTCGCTTTCGCTCGCTGCTCTCACTGTCGATGACGAGCAGGAGACCGAATTATCCGATCAGGAGTTGTTGCCTGATGAACAGCTCGAACGATTAGAGCGTCAGCACGAGGTGCGTCTTGCGCTTCATCGGCTCGACGAACGTTGTCGCGCGCTCTTGCAGTTGTTGTTTTACCAGCCAGCGCCTGCTTCCTATGAGCAGATTGCGCGCGAATTGCAGATCCCAACCGGAAGTGTCGGGCCAACCCGGGCGCGTTGTCTGGAAAAATTGCGTCGGTTGCTGTCGGAGACGGCATGATCAGGTATTTTTGCGCTGACAAGCTGTTCTGTTATGGAAGAAACCGCTCTCCATCTACACAAGAAAGCGTCAGAGATGTATGAAATCACTCACTACAGAACAGTTACTCGATCTGATTGAACATCGCCTATCCCCAGACGAAGCAGATGCGCTGCGCAGCCAGGTGCTGTCTGATCCGACAGCGCAGGCTGAATTGCAGTCCTTAACCGAGTTGATCGATCTGATGCGCAGTGATGATAGCATTGACGCGCCAACGCATGTTATCAATCGGGCTGTCCGTCTGATGCGTCAGCGCACTCCGGCTTCAACGCCGCTATCCTTCCGCCAGTTCATCGCTACGTTGCTCAGTGATAGCTGGCAGATGCCACTGGCTGCTGGTCTGCGCTCGATGGATATTATGCCGCGTAGTCTGGTCTATCAGGCAGAAGACTATGAACTCGACATCCAGATCAGGTTGCATGCTGGTCGCTGGCAGGTTCGCGGACAGATTCTAGGTTCTGAGACGACCGGGATTGTTGACTTGATCAATGATCAGGGTAACCAGGTTACGGAGGCTGCCATCAATGAGGTTGGCGAGTTTGAACTGCCCCCGGTCGAAGAGGGCAGGTATACATTACGAGTAACCCTACCGACATGCAATATAGTGATCGAGCAGTTGGCGCTGACCCTCTCGTAGCAGCAGAGGTTCGCTGTTTGGCCGAGCAGCTTGTGCGCGCTGATCCCGATCAGCGCGTTTCATTGTTGGCAGCGAATGCGCATCTGATTGATCTGAGTCTGGTCTATGCCGTCCATGAATGCGGTTACAATGCCTGGGATGACGATCCCACCCTGGCGAGCGAAGCGGCAGCCGTGCTTGATCTGCTCACTCAGTGGTTGTCCTCTCCCGAAGCAAGTGCCACAGCGGTTTGGATGAGAGGCATCGCTGCACTGTCCTCCGGACAGCTTGATGACGCATTGCGCAAACTGGCTGAGGCGGCGCTCCAGTTTCAAAACCAGGGGCAAGCATTGATGGCAGCGCGGGTCCAGGTGGGGCGCATGGTAGCCCTGGGATTGCTGGGACTGTATGATGAAGCGCTGTCGTGCGGTTTGGCAATTCGCGAGGTCTTGCTCCAGCACCACGACGAGATCACCGCTGGTCGAGTTGAGCTTAATCTGGGGCACCTGGCGTTTCGTCGCGATCGTTATGATGAGGCAGAGCTTTACTATCAACTTGCGTATCATCGGTTCAGCCGAACAACCGATCACGCCCTTCTTGCCAGCGCGGAAAATGCCCTCGCCGATGTTCTGGTGCGGAAACAGGCCTTTGCTCAGGCTCAGGCACTGTACGAACAGGCCCTGAACCGGGCTATTGCTGCTCGTTTAGGTGTGATCCAGGCCTTGACCGAGTGCAATCTTGGCAATCTGGCTCTGGCGCAGGGGCGCTATGATCAGGCCCTTGCCTACCTTGAGCAGTCGCGTCGGCACTATGAGGCACTCGAGATGCCGCATGAATCAGCGTATGCCGATCTTGAACTGGCGGAAGCCTATCTTGAGCTCAATCTGGTCACCGAAGCGTATACCATTCTGAACCGGGTTACACCACTGTTCGCCAGCCTTGGGATGCGAGCAGAAGAGGCATGGTCGCTTACTTTACTGGGTCAGGCAGTGCTCGCGATCGGTCAGATAGACGCAGCACAGCAACATTTTCAAGCAGCGCGGCATCTTTTTGCCGCAGAAGACAATTCTGTCGGCATTGCCCAGATTGCCCTCTGTGAGGCGCATCTGCATTATCGTACCCGGCAGTTTGCGCTTGCAGCCACGCTCGCTGCTGAAGCTGAAGCAGAGTTTCGCGCCTCGCGCGATCATCTGCGGCGACTGTTTGCTGCATGGCTTCGCGGCGAGATTTTGCGCGCTGCCGGGCTGCTTGCGGAAGCGGAAGATTGTTTGCAGGCTACTCTTCGCGAAGCCGAACAGTATGCCTTGCCGCAAATGATGCAGCGTTGCGCAACTGCTTTGGGTTTACTGGCTGCTGACCGTCACGATCTGACCACGGCAGAGATGTTGCTCACTAGAGCGATTGAGCTGATAGAAGCGTTGCGCGCGCCATTGCCGGCTGAAGAGTTTCGTATGGCCTTTGTAGCTGACAAGCTGGTTCCCTTCCAGGCTATGGTGCGCATCTGTCTGGAGACTGGCCGCGAGGCTGAGGCGCTCAGCTATGTCGAGCGCGCTCGTGCCCGCGCGTTGGTCGAGATGTTGGGCGGCGCTGCCGTGCAGCTTTTCCATCCCCGTGATGCATTTGAACAGCATCTGGTGACGCGCTTGAATGAGTTGCGCCAGCAACTGAATTGGTGCTACCAACAACTTATCCAGCTTCCGGCGCACAAATATCAGTCGTCGGTGTCGCCAGCTACATTGCAATCTTTGATCCAACATTATGAAACCGCCATTCTGGAGCTGACTCGCCAATTCCGCCAGCGTGACAGCATGACAATCGCTGGGCCAGCTTTTGATCTTGGCGTGTTGCAGTCGCTGCTCGATCCTGGCACGGCGATCGTTATCTATTACAGTCTTGATGATGAAGTGGTCGCGTGGATTGTAGATCGTGAACAAGTGCAGATCGCGCGTCACTTGGCAACCCCGAGCGATGTTGAGACGTTGGTTGATCGATTGCGCTTTCAACTCGATGCGATGCGTCGTGTTGCCGGGTGCTCTGGCTCGCATGCGGATTTGCTCTTACAGCGAGTCAGGCATTATCTGAGACGTCTCTACGATGCCCTTGTTCGTCCATTCGCAGATGCGATTGCTCAACGTCAACGCCTTGTGTTTGTCCCTCATGGCGTGCTCCATTATGTGCCTCTCCAGGCGTTGTTTGATGGACAGCGCTACTTAATCGAGCAGTTCGATGTCTGTGTTGCGCCAAGCGCTGCTGTCATCCAACACTGCATCCAACAACCCTCACGCGGTTTGGCGCGGGGAGTGTTCGTGGGTGTGCCTGATGATCACGCGCCAAGGGTGCGCGATGAGGTGTTGACGATTGCCCGTCTCTGGCCTGATCGGATGACGCTGCTCGATGAAGCTGCCACTGTGACCGCAGTGCAGCAGAGTGCAACCGAAGCGAATGTGTTGCACCTTGCCTGCCACGGTGTATTTCGACCTGATAACCCGCTCTTCTCTGGCCTTCGCCTGACCGATGGGCGTCTCACTGTGCTTGATATCTATCGGCTTCGCCTGTCATGTGATCTGGTCGTTTTGAGCGCATGTGAGACTGGTTTAAGCCTGATTGCGCCCGGCGATGAACTGATTGGCCTGACGCGCGGCTTTCTTGCTGCCGGCGCCTCTTCAGTTGTGGTGAGTCTGTGGACAGTTGATGATGCGACAACTGCTCAGATCATGACCGATTTCTACACGCTTTTGCGCGCTGGCGTTTCTCCTGCTGCAGCGCTGCGGCAAGCGCAACTGATAGCGCTTCAGACGCATCCACATCCTTTCTTCTGGGCTGCTTTTGCGTTGATTGGACGATGGTAGAGAGTGTCGGTGTATTCGCGCGCGAAGGCGCGAGTTGCCGATGTATTTTTGGCGAGTTGCTGTGCTCTGTTTGCGTAGCAGGCTGAAAAGTAAGGAGTACAGCGATGAATCTGTTGTTGTTCTGGCGAGTGAGCCTGACTCTACTGCTCGTGGCTGGTATTTGTGGGTTAACATCGATTGTGGCGGCAAATGATGACGATGACGATGAGTCTTCTGCGTTGTATGTTGCCGATGAACTTATTCTCAAGCTCGTTCAGCATGGTGATCTGGCGGCAGTTGCTGAGCAGTATGGGCTGAATCCTCAACCGATCGATCAATTTGGTAGCCGACCTATGTATCGGTTGCGAATTGTGGATGGGGTTGATGCGCAGGTCAAGGCTGATGTAATGATCGGTGATCCGCGCATTGAGTATGTTGAACCGAATTACTTGCTGGAAGCCCCGGAGTCGCAGCGTGGTCGGCGACGCTGGGTTATTGGTGGTGATGCCGGTGTCTTTGCCGGTCAGTGGTCAGTCCAGATGCTTCAGTTAAACGAGGCGCATGCTATCAGTCGTGGTGAAGGGGTGACAGTAGCGATCCTTGATACAGGGGTTGACCTCAATCATCCGGCATTGGCCGGACGACTGATCGCAGGTTTCGACTTTGTCGATTTCGATGATACACCGCAGGAAGAGGGCAGCGAAAGCGCCAATCCGGCTTATGGGCATGGCACGCATGTGGCCGGGATTGTGGCTCTGGTTGCTCCTCAGGCAAAGATCATGCCGGTACGAGTGCTCGATGCTGATGGTGTGGGTAATCTCTGGGTACTGGCAGAGGGCCTGCTCTTCGCTGCCGATCCCGATCGCAATCCTTCTACCAATGATGGCGCCCAGATCGTCAATCTCAGTTTAGGCACCCTACGGCGTACCGCCCTAATCGAGGATCTTATTCGTGAACTGGCTTGCGATGATGATGACGATGATGAAGATGAGAGATGCCTGTATGGGCGAGGCATTGTCATCGTGTCGGCGGCAGGCAATAGCGGCGACAATACTCCTCACTATCCAGCCGCCGAGCAGGCCGCCAATGCGCTCGCAGTGGCGGCCACCACTGCAACCGATACACTCGCTGATTTTTCGACACGGGGTGAATGGGTTCAGATCAGCGCTCCCGGTGATCGTATTGTAAGCCCGGTCCCTAATCAGCGCTACGGTGTCTGGAGCGGCACTTCAATGGCTGCTCCTCATGTGGCTGGCGCTGCTGCGCTGGTGAGAGCGCGTTATCCCAATCTTGCCGCCCACGAAGTTGTGCAACGATTAATCACAACGGCGCAACCAATTGCGGCGCCGGCCCCAGCCCGAGTCGCGCCGTTGGCCGCTCTTAGAGGATCGGCGCATCATGAATCTACGAATCCCGGATCAACCTATCGACTGTTCATGCCGCTGGTAGATCGCTAAGCCGGTGTGATGCCTGAGATCTCCGAACAACTCAGCCTCAGATCCCTTGTCACGTATCGGGCAGCCAAGCGCTCCCTGCCTCAATGAGCGCGCTGAGCCGGGGGTGATAGGGATAGCGGTTGCTGTGGCAAAGCTAATTGTACACCTAACGTTGGTATAATGTATAATCCATCGGCGTCTTCGCAAACTTCGAGCCTTTATGACGCGATCCCTGATTGCTGAGGAAAGGATATTCCGTCAAAATAATGTCATTTGACTTGACAACCGAGTCGTGAGCCGCTATACTCCAAACTGTTCCGTAGGGGCGCTTCGCCAGAACGGCGAGGCTGAGAAGATACCCTTGCACCTGATCCGGGTAATGCCGGCGTAGGAAATCGGAACGCTGCTCCGCTTCCTCACGATCACCTGCGATCTGGCTCTGCGCGTATCCTCTCCGCTGTCGTTCTGCGCTTCCTGCTGCGGGCAATCAAGCTTCTCTTTGCTCTGCTCACCGAAAGGAGGAATCGCAGTGCGCTTTACCGAGACGCTCTGGTCTGACATTGTCGGCATCTACCAGGCAATCCTGCGCCATCCGTTTAATGAGGAACTGGCTCAGGGCGTGTTGCCGCGCGAGAAATTTGCCTTCTACATGCAGCAAGATGCTCTGTATCTGGCCGATTTTGCCCGCGCGCTGGCTATGATGGCCGGGCGCGCTCCTGACGAAGCGGCGATTATTCAGTTTGTCCGCTTTGCTGAAGGGGTGGCCGTTGTCGAACGCGCCCTGCATCAGACCTATTTCCACGAGTTTGGTATCGAGGCGCCGACACGCCAGCAGTCGCCCGCCTGTTTTGCCTACACGAACTTTTTGCTTGCCACCACGGCGACGCGCAGTTACGCCGAGGGTATGGCCGCGCTGCTGCCCTGTTTCTGGATCTATCGCGAAGTGGGCAACGACATCTATCGGCGGGCAGCGCCGAACAATCCGTACCAGAAATGGATTGACACTTACGCCAGTCGAGAGTTTGCTGAAACCGTCGATCAGGCGATTGCGCTCACCGATCAGATTGCTGACCATGCTTCCCAGGCAACGCGCGATCGCATGCGCGGCGCCTTTGAGTATTCGTCTCGGCTTGAGTGGCTGTTTTGGGATAGCGCGTACCGGCTCGAACGGTGGTTGCCTTAAGTGTGATTTTGCAGCCTTTTTTGACTTTGTGGCGCAATGATCACCCGATCGCGCGCTGGTGGATGCGTATCCTCCTCTGGTTGCCGGGCAGCGCATTTTCGGTTGCCGGCGGATCAGAAAGAAGCCTCCGGTAAAGCTGTCGCACCCGTAGCGACGTGTCATCGTTCGTCGCTACGGGTCTTCCATTCCCTGCTGATCGCCGATCGGGCAACGCGATTGGTCAAGGAGCTTGCTGTTGAGCAGCGTTGCTAACCAGCAAATCGGCCAGCTCGTTCAGGTAGCATTCCAGATTGGTGTATCCAGCTCTCCCGGTCAGCGCCAGCGAGAGTTCAGTGCCGTTATGATCCGGCATATTCGGATTAAGCCCATGCCGCATCTCCCAGTCATCGGGCATGCCGTCGCCATCGGTGTCCAGCGGCGCGGGCGGCGGCGCATTGGGATCGAAGAGCAGCGCAAAGGCGTCATTGGCTCCAGGTTGCTCAAAACCAATGCCAAACTCCGTCTGCCCGCTGACGACAGCGGCCAGGAATCGCTGATCCATCGGATCGCGCGGAAAGGCGCCGACATTGGCGACCATGTATGCTGGCAAATCTTGCGTGGCTGTGTAGGTGATCGGCGGAAATGGATGCCGTTCGCTCAAGCGTTGCGCTACCCCTGGATCGGTATTGGGATGCTTGCCGTCCTGCGAGAAATCATTACAACAATAGGCTAGCTCATCATCGGCGTAATCAGGGTATAGATTCATGCGATTGCCCGCCATATACAATCGATTCTGCGGCACTTCCAGCACGCTGCGCAGAATCATGCCAAACGAAAATGTGGGTGGCGCGACCAGATAATTATTCACCCAATTCAGATGAAGGATGTAATCGCCGTTGGCCGCATTGCCGCCAATCTCACGGTTATACCAGATGTTGATCCCCGGCGCCCATAGCAAATTGTTCGATAACTCTAAGCGGAGCGGATGCGCCTGGCAGCCGCTGATGTCAGCCGGTTCATCAGGATAGCCAGAGGCTTCACAGGTGATTTCGGGCAGACCTCCTCCCAGTCGAAACCACAAATTGTGATGAATCGATAAATAATCCTGTGGGTGATGCAGCGCTGAGTAATTTAATAACATGCCGCCAAGACTGGCATGATCACCGACCGTTTCGGCGAAAATCGAGTTTTGAATCGTGCCGCGCCGCGCCCAGCTCAGTTGCACGACTTCATCGGATGCGTGAGCAAATGAGCTGTGGTCGATGATGAACTGTTCCAGCCCATCCAGTCGCAAAGCATCGTCGAGAGCATTGCCGTTGCCATCGACGTGAAATGCCGGACGCGAGCGAATATGCCGAATGATCAGATTGTTGCACTGGTTGCGTTCGTACCGTCCGTCGCACACGATTCCGCGCACAATGATGCCGCCGGGTGACGTTTGACCGGCGATAGTGACGTCACCATTGACGATATTGGCATAGCCATCGATGACACCGCTCACCTGAAACAAGATGTAGCGTGGCCCTGCTTGCCGCAGCGCCCAGTTCAACGAACCGGGAATCTCGCCTCTCGGATCAGGGTCGAGTGTTGTCACGTACAGTACCTGTCCGCCCCGTCCGCCAGTAGCCGTCGCTCCAAAGCCTTCTGCGCCTGGAAATGCTGGAGGAGGTTCTTGAAGCGGCGCCGGAGTCGGCTGGTCTGCGATCTGAGCCGGCGTTGTTGCGGCGCTGATAGTCGGCGTCGGCATGATTGGGTTGACCGACGGCTCAGGAGTGTTGGGAGTAGCGCAGGCCAGGATCGAGAACAGACTGGTGATCATAACCAATGCCAGTAAACATAACCGCTTCGCGCCAGACATTCGCGTCCTCCTGTTGGATAATACCTTTCCGTTATCTCCTCCGCCATGCTCGCGAGAGCCGCTGATAAACAGGTTTTCACTGCTGGCCGAGCGCGATAAGGATGGAACGAAAAGGAATGTGCGCTCAATGCGCTGTCGTCAGCGCGGCTTTGGTGAAGTTCGTGCCTTTGTGCGCAATCATCCCGCGATCGCTCGTTGTCGCAGGCGCATTTCCCGATTTGCGCAAAGGGTAGAAGGAAGCAGGAGGCAATGCGACACGGCGCGCCAGTGCCTTATCGATCACTGGTTAGGGCGCCTGTCATCAGCTTCAGTCAGGCGCAACGCGCGTAGCTGAATGGAGGCTGGCGCTCTTTGCTGCATCCATCTCACGATGCGTCCAGCGTAGCATTGTTTGCCGCGAAGCGCAAGGAGAGACGTCGCGCCGCAACGTCTCTCCCTGCCCTCCAGCCCATCATACCAACTTTAGGTGCCCAATCATCTTCAGATCAGCGCGCGGCGCTTCCCGCCCTTCCGTGCCATCCTGCTGTCTGGTCAGAAGCGTGTGGCGCCGTCCCGATCCATGTCATTGCGAGGGCGCGGAGCGCCCGAAGCAATCCCCCGCGTCAGCGGGAGCCGTGCCTCAGCGCCCGCTGCTGCTCCGCTCTCCCAGCGGGAGTGAGGGCGCGCAGGAGATGGCCACGCTACCGCCATGCCGGTCAAACCAGCGTTCGGCGCGCGATCGGTGCTGCCCCAGCAACCGCTCTTCGGAGCGCTCCCGCCGCATCCTGCGCACTGCGGCAGCGTTGATGTGGCTGCTCGATACGTGACAATCTATCTAAAGTCGGTATCACTTGCTCCGCGCTACAGGCACGCGGAAATCAGGAGACGGCCAATCGGCTGAATTGCCCCGATCGCTCCTTCATTTCGCTCACACCGGCACTGCCAGCCCACGGTAGAGCGCGTTCAGGGCGCTGGCAATCTGATGCAATGGCGGCGCCTGACCGGCGGCGAGCGCAGTCATGCGCCGATCGAGGGAATTTCCTTCCTCGTAAGCGGCGCTGAGCGTAAACCAGGCTGGCAGCAGGTCGCTCTCGATCCACTGCCAGCGATCGCTGGTATTGGCGATGCTGCGTTTGCCGCTGAGCACTGCTGGAAGGCCAAAATAGCGGCTAAACGATGGCTGGAAACTGCCCGGCGCGCCGGTAAAGTCCATCCAGGTGCCGAGTGAGGCGAGCAGGCGCCCCAGGTCTGACACCTGTTCCATGTAGGGCGGGAGCACGGTCATCTGCTCATGGCGCAGCAGGGCTACCGCTGCCTGATCGACCAGTTGCCAGCCCTGCGTAAAGGTCGCCGGGTTGCTCAAGAGCTGAGCCGCTTCATCGATCATGCGAAACGCCTCCAGCACAGGCCGTTCACTCTCGGCGGCCATACACGATTCGAGGGTGTCCAGGCCGCCGTGAATGTAAGCAAGATGCGCCCAGCCGGTGTCAGCGAAGATGGCGTCGTTGGCGCGCTTGATGACTTGCAGGTCAGCCCGTAACTGAGCGGTAGCCTCATCGTGCAGCATCACCGGCGCGGCCAGGATCAGCCGAATCCCGCGGCTGACCAGATCGCGGAGCGGATCATCCAGGGTAGCTTCACTCAGCGCCTGATGCGGCGCGAGCAACATCTCGGCTGCCGCCAGCCCGATTCCGACCTGATCCGAGGCAATCGCGGCCATGCCCGCCCACTTGAACAGCCATGGTTGCTGTCGGTACCATCCCGCATACGCTGCGGTGATCGCCCGGTTGCGCTCCGTCCACTGTTCGACTGGCGGTAAGCAACGCTCAATGACGGCGCACCAATCGGCTTTCGTTGACATACATATCCCCACGCTGCTCGCAGACGATTCTACGCTTCCTTTGAGTATAGCACCGCATCAGGGCGAGCGATCAGCGCTCTCTGCCCGAGAGCGCTGATCCGGGTGTGTACTGCGCGCAGGCAGCGATATTCGCGGCTATAGCTTGTATCCAATCTTCCGCAGCAGATCCTTGCGCCAGGCAATGCCTGCCTCGTCTTCCACACCGAGCGGCGATTGCCCATCGATCACGCCGAGAATGCCGCGTCCCTGCCCGGTCTCGGCGATCACCACTTCGATCGGGTTGGCGGTGGCGCAGAAGATTCGGCAAACCTCTGGCACTTGCTTCATTGCATTGAGCACGTTAATCGGATAATAGCCGGCGCCAAGGACAATAATGAAACTATGGCCGGCGGCCAGCGCCAGCGCATGTTCACGAGCCAGCGCGATCAGGGCGTCATCGGTGCCGCTCCAGCGCACCAGCCGCGCGCCTGAGGCTTCGCAAAAGGCCAGGCCGAAGCGAATGCCCGGTACGGCGTTGACCAGCGCTTCGTGCAGATCCTCGACTGTCTTGATGAAGTGGCTCTGGCCGAGAATGATATTGTATTCAGCCGGTGTTGGTAGCGGGACGATGCGCAGCTCCATTTCTCCCTCCTTTGGCATGCAATCGTTCCCTTCCCCTGGCGCTCACCAGGCTCCCATCTCTTTGATATCGTTGCGCGCCGTCATTGCCGGTTTGCGCTGGGTGTTGGCGAATGAGGCAAGCGCGGGTTTGGCGAGACGCATAAAATCGATGAAGGAGATGCTCCAGGCTGTGGTATGCGTGCCGGCCTGAAAATAGATCACCGAATCGCTCTGCAGCGTTTCATCAACGTAAACCGGCATCTGATAGAGGTTGCCAAACGGGGGAAGAGCGCCAATTTCGCAGTCGGGAAATGCTGCGGCCAGCTCGCTCTCGGTCGCCAGGCGCACTTCACGGGCCTGTAGCAGCTCTCTCACCCTGACCAGATCGACCCGGTGCGAGGTGGGCAGCACCAGCATGACCAGCTCGCCGTCGGCCACCACCACCACGACCTTCGCCATCAGGCGGTGCGGGATGTGCTCGAGTTCAGCTACAGCCTGCGCTGTGTAAGCTACCGGATGTTGATGCGTTGCGTGCCTGACACTGTTGATGGCGAAGAACGCTTCCAATCGCTTGCCGCACGTCATTGTGCTCCTCCTTTCGGGAATCCGCTGCTGCGCGTTGCAATGTGATACCAACGTTAGGTCTCTCATAAGCTCTGTCCAGGCAATCGACACCCTCATGGTTGGGGCCATGGACTGCTGAAGCATGGCTTCAGCAGTCCATCGTGAACTGCGCCAGTGCGCGCTTCCCCGCTCTGTCCAGGCAATCGATACCCGCATTGCCCCTCCCTGATCGTTCGAGGCTGAGCAGGGGTTGCGTGGCTGCCCAAGACGTGCCTATCGATCTAACGTTGGTATGACATCCTTCCGCCGTGATCCCGCTGGCCGCTGATCGAGCAGGTTCTCACCGGTGAGCGCGCAAGATGAAGGGGAGAACAAAACGTGATCTGCGAACCATCCAGCGTGACCTCGGTGAACTGCGCTCCTTGATTGTTGACAGAAGTATCTGAAATGTCATTCTTCAGTGTACAGTGTGCAGCAGCGGGCTGGCGAGCGGGAGCTTGCTTACCCGGTGAGAAGATCTCTTCACGCGCTGAATCGCAATCCTTCTCGCCAGCGCCGCTCTGCCCTGAACGATCAGGTGTGGGCGATAAGAGTATCGATTGTCCGGGCATTGCTGATGATAGACCTAACGTTGGTATCACAGCCTGGTGGAGAACATCGAAAGCGACGCTGGTCAACAACGTCGCTTCAGAAGATCGTTCAGGCCAGGGAATGCGCAGCAGCGGCGTTGCTGCCTGGCGTCTCACCTACACTGCCGGTGCGGTCTCATCACGGCGACCGCGACCAAACCAGTTACGCCACTCGCGATGCTCCCACACCACCAGCAACTGGGCAGCGTTGAAGATCGAAGAATAGGTGCCGCTGATCAGGCCGATCAGCAAGATCAGGACGAAATTGCGGATCGTATCGCCGCCAAACAGCAGCAGCGCGGTCAGCGTGAAGAAGGTGGTTAACTGGGTATTAATCGAGCGTGGCAACGTCTGCACGAGGCTATGATTCACGATGTCGTCAAAGGTCTCGCTGGGATGCCGGTTGATCAGATTCTCGCGAATGCGATCGAAGACCACAATCGTATCATGCACCGAAAAGCTAAGCGTGGTGAGAAGCGCAGTCAGGAAGAGCGCGTCTACTTCCAGCCCGATTGTTGCGCCAAGAATGGCGGCGATGCCAAGCACAACCAGCACATCGTGCAGCATCGAGATAAGCGCGCACATGCCGTAGCGCACCGGGTGAGGCGCTTTGCGGAATGCCCAGGTCAGGTAGAGCAGAATGACCAGCGATGCGCCCAGCACCGCAATCACGGCGCTGCGCGTTGATTCAGCGCTTACCGTAGGGCCGACGCTTTCGAGGCGTTCACGACTAACTGCGCCGAAGGTGTTGGTTAGCGCCTGCATCACCGCCTCGATCTCAGCGTTCGGATCGGTCTCGCTCAGGGGGCGTGTGCGCACGATCGCCGCCGCCACTGGCTGGCCATCGATCACCGTCGGGCTGAGCTGCACCTGCGCGCTCTCGAATCCGCCAACCGCAAACGCCTGCGCAATTCGATCAGTGCTGAGCGCCTCTGGATTCTCGTTGGGGAAGCGCAGCTCCCACAACGAGCCGCCCGCAAAATCGATGCTCGGTCGCAGCCCAATGGCAAACCGCCCGGTGGTGATTAGCGGGTGTAGAAAGAGCATGTAGAGGCCTGGAAGGATGATCAGGAGCGAAAAAGCAAACCACCAGTATCGCCGGCGTACCAGATGTTCCATAATAGTCGTTACTCCATTTATGCCGCCGAGGTTGCCGGTTCCACGTTGCGCCGATCAACCCCGAACCACCAGGCATGCTCGTCACTGAAGAGCGGCAGCACTACTCGCATGAAGGTGCGCGTGACAATCACTGCCGTAAACAGGCTGACCACGATGCCCAATCCCAGGGTCAGCGCGAAGCCTTTGATCAGACTGACGCCGAAGCTATTGCCGAACATGAACAACACAATGCTTGTGATCAGGGTCGAGACGCTGGAGTCACGAATCGCCGGCCATGACTCAACGAAGCCCAACTCCAGCGCTTTGCGAATATCGCGACCGCGCCGGTATTCTTCGCGCAGCCGCGCAAAGATCAGCACATTGGCATCAACGGCCAGACCAATCGAGAGAATGAAACCGGCGATGCCCGGCAGGGTCAATGTCACCGGGATCAAGCGGTAGATGGCAAAACTGATTGCCGTGTAGATCAGGAGCGCGACCGTAGCGATCAATCCTGGCCCGCGGTAGAAAAGGATCATAAAGACTGCGACCACGCTTAGACCAATGATCCCGGCAACGATGCTGGCCGCTACGCTCTCCTGGCCGAGCGTGGCCGTCACCGTCCGGCTCGTCTCGATCACCAGCGGCACCGGCAACGCGCCATACTTCAACTGGTTGAAGATGCGATTGCGATCGGCTTCGGACGAGACCTCAATAATCCCTGATCCATCGGTTAAAGCGGCGTTGATGACCGGACAACTGACCACTACGTTGTCGAGTACGATACACATGGGTCGCCCGACGTTGGCCGCTGTGAAGGAAGCCAGCCGTTGGGCCGACTGGCCGCGGAACGCGAAGGACACCGCCGGTCGGCTGCCCAGTGTGCCGCCTTGTGAGAATGTTGGCTGCACCGCGCTGGTATCGAGATCAGCGCCGTCGGTGATGCTCTGGTAGATCGTTCCAAGGTCGATCGAGTCGGTCGTTGTCTCGGTGGCTGCCAGTTGCGGCGGATTAGGGCTGCTCGACGTGCGCACAATCGTGCCTTCAGCAAGGAACTGACCGAACGAGTCGATAAATTCAAGCCGACCCGTGCCGCGCAGGGTCTCGATTGCCTGTTCAGGGTTGGCAACGCCAGGCAACTCAACGATGATCCGATCCCTGCCGGCCTGCTGCACAACTGTCTCGCCCACGCCCAGCGCATTCACGCGCTGCTCAATCACCTTCGCCGCAGTGGCAATCTCATCGGCGGTGGCATCAGGATCCGCCGAACGCAGCAACACCTGAATCCCGCCTTGCAGGTCAAGGCCAAGCCGCACGCTGACATCGCGCCCCAGGAAGTTGTTGTTGGGGGCAAAATTGATCGCTAATGCCAGCCCGGTTACGACAATTATCAAAATGAGCGCTGAGAGATTGCGATTTTGCACAGCAGCAGTGCTCCTTCCTCATGTTGAAAAACCGGCCCATTATAGGCCGGCGGCGGCAGACCGTCAAGCGTGCCGCATTGCAGACGTGATCAAACGGGCGTCCCTGTCAGTAACGACCCTCGTTTGCCTGCGTTAGCGACCTGCCGCGCGCAGCGCAGCATCAACCGCAGTAAACAGTCGGCCTGAGTCAACGATCTGACCGTTGACACTGAACGACGGCGTCGCCTGCACGCCCAGCTCACTCGCCGTCTTTGCGGCGGCCAGAATCGCTTCGCGGTGCGTTCCTGCCTGCATACAGGCATCGAAGTCGGCGCGATTGATCCCGATCAGACCGGCGTAGCCGCTAAAGGTATTCAGCGGCGAGTTGAGGGGGGCCCAAACGCTCTGATTGGCAAACAGTTGACCATGCATCTCCCAGAACTTGCCCTGATCGCCGGCGCAGCGCGCAGCTTCAGCGGCGGCAAGCGCATTTGGGTGAATGTTCGTCAGCGGCAATTCGTGATAGATGAACTGAATCCGACCGGTATTGATGTAGTCGCGCTCAAGTATCGGCTCCAGATTGCGGGTGAAGTAAGCGCAACCGGGGCACTGAAAATCCTCGAAGGCGATTACTTTTACCGGCGCATCGGGGTTGCCCTTGTAGTAGAACCCTTCTTCGGTGCGCCCGACAGGGGCAGTCGGCGCTTTGATGTCGCTCTGACTGCGGGTGAGAAAGACGGCCAGCGCGGTGATCGCGGCCACCGCAATCACGCCTACTGCGATGTACAGATAGAGAAGATTGTTTTGCTTTTTAGCCTTCACCCGGCGGCCACGAGTACTTTGTACACTCATCGATAGCTCCTGATCCTGCTACTGCTAAAACTCGCGTCATTATAGCGATAGCCCGATCACCCGTCAATTATCCGACCAGAGTGGCGACAAACTCCAGTTCAAGCCGCACTTCATCAGCCACCGTGTCAACCGATGGCGAGTCGGGAATGAACAGATTGAAGTCACGGTACAGAATGGAAGCGGTCGCCAGACCGCGGATCTCGGTTTGACTGACCGGGGTGACGGTGACGGTAAAGGTGACCGGACGGGTTACGTCGGTAATGGTGAGATCGCCATCAATGGTGAACTCAAACGGCTCACCAATCGTCACTTCTGCGGGCAGGCCATTGATCGCGCGTGGCGTGAAGGTAATCAGTTCAAACTGATTGGTGCGCAGAATCGCATTCTTGATCGCCCGATTGCGAAATTCATTATCGGTCGTCAGGTCGCGCGCATTGACCTGAATGATCCCCACCTGGGCTGCCGACGGCAGAGCAGGGTCAAGCGCGATCTGACCGGCAACCTGATTTGTCACCCCAACCACGGTGACCGGTCGTCCGCGCAGCACCTCATCGATGAGAAAACGAGCTTCTGAGCGACTCTGGTCGATGGCGAAAATCTGCAAGGCGGGTTCGCTGGCAGTGTCTGGCGAAGCGACTGGCTCAGGAGCAGCCGCGGTTGGCGCTGCCTCAGCCGGTGTGGCTGCCGTCGCGATCGGAGCAGATTCGGTCAGCGCCGGAGCCGGTGGCGCAGTGGTGGCGGTTGGTAGTGCGATGGGAATGGCTTCGAGCGGCCCGCTGGCAGCTTCTGGCGGACGGAGGACGTAGACGGCAAGTGCGCCCAGCGCTACGACGATGATCAGGGCAGCAGTAAGAGCGATTCGTCGCGTTGTCATTGCTCTGCAAACCTCACAGCTAATACGATGCTTCCATTGCACATGATACCGGATCAGGCGCGCTGGCGGCGGTTTTCTCATCAAACATTTAGTTTTAGCGTTTTGACATATAAGTACAATTTTTGCAAAAGAGTGCTATACTGGAGCCATAGGACGAAGCGGTTTGGATGGAGGAAACTATGAACCGTTCGGTCAAACTCAGACGAACTGCTCGCATCGGTTTGCTGATCCTGAGATACATCTTTGGCGGCACCTTTGCCTACGGCGCTTATCACAAGATCACGCGCCACTGGATGACAAGTTCCGTGTTACGAGAGCACTTTGAGCAACGGCTATCAGAGATCGATCCTAACAGCTTCAGTGCGGCCTATCTGCGGTACTTCGCCATTCCGTTCTACCGCCCGATTGCGTGGGTGCTCACGATCGGGCAGGTGATTGTCGCCTTCAGCATGCTCACCGGGATCGGGGTGCGCCAGAGCGCGGCGCTGGCGCTCTTTTTGCTGATCAACATCAGCGCCGGTTCGTATTTCAACGCCAGCATGCCGCCGTATCTGATCACGGCGGTGCTGCTGATGCTCGACAAGGAGCAGGGGCAAGCGACTGAAACGTCAGTTGTGCCGCAGGCGTAGCAATGACGGCAGTGAGCTGGTCTCATTGCCGGGCGACGATAGCGCAGTGCTTCAGATGTGGCGAGAACCATTTGTTGAGAAGGCAGTATCCTGGCGGAGATGGCAGGTGTCTCCAAACTCTTGCCATCTCCTGACCACGTTCATCGCGGTGAGACTGCGCCCATCACGCTCTACAGCGGCGCATGAACGTCTCCTTCGGCCACGCAGGCGCGCCGCTTCGATCAGTCTGTGGCGCGCTGATCGTGGTCGCGCGCCGCTTTCCTCGTCTCGATAAAAGCTGTGATCAGTTGCTGATACGTTTCTGGCGACTCAAAGTGTTCTGCGATGAATGCGTGATTGATTGGCCACCTCTGGCGTTTCCCCATCCACTCGCGATAGTCAGAGAACTCCCAGTCTTCCGGGCGCGTAACCAATCTATCTTTGACCGGATTGGCATGAATGTACATGCATAGCGTGCGAAGATACTGGCTGGTTTGCACCGGCTTGCCGCAAAACTGTGGCTGAAACAGCATGCCATTGCGCGCGAAGCGCTTGTTGATCGCCTTTGTGTACGAGACTATCAGTCGCATCATTGCTCTCGAAACTGCCGGACTTGCGGCAGAGCAGGGCAAGTCGCGCACCTGACCGAGAATGTGGTAGTGCGTCGGCATGAGGGTATATGCCAGAATGTCGATGTGCGGCAGCAGATACTTCTGCATGCCTTGAAGAAAGTACAGGTAGTTGTCGCGTTCAAAGAAGATCGCTCGCCGGTCGTTACTGCGGTTGTAGAAATGATAGTACTTTCCCGCAACGAACGGGATCTTTCGTCTGGGCATTGGTGTCCTGCTCCTTCCATGGCCCGGAGGTCTGAAAGACCTCCGGGCCAACCCGCCGCACCCCGCCGCGCCCGCCGCGCCCCGCCGCGCCCCGCCTCACTCATCGCCCGCAATGCGCCGCATTCGGGTCACAATAGCAGC
>FWWL01004662.1_pt1 | contig 22684 bp, 23 predicted proteins | sample 2228331 | NCBI WGS metagenome assembly FWWL01 (sample SAMEA103939775, study PRJEB20133) | metagenome | reverse complement strand
GGCCTCTCATCCTGCAGTTCGAAAAGCTTATCCGCGAGCACCAGCTCCTCAAACGCACTTTCGGGATCATTTGAATGAGGGGATTCGTGAGGCACCCACCAGCTGTTGATCTGGAGAGGTCCCAGATCGTGGCTACCATCCCGGTTCGGCACCGCAGCACCAATCCATCCTCCTTCCTGGTCGCGCAGTCCCCACAGGGTCACTTCGAGCCATTTCCGTCCACCCGCTGCTTGCCTGATGCAACTGGCGACCCTCCGTTCATCGGCCGCATCATGACCTGACGTTGCTGCAAGACCCTCCGATTGCCAGATGATCAGCGCCATCAGGGCGGCTATCCGCTTACCGATCGTGACCATGCGATCGCTCCTCAATGTTCCGGTCTGTGGCACGGTCCTCCGCCTTGGGCGCACGGGCTTGCCTATTCGCCGCAAGTGCCTGCAAATGACGATCGAGGGTCTCGAACAGCGATCGGGCATTGCCTGCAAGACGTCCGGCAATTCCGCGGTCCGGCTCTCGCTGATCGAGTTTGCGCGCGAGCGCCCTACCCTCTTCCTTCCGCCGCTCCTCAACCTGTTCGAGCCTTAGACCCTTCAGCCGTGCCTCGTTCCGTGCGGCAAAGCGCCTGCTGTGATCGCGCTCCAGACGGCCCAATCCTTCGAGCGCCGATGTCTTCTCGCCGGACCGCTCTTCGAGTTTTGCGACGAGCTTCCTGGGGTCTTCCGTCCAGAGTTTGACACCGTACCGGGCGCGCGTGATGGCGGTATAAAAGTTCTGCCCATTGACGAGCGGGGAGGCCACAGGGGCCAGCACATAGACGCGGTCATAGGTCTTCGACTGGGCGGAATACACCGTCTCCGCATAGCCATGGTCCCAAGTGGAGTGGCGTCCAAGATCGATCTGCTGGACCCGATCCCCGCGGTCCCAGCGAACCGTCGCCATGATGCCATCGAGCCGCTCCACCGTCCCGCGTTCCGCGTTTTTGAGATCAAGTTCCTTGGTTGCCAGCCGCCACTGAATGCGATCGCCAGCGGCGAGGTTGCGATGCTCGGAAAGGAACACGTTGACCTGCGCCGCGTTGCTCGTTCGGGGATCCCAATTGTGGATGCGCCCCTGCTCATCTGCCAATCGCACAAGCTGTCGGCCCTTCGCATCGCGGACCACGGAGACGACCCTATATTCGCCGTCACGCGCGAGGCCAGCACCGACCTGATCGCGGTTGAATTTCAGAACCTGGCCGCCGGAATAGAAGCGGGCCATCTGCTTCTCTTGGTCGCTGAGGCCGGCCGGCGTCAGCACCGCAAGTCGGGTGTCCTCGGCTGCGACGACGCCTTCCCGTTGCAATGTCTCGCGGATCTGACTGTTGACGATGAGGCGTGTCGCATTCTCCAGAACGAGGATATTCGTGGTTGCCCGGCTTTGAGGCTTGAGGCGCGTCCATTCTCTCACCAGCCCCTTGGCCAGTTCCTCCGCATCGCCGCCGCTGACCACCTTATCGAGATGGTCCAGCGAACCGGCATAATCACCCGCCCGCGCCTGGGTGACGGCAAGCTTCATCGCCCTGGTTTCCTGCCGCCGCGATTCAACCAGTTCGGCAGTCGCGAGCCCAAGCTTCTGCATCAGCCAGAATGCCTTTCCCTGCTCGATCGCGCCGGTCTGCCGATTGTCACCGAGCAGGATAAGCCGCGCGCCGGTCATGCGGCTGATCTCCAGCACTCGCAGCGCCTGGCGGTTTCCAAGCTGCCCCGCTTCATCGAGGATCAGGACATCCTTGCTGCTCAGGCCATGCCCGCCGCTTGCCAACAGGCTGGCGACGGTTCGGGACGCAATCTCCGCGCGATCACCCAGTTCAGCAGCAGCAGATGACGTCGGCGCAAGCGCCGTCAGCACCATCCCCGGATGCGCGGCGTCCTTGAGGGAGCGAACCAGCATGGATTTCCCGGCCCCGGCCACACCACGCACTGCCGTTATCCGATCTCCCGACAATGCCATGTGCACGAGGGCCTGCTCCTGCGCAGGAGATAGGCCAGCACGTTCCAGAACGGGCAGCAGCCGGTCTGCGCTGGCTACCTCTCTGCCGTCTCCCAACGAGAGCGCGAGATGCTGGGTCAGCGCCTGTTCCAGCCTTACCGTCCTGCGGCTGGTTCGCCCTCGCGTGAGGATTGCGTCGCCGGTCTCCCCCCGAGTAGCGAGCAGTTTGCGGCGGCTTTCATGGTCAATCAGGAGCGGTCTCAGGTCTTCGAACCGAACCTCTCCCACATGGGAGGCAAGGCCTACGGCAATGACGCGACCAAGTGGATTGACCGCCTCGCGCCCTTCCGATTGCCTGATCCCGAACAGGGCCGCCCGCGCTGCGTCGGCGGGTTCCACCGGGACGGGGCGCTCACCAGCCTCCATGGCCTGGGCGAGGACAGCTACAAGTTTGGGCTCATAGGGGATGAGCCGTGCATCCCAGCGATCGTGCAGCTCGTCCAGCCCGACTTTCACCTTTGGGCCGCGCGTTTCGTAAAAGCTCTGCCTACGCGCGGCCTGCCCGGAAAGGCCATGCTCAGCGGCATGAGCGTTGATCTGCTCGGCACGCTGCGACATCTCTTTGATCAATGCCTTTGGGACGCCCCTGATTTCGAACAATCCTCGGCGCGGATCGAAGTCGATCTCAAATCCATATTCCCGCAAATGGTGGGCAAGGGCGTTACGGTAGATTTGGCCGCTGGCCATCTGCTCGGCATACATGGCCCGCGTTTCGAGACTGGCCATCGGGTTGCCCGGATCGCGGTTCGTCATGTTGAGGATCACGATATGGGTATGCAGGTGGGGGTCGAGTTCGCGGCTGGCATGCTCAGTAAAGCGTGCCCACAGGAGCCGCCCCGTCGTCTCATGAATGATTTTCCCTTCTTCCCGGCGGCGCAGCTGGGCATGTTCTTCAAGATAGGAAAGCGCTGCGTCGACAGCCTTCTCATGCGCCGCGACCATCCTCTCATCGCGAAGGGCAAGCGCCATGATCGATACGGATTTGGGGGCGCTGATCGCAAAATCCCATCCGGGATGGTGGTCGATCCCGTCTGCCCGCCGACGCCCTAACTGCTGGTCGTCGACAGCGCCGCTGAGCAGCGCATTGAGCTGCGCGGAATCCACCTCTCCGTGCAAACCAAGCTCGCCAGCGAGCGCTCCGCCCCAGGAAGATGTCTCCGCATCTCCCTTCGTGTAATAGTCCCCGACGGTGTAATAGCGGGCGATGTTGCCCGGGGAGCCCTTGAGGCGGCGCGGATGCATCATGCCGGCCTCGCATCGTCACGCTCACCGTTGGAACGGCTATGCTTGTGGAGGTTGAAACCACTCCTTGGCCCAAGGAGCTTGGGCGGTTCGGCGTTCGAGGTGTCCCCATCCTGCTTCGGAATTTCGTTGCCCTTATGCGCAGGCGGTTCACCCGCAGTTGCTTCTTCGGGTGAGCTGCCGTCCAAGGGCAGCTGCGGTGTGGGCGGCGCTTCCTTTTCGGCGCGACGGCGCTTTTTCTGCGACACCTTTTCGGGGTGGGGTGGAGCGTTGCCCTCGTCGAACCTCCTCGCAGGTTCCGTTCGCTCGACGAACGCCGGCTCAATCGTTGGCAGCCCATTGTACCGATCCCGGAAATGAACGACGGGCAGATTTCTTCCGAACCGGAGAAACCCAGACAGGTTGGGAAGGTTCGTGACCTCAGTGTGCATGACCAGCGGGCGGGTGACCTGCATGCGGGAGAGATTGACGCCGTCCCGCATGTCGTTGACCCCATAGGACATCCCCTCATTGGCCTCGACCTGCTCGACCTGGCCCAAATTCTCCGAAACGTGCTTGGCGGTGGGGGTATCGTTCGCCCGCAGCGCCACCCAGGTCGAACAATAGCCGGTGATCGCGGCCGCGTCCTGGATGCCATAGGTTGCCTCCAGCTGCGGGTAGGACTGGAACCCCAATATGCCGCATCCGCCATATTTGCGGGCGCGCGCCAGGAAATCGCTGAGCGACGGCAGCCTTTGGAGCGTCGGCAACTCGTCGATGACGCAGTAGAGGCGGCGCTTCTGATCAGGCGGAAGGCTCATGATCGCGCTGATCGCGATGTCGAGCCAGACCGTCACGAGCGGTCGCAGGGAAGGGAGTTGATCGGCTTTCACCGTGATGAAAAGCCAGCTGTCATCCTCTTCATTGGCCACCCAGTCGCGCACCGAGAAGCCATCCAATGTGTCGTCGAGATAAGAGAAGCTGCGCATGACAGAAGCCAGCTCCGCGCGAATACCGGCGGAGGTCCGGTCCCCCTCCATCGAGATGAAGGCGGCGGCATCCGTTCCTTCGGCGAAGGCAGCCAGTGTCTTCAAAGGACTGCGCAAAAGCGTGTCGAGCAAGACCGAAATGAGCATCTGCTTGTTCTTCGCAAGCTTGCGGAAGACGGCGACCAACGTACCTCGCGCCGCCTTCGCCCAGAACGGATCGCCCCCCTTATCCGGTATCGTCGATTCCGCAATTTGATCATAATGATAGTCGCGCGGCACATCGACCCAAGGGGACCAGCTGTCGGCTCGGGCGTCGAGCGGGTTGAGCAATATGTCATGCCCGGGCCGGTAGAATTTCTCGACGAAGGTACCGGCCGTATCGAACACGATCGCCCGGCAACCTTTCCCACGCATCCCCGCCAGCATCTTGACGATGATGTTGGTCTTGCCTGTTCCTGGCGCCCCGCAGATCAAGATGTGCTCAGGCTCAAACTCTTCAGGGACCGGCACGCCGCCGATGGCGAAGCTTCCCCGCTTCGATCGCCACAGCAGGCGGCGGAGCTGCCGGGCCGTCCCGAACCGGGCGCCGCGGATGAACTGATTGGAACCAAGTCCCTTCCCCGTTCGCGTGAAATAAAACCAGGCCCACAGAAGCATAAGCGCTGCGAAGGCACCTGATAGCGCGGCGCCATAGATCAGATGCTGCTCCATCGCCTGCATGGTCTTCTTCGCGATAGGAGAGGCCAGCAGCGCGTCCGAGTTCGTCCAGTATTGGCGCCCAGCCGGGGTCCTGAACAGGATCGGCGCACCACCCGGCACGTCGCTTTTCAGCGTAGCTTCGGCGATCTTCATCGCGACGAAGCGCTGATAGTCGCTGGATTTTTCGAGCACATACCATATGATGCCACCGACCCAGATCGCGAGACCGGCAATCGAAGTCTGGAAGAAGACCTGGGTGGTCATCCTCACATTGTGGACGATGGCCTGGCCACCCCGGGTCCAGGAGCCCAAAGTGTCGTTGCGAAAGATGCTCATAGCGCACCATCCTCGGGCGCGAGCAGGCCCCTTTCGAGGAGCAGGGCGCGGGCATCGTCCATGCCCTTCTGGAGGATGTCGGGGCGCCGCGTTCCGACCGATGCGGCCAAAATGGCGAACACCTGAATGAGGGTCGCCTGCACCTCATCGAAGCGACCATGATAACCGCCGGCATCAATGCCTTCGAAGCGATCAAGGATGTCGCGGACATATTCGGGGAGGCTGAGCCGCGCCGATCGGGCGCCGGCGACGAGACGCCCGTGGAGAGCGTCCTTCAATCTGATATTGATCCTGGGCAAGCGCCGAACTCCTGTTCGTTGCCTGTCCAGATGGGGTGAAGCCCGGGCGTTATACGCCGATTTTCAGGCGATCTCAACGCCTTACGATGAGCAAACGCGGCACCGACATGGTGCCAAAGCTTATCAATCACTTAGCCCTGAATTGCCTTCATATGGTGACCATTTGGTGCCAGCTCCCTATGAAGAAAGCGACATCGGCACCGGCTGGCACCTGGCCGAAACCCGCAGAAAACCTAGCGATTCGCGCCCGCAGCACCCGTGCGTACGGTGCATTACAAAACGCCTTGGGCGTGAGTACCCCTTTCGCAGCGCCCCGCCGCTGCGCCAGCCTCGTGCCGGAAGGCGCGGGGCTTCCCCGAAGGGGGGCTCTCTCCCCGGCGGCACGCCGGCCGATTTCCCGATTGTCACAACGAGTTGCGTTCATGGGAATGATCCTCGATAATGGGATTGGCGGGCAGACCATCCGACTTGAAAGGATGATCAATGCCCAAGTTGAATGACCGTGACCGGCTTGCCGACCTCGAAGCGCGACAGACGAAAATTGCGCAAGAGATCGTCGAAGCCCGCCGCGCTTTGCGCGGCAAATATGCCTCCATCCTGATCGACATGGAGGTAGAAAAGCTCAGCGAAAAAGACTTTCGCGATCTCCTTCAGCACGCGATCCGTCTGGGTGGACCAACCTCCATCACTGCACTGAAGGGCATTGCACCGACCGCAAAATCTCAACCGGAAAAGCGCCCATAGGGCGTCCCTGCGACGAGCACGGCGAAGCCGCGCGCAGGAGGCCCGCGTTCCTCAAGAGCGCGGCATCGTTGCCCGACGGGACGGGCGCGCAGCGCCTGTCCTTGAGGGCAACGACATTGAGCGACAGACAAAAAAGCGGGAGCTATCGGGCATGAACCCGACTGCTCCCGCATCCTTCATGACTTCAGGAAGCCCAGTGCGCAGGGCCGCCATAGAGCGAGAGTAGCACCGGCGCGACACCGATGGAACGCATCACCCTTACCAGTTGAGCCTGAACGCCGCTTCCTTCCGCGACGATCGCCTCAACGGGCCGCAGCCGCGCAATCTGGTCGTTGCGCACGAACCCGGCGCGGTTGCCCCAGCGTGCCTTGTCGATGCCCAGTTTCACCACCGGCGTCTTGGTCTTTGCCGCCCATGCCTCGGCAATCGCGTCGCCGCCGCTATTCTGCGCAGTGGTGAGCAGCACCATCTGCGGCCGGGTCGCCTTGGCCCTCGAGAGCGCCTTCCAGATCGGCTCGGGGTCCGCCCACTGGCTGCCGCCCGAAAAGACGACCAGCGGCCCTTCAGGATGATGCTGCCCGATCCGGCGCTGGCGCCGCGCGGCCAGATAATCCGTCCCATTGATGACGCTCGCGGTCCGCTTGGAGGACACCAGCGTCGCCCTTGGCGCGGACCAGGGCTTGCCGGTCTCACTGTGATAAACCGCCGCGGCATGGTCCCGCATGCAGGCCAGCGCGTCCGCGGCCTCGTCGAGAAACGCCAGTTCCTCGTGCGCGCGCTCCAGCTCTACGGCATGGATTTCGCTGCCATCAGCCTGCCGGAGAAGGTCGCGCATCTGCCTTGCTGCCCCGTCGGCTTGTCCCGCTGCCTGATCGCTCACTCGGTGAAAACTGTGGACGATGCCCCATGCGATGCGCCCTGCCACTTTCTCCAGCCTGCTGTCCCGCAGAACATCGAAGAGCGTCGTGACGATCAACTCGACCGCGAGCTGGATTTGCGTTGCGTCAGGCATTTGCCTGGTGCGTTCCTCGTCGTCCCTGCTGACCCGGACGCCATCGAGGTCCGTCTCGAATGCTTCAAGAAAGCAGTCGGACGTGACCGCGCTTTCCTCGGCAATGAGGGCTGCAATCTCGGTGAAGCTGCGGACGGAACGGAATGCTTTGGTCATGAGAACCTCCTTTGATTGAAAGAGGTCTTCCCCCTGCACGGGCTCCGAGTGACGGGGTCAAGGATCGGGGCGCAGCCCCGACCGCGAAGCGGCGATGGGGGTCACGATTTTTTTCGGCACGCCCCGCCCAGAATGAACGGACTGCCGCCTGCCTGCCGATAAAAATGGTGGGGCCCCGTCGTCCTTGAGGCCGGCGCTGTCCCCGTGCCACGATAAAAAGACTTGAGAGAAGAAGTGTGGCAGCGCCCCAGGGGGCTCGATGCCCACTGGGGCGCTATGATCCCCGCGCGACATGTGCCCAAGCGCCCATCTGACATTGCCCCAGTTACCCGCATCGACAAGAAAAGGGACCGCTCGCCCAAATGGCTGCGGTCCCGAGGTCGATTTGGATTTCGTCGTCCGCCGTCAGATCGGCGGGCGGTAGGCGCCGTAAGGGTTGCCTTCCGCGAGATGGCCGAACGGGGTCATGAGATAGGCCCCCTCCTCCCGCCCGACTGCGCAGATCACGTAACGCGGTTCCCCTGATGCTGCGTCCTGGCATTCCATAAGGGCGAGATTTCCATCTTCTGCTGCCCGAAGGAGCGTCTGGAAATTGGCGCTGAGATAGTCAGGTATCGCCATGCTAACCTCCCTCAACAAGCGCGGCGGGAAGCGCGCGTTGGGATCTTCACGACATCAGCCGCCTGGTCTGCCTTGCGCAACGCGTGGATCGGAACATTGGCCTGGCGTAGCAGATGGTAGAGATTGGCCTGGACGCCTGACCCCTCGCAGAGCACTGCCTCGACCGGCTTCAAATCAAGGATCTTGCGATTGCGGGTAAAGGCGGTCTTTCGCCCGGTTCCGTATAGGCCATAGCGCACGACGGGCACTTCAACGCCGACGCGAGCAGCCCAGGCCGCCGCGATCTGGTCCACGCCGCGACGCTGCCCGGTCGTAACCAAAGTCATATGGGAAACCCGCGCATGGATCGCGTCAAGCCGCGACCATATCGCCTGCCAGTCGTGCCAGTCGGCAGGACCGGTGACGACCACGATCGGCCCCTGCGGCAGATGACGTTCTCGCTGTTCCAGTTGTCGGGCACGTAGGAAGTCGACCGCAGCGATCTGGCTGGCGCTCGATGCAGAAGAGGCGCGCGTGCCTTGGGCCGGCGACCAAGGCCAGCCTGACTGCGCCCGGTACATTTCCGCGGCATAGTCGCGCATGCATTCAATGGCCTGCCGCTGCTCGGCGACCGACTGACACTGAAGCTGCTTTTCTTCGAGCGAGCGGGCATAGATCTCGCTACCTTCAGGGTCTCGCGCCAGTTCCCCCAGTTCCCTTGCATAGCTGTCCTCGCGCTTTTCGAGTTTCCCGGCGAGAAAGTGGAAGCTGTTGACGAACCCCCATGCGATATCGGGTGCCAATGGCTCCAGACGAGTACCGGTGAAGAGGTCGAAGATCGCAGCGATGATCCCGCCGCATTCGGCCTGGGCCGCGATTGGCTCCGGCATCTCATGCTCCGCGGGCGCGTCTCCGGGCTCGGCGATTGTAAGCGGCATTGGGTCACCAAAGGCCGCCTGATATTCCGGCGTCGCGACCATTTGTGCGTAGAGGGTGGGCAAGTCAGCAAATCGATCGATGCTGTGGCGCAGGGCAGTAGCCATGATGCGCATCCTTTCCAAAATCGGCAGACAAAAAGAAAGGCCGGAGGAGGCTGTGCTCCCCCGGCCCATGACGCACAAAGACCTCAGTGAGGTACTTCATCGTCGAAATCGCTTCCGTCCATGTAGCTGCCATCCATGCTGGCAGTGCTCGCACCGAACCCGCCCATGGCCTCGCCGCCCATCGCCGGGCGCTCCGGACGCTGGCCGCCGCCAAAGCCACTCAGCGCATCCCGACGCCGCCATGCGACCCGGTAGCCTTCAGCGTCGCTGCCGAAGAGAGCGATCGGCAGCGGTTCGGCCAGGCTCGGATCATCGAGCGATCCCTGGAGGAAGCATTCGCCAGTTTTGTTGGCGGTCGCCTCCCACAGCGCACCGATCTGTACCCAGCGCTGCCCGACGTTAAGTGCGACGATCTCGAAGACCGGCGCGCGCTCATTGGTGCTTTCGACAGGCCGGAGCCCCAGGCGCGGCAGGTCGATCGAACGGGTCGCGATATGACCGATAAGACGACCGTTCACGGGCTTGATTTCACCGATATTCATAACCTCAACTCCTTGGAAAAGCCGCTCTCGACCATCCGAAAGCGACACTCTCCAAGATCCTTCTCCCCTCTCGCACGCGGCGCATCCGTCCGGCGCGACCGCCGTTCCCGGAGGAGCCCTCCTCGCCCCGAACTCCCGCCCGGCCGTCGATCCAAAGAGCCAGACAGATCCCGCATGACCCTCGCCATTCTGATTGGCCGGCCAGAAAATTGCCGCCGATCTGGCGGCGGTTGTAGGTGCGCAGGCACGGAACGCCCGAAATCCTCCAATCTGGAGGCATCACTATGGATCATCCTCCAACGCGATTTGCCCGACGAGCTTGCAGAGGTTCGAGATACGCTGGTTAGGTGCCTGGAAGTTCTCGACCGATACGAGGAGCATGAAGTCGCCCTGCATGTCTGCACAGGGTATGAGCGCATGATCGGCGCGCCCTCAACGATGGAACAGTGGTATATGATGACCGGCCGTGGCCCCGACGGCGAGGATATAAAAGGCGAGGATCAGCACTGACCCGCCGGGAAGTTTTTTCTCCAGGACGAACGCGCGCCGCACGATGGGCATCGGCGCATGCATCATCCTCCCAACAATCAGGCTTCAAACCCGGGATCGCAGCCACTAAAGCGAGCACCTCTCAATCTATAAGGATGCGACATGAACAATAGCGATCTGGCCGAAGCCCTTGCCGGCGAACATGGCCTGACCAAGGCGGACGCCCGCAAGTACGTCGATGCCGTCTTCGCGCAGATCACCGGAGCCGCTGCCAAGGGCGACGAAGTCTCGCTGAACGGCTTCGGCAAGGTCAAGGACAGCCCGGCACGCGAAGGTCGCAATCCTTCGACTGGCGCGACCATTCAGATCGCTGCGTCGAAGAAGCTCACCTTCACGCCCGCTAAGGCGGTGAAGGATCAGCTCAACGGTTGATAGATTCGGAGGCGTCCCAGACGTGGGGCGCCTCCCCCTGCATAAGTTTCCCCCGACGCCCTTCTCGCGCTTGGGGCGTAAATGCCGAATTCCCGGCCCAAATCACAATTTTGGGACAAAACCGACGTTCGCGAGCCTTGCCGGGAATGACAGATCGCCATTCAACACCCGCCACTCCTGAAGCCCTGCCCAACCTTCCAAAAATGCATGATAGTGGCCGATAGGTGACTGTCTGGTTCGTCACAGGATTGCGGCGGAAGCTAACATTCGCGTAGCATCGGCCACTGGCCAGGGCTGGTCGTTGAAATCAGCCAACGTGTCCGCCGTGCGTGGCGTCCCCATGCCCATCGCCACGACGGTCAAGACATTTGATCTTCGCTGGTCAAGCTATGGGTCACGGTGGCTGCCCCGCCAGGGATGTGAGGCCAGTTTTGCCACCCCTTTTGGCATACGGAGCTTTGCCTCGACGCAGCCAAGCCTATGAGGACATTGATTGCCGCCATGTCATAGGCGACCTATGGCGGCGCAGACTGACATCATGCAGGTTTAAACGGCCTATTTACGGCATTGATCTTTAAAGTCCGCGTAGAGAATTCTGTAAGCGCCTGATCCTTTCGGGAACTATCGATCAGCCTGTCTGTCTTGCAATGGGGACGAGAGGACAAATATGATGCTGAACGCACTCGCCTACACGTCTGAACGTCGCTTAAGCCCCCGCGAGCCCGCGAACGTTCCCTGCATAGTCAACTGGTCCGGCATGTACGAGTTCGCCACGATCAAGAATATGTCGATCTATGGCGCGCAATTGGAAGGGTTTGATTTTCCGCCCGCCGGAACGGCGATAACAATCGTCGTCGATACAGTCGAAATCTGCGCATCAATCATCTGGGTGGACGGCGCGAAATGCGGTGTTCTGCTGGAGCATGACGTGGATCCTATTGCATTCGTCCGCCAGCATTCGATCCGGCCGATAGGGCACTTGGTGCCTGCGGTCGGAAAGATCACGGAAATCAATGTGCCGTGCATCTGCTGATCGATAGCTCCCGCAGGCAACAATAAACGACAGCTAGGGTAGGATATCCTTAGCAGGCCGCCGATTTTGCATGGTTTGCTCGATGAGAGCAGGAATGAGCGGTAACAGCTCGCGTGCCAGAAAGCCTACCTCGCCGATTGTCTCAGCAAGGATGTTGCCGGCCTGTCCATGGATCCAGACGCCCCAGGCGGCAGCCTGAAATGCAGTCGCACATCGAGAAGCAAGACCCCCTATGAGTCCAGCCAGCACATCGCCGGAGCCTCCCGTACCAAGCCCGACGCAGCCCCCCTCATAAATGAGACATTGGCCGTCAGGTTTGGCCAGGTAGCTGATATCTCCCTTGAGGAGTATGACCGCGCTCCATCGCGCCGCCATTTCGGCGGCTATCGCTGCCGGCCCCGCCTTAACCTCTTCGATTGGTAGGCCGCTCAGCGCTGCCATCTCTCCATGGTGAGGCGTGAAAATCACATTCTTGCTTACTCTCCACCGTGATGGGTCGAAGTCACGCAGTGAAACCAGAGCCGCAGCGTCGAGAACGAGACTGCCAGGGAAGTCGAGGCTATCGAGGAGACTGGCGACCAAGGCCCGCGCGCCTTTGCCCGAGCTCATGCCTGGTCCCAGGACAAGCGTGTCGCAGGCCGTGATTCGATGCTTCAATATCTCCGCTGCCGCAGGAGCGATTTCTCCGTCTTCGTCGGCGGGCAGAGCAATCATGGCAGCCTCCGGGACAAGAACGCCCAACGACAGGGCCGAAGATCGCACGGTCGCCATCTGCAGCTTTCCAGCACCTGCACGTAGCGCGGCTTCACCGGTAAGGCGAAGCGCACCGGGGACAAATTCGGCCCCTCCTACCACCAAGACGCGGCCGCGACTGTTCTTGTCGGCGCCTTGCGCGATCGCCGGCAGCGGATGTCGCTTCAGCCACGCCTCATCGAGCGGTTGGCAACTCATCCGCGTGCGCCGGCTATGGCATCGGGTGCGCGGGTCACGGGCATGTCTTCCTGCTCGACCGGGGCCGTCACATTATATCGACCAAGCAATAGCCCTCCATCCTTGCCCTTCTCCGCATCGAATGCATATTCGGTGATAGCGCAGTTGGCGACATCGCCTTCGCGGTCGACTTCCAATATCTCGGCCTCGGTCATGCCTTCAATGATGTACCGCAAGCACAGCACCACCACCTGATGGGTGAAGATCATCACATGCCGGTCCGCATGATGAAGCGCGATCGTATCCATGACGGAGCGCAGTCGCAGAATGACATCGCACCAGCTTTCGCCCCCTGGAGGGCGATGATAGAATTTGCCTAGCAGTCTGCGAAATTCTGCTTGCTGGGGCTCGATGCTGCTTATTCCCATGGATGTCAGCCCATCGAGGATGCCGAATTCCTTTTCCCGCAACCTCTCGTCGAAGCAGATGGGCACATTGTCTGCACAACCTCCGGCCTGACGGAATAGGTCTGCGGTCTCGCAGGCGCGCCGATAGGGAGAGGCAAGGAGAACATCCGGACGCTCATGCGGTGCCTCGCGGGCATACCAACGTCCAAGCGCTCCGGCCTGGTCGCGGCCCAGGTCGCTCAGGGGCACGTCAGCATCTCGCTCGGACAAAATCTATGCGATCGACATTGGCCTGCATGGCTGCATCCCGCGCGACATTGCCTGCGCTCTGGCCATGCCGAACGACCGTCAGTTTCCTTGGCCAATGCATCTGCTTCACTGCTTTTCTCCTTTCCGGAGAAATGGATGGGCTGGCCAAATGATCCCCTTAGCGAGCGAGGGAATGCAGCCCGATCAAGGATATTTCTCTGCTCCGTTGAGTTCACCAGTATGAGAGGAACATATTAGCCGAGAATTACGCATGCGTGATGATGTCGAAGCGCTGACGCTCATGGCGGAGGAAATTTCGCTGTTCGGCGATCTTGCCGCGCAGGATAAAAGCGATCCGAGCTGGATCCTGGTCCGAGCTTGCGCATGTCATATGCGTGAGATCATGGATCATTTTGCCGGCACCCAATGGCATTTGAGTGGCGAAAAGCCCTGGTGGCGCACATTCCAGAAAAAGCCCTGACCCTATCCTGATGATCTGGAGCCGCAGATCAGGAAGCCTGGTTTGTAAGGTGAGGGATATAATGTCCGAGCATGGGGTTGTTGCAAGACTGCGCTCGGCAGCAGCTCCAAGATCCGTGAGGCCCAATGGCTCGCTCGCATCAGACCCATTTTGTAAAGATCCATCCCACCCAATCCATTGCCCTGAACAACGAACATGACAAGGCCTCACGGAGCGAACTTGCCCGCAGGATTGCCGGGCTCGGCGAGGCAAGATTTGTCGATCATGACATGTCGGGTGACCAACAGCTTTCAAGCGGCCAGCCGGACACACTCTTCATTCCGACCGGCACGATCGATCTCTCGACGGCAAGAAAACTGGGCATCCAGACTGAGAGCCAGATCTACGGTGGCGTCGTGCCGTTTCCCTTTGTCGGGAGCAAGGTCATCACGCATCCGGCGTACGGGTACGACCCTGCAATCCCGGCCGGATGGCGCGCTGAACTGGGCTCGGCTCTTGCTCCTCACGTTCTTGCGGGCTGGTCGGCCTTCACTCTCGATGCGGTCCGCGCTGCCGCTCTTGATATGCTCGAGCATACGGCGATCCGCCTGAAGGAGGTCGAGGCCACTGCCGGACTAGGCCAGTATGTCGCGACGTCGGTCAAGGAACTGGACGAAGCGATCGCCCAGCTCGACGGGCCTGCCATATTGAGGCATGGCGTAGTGATCGAGGAGAATCTCGATGATGTCGTCACCTACAGCGTCGGCACGACGCGCCTTTTTGGCGAGGTGATTTCCTATTGGGGCACGCAGCGGCTCACCACCAACAACAGTGGCGCGACTGTCTATGGCGGTTCCACCCTTCATGTCGTCAAGGGCGGTCTGGAGCGGCTTGCGAGCCTGGGTCTGGCTGACGAACTGCAGCAAGGCATCGATAAAGCGATCGGCTATGACGCTATCGTCTCACGATTCTATCCGGATTTGCTGGCGTCTCGCCGCAATTACGATGTCGCCGCGGGCGTCAATTCATACGGGGAACGTCGCATCGGCGTGCTCGAGCAGAGTTGGCGTGCCGGCGGCGCGAGCGGCGCGGAGATCGCGGCGTTCGAAGCCCTGGCGCGTGATCCCGGCCGCTCGGCTGTGACATGCATGACGATGGAGATTTATGGCGAGGTCGATGCCGCTCCGGACGGCAGCATTGTCTATTATAGCGGTGTCGACCCCGTGGCAGGACCGATGACAAAATATGCGATGGAGCTGGAATGACAGGCAGTCAGCTATCCTTTGACGTCGAGGGCGAAAGCCTGGAGGCAACCTTGTTGTCGCCCGACAAGCTGGTCCCTGGCATTCTCTTCATTCACGGATGGGGCGGATCGCGCGAACAGGACATGGTGAGAGCCGAAGAGATCGCCCAATTGGGCTGCATCTGCTTCACCTTCGACCTGCGAGGCCATGCCAGACATGCCGAAGAGCGCAATGTCGTGACCCGGTCGCACGGCCTTGCAGATGTGACGGCGGCCTATGATTATCTCGTCAGGCAGGAGCAGGTCGATCCGTCGGCAATTGCGGTCGTTGGCACCAGCTATGGCGGCTATCTCGCCGCATTGCTGACTGCGGCTCGCCCGGTTAACTGGTTGGCGCTTCGTGTTCCTGCGCTCTATCCTGACGAACATTGGGATGTGCCCAAGGCGAAGCTCGACCGCGATCTCATCAATGCCTATCGGGCACACTTTCGAACGGGTCGGGAAGACAAGGCTTTGGCCGCTTGCGAGCGCTTTGCCGGCGATGTTCTGATCGTTGAATCGGAACATGACGATTATGTGCCGCACGCGACCATCAGCTCCTATATGTCCGCGTTCCACAACAGCAATTCGCTGAGCTATCGTATTCTAAAAGGCGCTGATCATTCGTTGCGGGATGAAGGCGGCCGACGGGCCTACAATCAGTTGCTGCTCACCTGGATAGAGGAGATGGTCCGGGGCGGCCGCCGCCCGTCACCGTCCGGCGCCCAGGCAGTGGAAAATTTGCCATCGCAGGCGAGGAAGCTCGCACAAGGCTGATCCCGTCCAGGCGGATGCGTTCTTGTAGCGACGCTTTCGCTGGGGTGGCCCGTTATTCCTGTTCGTGCGTTTACGCCGCAACAATAGGAGTAGACGGTCATGTCCATGTCGCTTGAAGATCTGTCGCGCAAGATGAAGGAGATCGATTTTGCGATGCTTGCCACCCATACGGGCGGCGGCGCGATCGGATCGCGTCCGATGAGCAACAACCGCGAGGTCGACTATGACGGTAGCGCCTGGTTTTTCACGGAAGAAACCACGCTCATGGTGTCCGATATCAAGGCCGATCCCGCAGTCAATCTAAGCTATCAGGGTAAATCGGGCTTGTTGGGACAACGCCCCTTCTTTCTGGCGGTGGAAGGGACAGCCATGCTCATCCGCGACAAGGACCAGTTTGAAGCGCATTGGACGAAAGGCCTGGAACGGTGGTGGCCGCAGGGCACGCAGACGCCTGGCCTTGTCCTGATCCAGGTGATCGGCGAGCGCGCGCATTATTGGGATGGCGAAGAGGAAGGCGAGCTATTGCTGGAGGGCGCTCACTGATGGCATCGGATGAGAAGCCCTCGCCGCGCCGGCTAGGAAAGGCCGGCGCATTCATTTGCGGCGTCATCATCGCCCTGTTCATCATCATATTCGTCGCGAGGAATGTCTGGCATGGCGAGGAACTTGAGCAGGATCAGGCCACTGGCAACAACGTCGCGACCGAGCATACCGGCCCATCCTATAACCAGCAGCCTTGAACCGCACAGGTTTCAGCGGAGCCTGGAAGCTGGCTATGTTCGAGCCTAGCCTCTGCCAGCCCGCAACGACATGAGAGCCTGAATGATCGCAAGATGGGTCAGTCCTTGCGGCATGTTGCCCAGATAGCGCCCGGACACAGGATCGATCATTTCAGGATATACGCCAGCTGTGGGCGCCAGCCCCTCAATCGCTTGGGTAAATGCCCTGGACGCCGCTTCAGGCTGACCAAGCAAAATTTTGGCCTCGACCATCCAGAAGGTGCAGGCGAGGAAGCAGCCTTCTTCCTTGTCGGCTCCGGAATAGCGATAATGATAGGGTCCACAGCCGAGCTCCCGATCGATCGCCTCGACCGTTCGACGAAGGCGATCCCGTCCATCGAACCCAAAGCGCACAGCAAGGGCGAGGGACGCATCGAGGCGATCCGAGCCCGGATAGAAACTATAGGCGCCGAGGCTCTCGGACCAGCAATGCTCCGTTATCCAGGCCTCGATCCTGTCTCGTTCGCGTGACCAGCGATCGCGGCACGTCGTCGGCAATTGTCCTGCGTCGGCCAGCTCGACCGCGCGGGACAGGGCCTGCCAGCAACTGATTTTCGACATGGTATAATGCTGCTCTTGGGCAAGCTCCCAGATGCCGCTATCCTTCTGGCGCCAGATGTCCGCACATTGATCGGCAAGATGGGCCAATATTTCTGCGCTGCGCGCGTCCAGAATATTGCCATGGTCTACGAAGCATGCCGCGGTCTCGAAGATATCGCCATAAATTCCATGCTGCCGCTGATCCGTGGCGCGATTTCCAGCAACAACCGGCTCTGAACGGCGATAGCCAGGCAGATCGACTGTCCGGACGTCTGAAGCTGCGCCGCCCCAGATCGAATAGCAGACGCGCGGCCCCACTTTCTCGATTTGCTTCAGCAGCCACGTCAGAGCAGCCTTCGCCTCCGCCTGGGCACCAACGCGCAGGAAGGCGTTAATGGTATAGCCTGCGTCGCGGACCCAGGCGAAGCGATAGTCGTAATTCTTGGACTCGCCAATCCGTTCAGGAAGAGAGGTGGTCGCCGCCGCTGCGATCGCTCCACTGGGCGAAAAGAGCAGGAGCTTGAGGGCCAGGGCACTTCTGACCAATGCCTCCCGATATGGTCCGTCACATTGGACCGTCTGCGCCCATGTGCGCCATTCATTGTCCGAGCCGTCGATCCGGGCGTCTATTTCGTCAAGCGAAGGCGCCACCAGCGGTTCGTCCGCGCCCGCCACGATCGCGAGCAACTCCGTCTGGCCCTCCTCGATCGTCAAACTTGCAGTCGCGCCACTATCGCCCAGATGCTCGATGATCACGCCCGATCCCCGCAGAAAGAGACCCAGCACGCCGCCGACATGGAAGACATCATGGCCTGCGACATTCTGCATATAGGGCGAAGCGGTCCCGGCCCGATGCCCGAGCCTCAACGCGATGTCGAAATGTACCGAGCCTTCCAGCCCCTCGATCCGCCGCGCGAATTCGCACCAGGGCAAGCGTCCCGCAGAACCGCTGTTGAGCGATTCGACCATTCGCGCCTTACCGCCAGCGGTCGAAAATATAGTCTCGAGGACATTACTCTCGGGACGATAAGCCCGCTCGACCTCGAAAGCTTCACGAGGCGTGATGGCGAAATAGCCGCCCTCCTGCGGATCAAGCAACCGATCGAAGAGGGGCGGAGAATCGAGATTGGGGACACACCACCAGTCGAGCGACCCATCGCTACCGCTCAGGGCCACGGTCCGGCCATCGCCCAGGGCCGCATAATGTTCGAGATGAAGATAGTTTTCCGCGTCGCGCCGGGGGCGAGCGTTGTCGAGCCGAGTCCTGTTGATGACGTCATTCCCTTGAACTGCTTTCAGGCGAGAACGCACGAGAGGCGGCCTGTTTTCCTGATCCAGATCAGAGCTTTGAATAAGATTGCCATCCTGCTGAGCCCGGTGTGGAACTGGATGGCTCTGCGGCTCGTAGTTTGCCGTGTCGCCTAGAACGGCAAACTGGACTGTCGTCCATCATCCCCATCAGCAAGGAGCGAACATGGCAGAGCGTCTCACCATGCAGGACCCGCGCGCGCAATATCCCAAGCCCCCATTTCCAGAGCAGCCGCAGCCGGTTCCCGGCATCGCCGCGGACATGGATCCTAGGCCTGACCATGGCGAGCAAAGCTATACCGGCTCGGGCAAGCTCGAGGGCCGCAAGGCGCTGGTCACTGGCGGCGACAGCGGCATCGGCCGAGCTGCCGCTATCGCCTATGCGCGCGAGGGCGCCGATGTCGCCATCTCCTATCTTCCAAGCGAAAAGGAGGACGCAAAGGCGATCATCGCCCTGATCGAGGCAGAGGGCCGCAAGGCGGTCGCGCTGCCTGGCGACATTACGGACGAGAACTGGTGCCGCAAGCTCGTCGATGAGGCCGTCAAGGGCCTTGGCGGGCTCGACATTCTTGTCATCAATGCTGGCCGCCAGCAATATCGCGATGACGTGGAGGCAGTGAGCTCGGAAGATTTTGACCGCACGCTAAAGACCAATCTCTACGCCATGCACTGGATCACACAGGCCGCCGTGCCGCATCTTCCCGCCGGCGCGTCGGTGATCACAACCGCCTCCGTCCAGGCCTATGAACCTTCGGCCATATTGCTCGATTATGCCACGACCAAGGCAGGCATCGTCGCCTATACCAAGGCGCTTGCCAAACAGCTGATCGAAAAGGGCATCCGGGCAAATGTGGTTGCCCCCGGTCCATTCTGGACGGTCCTGCAATCCAGTGGCGGTCAGCCGCAGGACAAGGTCACCAAGTTCGGGGAGCAGAGCCAGTTCGGCCGCCCTGGTCAGCCGGTCGAGATCGCGCCCGTCTATGTGCTGCTAGCCTCGCAGGAGGGCAGCTATATCACCGGTGAAGTTTATGGCGTGACCGGCGGCGCAGGGATCACTTGACGCAAGGATGGCCCCGCGTCACCGCGGGGCCACCGTCCCAACAGATATGGTTCTGACAGGATAACGCCGGGCCGCCACCTCAAGAAGGAGCGGCACGGCCAGAGGCCTTAGTCGCGCAGGCTATCGGGAACCACGCCGCCATTTTCAGCGAGTTTCGTCATCACCGCCCTGTGCAGCGCGATATTCTGCTCGGCGCTGCCATCAGCGCCCTCATGGACAGCCAGTTCGTCGGCCAGTTCCTTGCGCGCCGCAAGGCTGGAATCAAGATCGAGCAGCTTCAGCAGATCGACGATCGAACTTTGATAATTTCCCCCGCCTCCCTTGGCGTCGGCCATGGCCGAGAGAACCGCGCCGACATCGACCTGCGCCAGCGAGGCTGCCTCAGGTGACGCGGTGGCCGCGGCGGGCGACGCAGGGGGCGTAGTGGCTGGCGGGGTCGGGCTGGCCGTCTGGACATTCGTGGCGGGTGCAGGAGCGCCATTGCTTGCCTTCTGGTCGTCATGACCAAAAATCTTGTCCCTGATCTTGCTGAAGATGCCCATGTGCCTGTCCTCCGTTTGATGGTTCAATCATCACCAAACGGCGGGTGGCAAAGAAGGCTCCCATGGGAACGAGCTTGGACGCGGCGGGTTGACGTTCCGACAGAGGATGATCCGGGAGACGATCCATGAAGATGCAGTTCGCGACAGTGGCGATATCATTGGCAGCGCTGACACTTGGCGGATGCGGCAAGAAGGTCGATACGACGTCCAACAACGCCGCGGCAGCGCCGTTGAACAGCGTCAACGCCATCGAACCGGCGCCCGTTGCGGAGAGCGCAGGTCAGATGTTCGCCAATGCGGCAGCGGCGAGCGATACATTCGAAATCGAAAGCTCGAGATTGGCGCAAGCCAACAGCCAGTCGGCGTCCGTAAAGAAATTCGCGGAGTCGATGATCAAGGCGCATACCGATTCAACGGCAAAGCTCGGTCAGGCTGCGAGCGCTGCGTCGCCAGCCATCGTGCCCAAGCCGCTACTGTCCAGCGCGCAGCAACAGTCGCTCGACGCGCTCAAGGGCAAGAAAGGGGCCGACTTCGATGCCGCCTATATCGAAGCGCAGACCAGGGGACATCAGGAGACGCTCGACACGCTTAAAGCCTATTCGGCTAGTGGCAAGGTTCCCTCATTGAAGGAGTTCGCGGTCAAGCTTGTTCCCATCGTGACCGCCCATCTCAACATGGCGAAGGGCCTCAAGTCCTGAGCGAAGGTTCCTTTTTCAGAATCTCTGCGTGTACGGACGGGCCATGGCGGTGATCGCCAATGACCCGGCTCCCTGCCCCTTCGATCTTGCATGAGGCAGATCGAAGGGGCTTTTGGCCCTGCCAGCAAATGCCGCGTCGAGGATATCGCGCGTTCATCCTCATACCGGCCTGGACTGAAGGCACCCGACACGCAACGCTGCGACGCCTTCATATTCTCACATCAAGAGCGCCGGGCCAATCTCAGGCGGCCGCATCGCGGAGGATGCGAGATAATTCCTCTACCGAATAGGGTTTATGGAGAAGCGGAAATCCGTGCCCGCTATCTTCGGCCAGGGCATGGCTATAGCCGCTGGTGAGCACTACCGTCTTGTCGGGCCAGCGTGCTCGGATTTTCTTGCCCAGCTCGACGCCATTCATCCCCGGCATGACGACATCAGAGAATATGATATCGACATCGTCGTGATCCATTTCCAAAATGGTGATCGCCTCGAGCGCATTGGCTGCCCGCTGGGTTACAAACCCTAGATCGGCGAGCAGTTGAGACGCAAATTCGCCGACCTGGTCATTATCCTCCACAATGAGAATGCTTGCCGCAACAGCATCGACCCGCGGTTCCGCAACGTCGGTGCCCTTCTCATCCAATGCGGTGACGCGCCGAAGATACAGGCTGAACATGGTGCCTTGACCAACTTTGCTCACCACGTCGATCTCACCACCCGATTGTTTGGTGAATCCATAAACCTGGGAGAGGCCGAGGCCCGTGCCCTTGCCCACCTCCTTGGTCGTGAAAAATGGCTCGAAGATACGCTCCAGCTGCTCTGGGGGGATCCCGGATCCAGCATCGATCACCGAGACTTTCACATAGTCGCCCTTGGCTGCGGCATGTCCCCGTCGCGCCGGAACACCATCGGCAGGCACGATCGCTATTTCGATGCGCCCTTCTCCATTCATTGCATCGCGCGCATTCACCGCGAGATTTACAAGCGCGGTTTCGAACTGGCTCGCATCGACTTCGACGCAGCAGCCTTCCCCTTCAGACGTAACGATGAGATCGACACGCGCGCCCACCACGGTCCTCAGCATGTCGGCTACCGCTTCCACGCGGGCGAAGGCGTTGAAAATCTCGGGTCGCAGAGCCTGCCGACGGGCGAAGGCGAGGAGCTGCCCTGTCAGCTTTGCTGCTCGGTCGGCGGTTTCTGAAATGGCGTCGATATATTTTTGCTGCCGGTCACGCGGCAGTTCGCGCCGACCAAGCAATTCCGCCGAAGAACGAATGATCGTCAGAAGATTATTGAAGTCATGGGCAACGCCGCCGGTCAGCTGGCCGATCGCTTCCATTTTCTGCATCTGACGGACCTGGTTTTCAGCCGCCAGCAATTCGCGCGAGCGCTCCTCGATCCTGACTTCCAGCGATTCATTCAGTCTACGCAGTTCCTCTTCCGCGATTGTTCGGTCCAACAAGTCCGCTGCCTGGCGAGCAAGAATATCGAGGAGGCGCAGGTCGCGCGCGGATGGTTCGTGCGGAGCTGCCCAATGGGTCGATAGCATGCCGAGCAACTTGCCATTGCGGGATAGCAAGGGGGTGGTTTGTGCGGAGCGGATACCAGCTCGGCGAAATGCCTCAAGATCCGGTGTATTGCTAATCTCATCCCACAGTTCATAATCCGGAATGACGGCTCGCTGCCCGAAGCGCAGGGCCATTGTGCAACTGCTATGCGCCGCAGGGCTTACCCATCGCCAAAATTCCAGGGCTTCCGGGGGAAGGTTGCAATGGGCCAGGAGCTGCAACTCGCCGCCATGGCCAGACGGATCTCCCGGGGGGCACAGCCGCTGCATCGTGCCAAATTGCGACTGGGTAATCGCAACTGCTGCTGCCACGATCTTGCTATAGAGTTCACCCATATCCTGCTCGCCGATAAGCTCGACGCTGATGCGATGAAGCGTAAGCGCCGACGGAAGGCGGCGTTGACGCGGCCTTTCAGGCTTTCCGGCGTGTCCGTGGCGCCCATTTTTTCGCGAGCGCTTCCA
>FWWL01004202.1_pt1 | contig 22698 bp, 19 predicted proteins | sample 2228331 | NCBI WGS metagenome assembly FWWL01 (sample SAMEA103939775, study PRJEB20133) | metagenome | reverse complement strand
TCCTTGGCGTTGCGGATGGCCTGGGCATTGCCGCGGATCTGGGCGCGCATCTTCTCGGAGATGCCAAGGCCGGCGGCATCGTCCGCGGCCCGGTTGATGCGGTAGCCGCTGGAGAGCTTCTCCAGCACCTTCCCCATCTTTGCCGCCGTGACGTTCAGGTTGCGCTGACCGTTCAGGGCAGCCACGTTCGTAACGATCGAAGACATCCTGGTCTCCCCTTCTCGTTCTGCCGGGATGCGCCCGGCCCCGCCCCGAGTCTGGATTTGGGCGGGCTGACGCCATGGTTATCGCTCCCGTCACGAACGATTAGGGGTGCAGCCGGGGAGACACCGGGGGAACACGAGTGGAGATTCCGTGCACCCCGGTGAACAGCACGTGGAAACAGCCGCCGTCACAGGCACAACACACCGGGGGCAGCCCCTCGGCTGCCCCCGGCGCGCGCGTCACCCGGCTCCCTGGCCCTACCGCTGCAGCAGCTGCAGCACTGCCTGTGGCGTCTGGTTCGCCTGCGCCAGCACCGCCACCCCTGCCGACTGCAGGATGGTCGAGGCCACGAGGTCACTCGAGAGCTCCGCAATATCCGCATCCCGGATCCGGCTCTCGCTCGCCGTCAGGTTCTCCACCGCCACCCCGAGGCTGTTGATCGTGTGCTCCAGCCGGTTCTGCGCCGCGCCGAGCGTACCGCGCCGGCTGTTCAACGTCTGGATCGCCCCGTCCAGCGCGCTCATCAGGTTGTGCGCATCCTGGATGGTCTTCACCACCTGGTCACCCAGCGTCGTAATCAGCCCGCTCGAACCACCCAGCTTGTAAGCCGGCGACCCCAGGTTCTCGCTCAGCATGCTCACAAACTCCAGCTGCAGCGTATCCGGCACATTCGCCCCCACCTGCAGCGTCGAGGTGTTCCCCGTCCCCTCGATGACGACGGTGTTGTTCGTACCGCCCGTCAGGTCGCTGATGATCCCCGCCGCCGTCCGTCCCGCCGGCCCCGTCTGCAGCGTCACGCTGATGCCCAGCTGGTTGAAGTCCAGCGTCCGCGTCTCGTTCGCCGCCATGTCAGCAATCGAAAGCGTCTGCGAGGTGCCGTCCGCACCCGTCAGCGTCAGCTGCCCGGCCCCCGGCGAGGTGAACGTGTACGTCTGCGGCCGGGCCGTCGTCGCCGTGATCGTCGTCGCCGTCAGCCCGTCGATCGCGAGGTTCGAGTTGCCGCCCACCGCCATGTCCGCCAGGAAGCTCGTCCAGCTGTACGGCGCCGGGTCCGTGGTGATCGTCAGCGTGAACCCATTCGTGAACACCACCTGGCCCGCCGAACCACCCGCAATCGTCGACCCCGAACTAAAACCGGCCGCCGTCGCCACCAGCGTCCCGCTCGGCCCACCGAGCCGCATCTCCAGCACCCCGCCGTTGTTCACGAATGTGTACGTTCCGGCCGGCGCCGTCGAGAACGTCACCGTGCGCGTGCCACCCAGCGGCAGCGCATCGCCGCTCACCAGGTGCGTCGCGCTCGACCCTGCATTCACATAGCCAATCGTTTCGCCCTGCACCAGGTTCGCCGCAGCCGTCCCCGCCGAAACGCTCGAAAGCGCCCCCGTCAGCACCTTCTGCCCGTTGAACTCCGTGCTGAACGCAATCCGGTCGATCTCCTTCCGCAGCTGGACAATCTCCTCCCCAATGCTCGTCCGCTCCGGCCCATTGTCAGCGTACGTCCCGTTCGCCGCCTGCACCGCCAGCTCCCGCATCCGCTGCAGAATCGCGTGCACCTCGTCCATCGCCCCCTCCGCCGTCTGCAGCATCGAGATCCCGTCCTGCGCGTTGCGCAGCGCCTGCTTGTTGCCCCGGATCTGCGCCCGCATCTTCTCGCTGATCGCGAGCCCCGCGGCGTCGTCCGCCGCCCGGTTGATTCGGTAGCCGCTCGCCAGCTTCTCCAGCGTCTTCCCCATCCGCAGCCCCGTCTTCGCCAGGTTCCGCTGGCCATTGATGGCGCTCACGTTCGTCATGATGCGAGTCATCGTCGGTCTCCTTCGCCGCCACCGGGCGGCCCGTCAGTCTCCGGCCTGCATTCGCCGGGTGTCTCTACGGTGACCATCGGGTGGACGCCGGTGAACATTGAGTGACAATCGCCCCCGCCCTCCAAAAATCAGGGTTCCGCCCAATCGGCCCTGTCGGCCGGCCATTCGGCCCCATCCACCACCGCCCGGCTGCGCCATACTGGTGCGAAGAACGCCCCCGAGGTGCCGCCATGCGCACGACCGACGACTGGGTTGCACGCCACGTCCCCGATACGCAGGAGGCCATCCGCCAGGCGCTCGATATCCTCGACCGCTACGGCTACACCGCCGCCGACCTCGATTACCTCATCTACGAAGGCCAGGCCACCGAACACGACACCGAGCTCGATGAGGCCATTGGCCTCCTCGCCCGCCTGCGCGAGGCCGGCATCAAGATCGCCTGAGCACTACCCCCCCGCCACCGCCCCGCGCAGCGCCGCCAGGTTCTCCGCCACGCTCCGCTCCCGGTTGTACACCGAGGAGCCGCACACCAGCACCGTCGCCCCCGCTCGCGCGCAGTCCGCCGCGTTCTCCACCTTCACACCGCCGTCGATCTCAATGTCCGCCCCGTAGCCCCCCGCATCGAGCAGCCGCCGGATCTGCGCCACCTTCTCCAGCTGCCGCCGGATCATCGGCTGGCCGCCCCACCCCGGATTGATCGTCATCACCATCACCTGGTCCACATCCGGCAGCGATTCCTCAATCGCCGCCACCGGCGTCCCCGGGTTCAGGCACACCCCCGCCCGCTTCCCCAGCCGGTGGATCGCATCGATCGTCCGGTTGATGTGCGGCGACACCTCGATGTGCACGTTGATGATGTCCGCCGTCTCCGCAAACTGCTCAATCAACCGCTCCGGCTCCACCGTCATCAGGTGGATATCGAACGGCAGCCGCGTCACCTTCCGCAGCGCCTCCACCACCAGCGCACCGAACGTAATATTCGGGACGAACCGCCCGTCCATGATGTCCAGGTGCAGCATATCGGCCCCGCCAGCCTCCGCCGCCCGCACCTCCTCCGCGAGCCGCCCAAAATCAGCCGTCAGGATCGACGGCGCCAGCTTTACCATCCTCACGCCGCACATTCTACCCGCTCCCCCGGTACGCTTATACTCTCCCGCATAGGCGCCTGAACAATTATGACCGTCCGCATCGTCACCGATTCCACCGCCGACCTCCCAGCCGATCTCGCCGCCGAGCTCGGCATCACCGTCGTGCCCCTCACCGTCATCTTCGGCGACGAAGCACTCGAAGATGGCACCGCCATCACCGCCCCCGCCTTCTACCAGCGCCTCCGCTCCTCCCCCGTCCTGCCGCGCACCAGCCAGCCATCCGTCGAACGGTTCCAGGCCGCCTACCGCGCAGCCGGCGCCGAAGGCGCCGAGATCGTCTCCATCCACATCTCCTCCCGCCTCTCCGGCACCCTCAACTCCGCCTCCGTCGCCCGCGAAACCCTCAAGCACGAACTCCACATCGACCTCATTGATTCCTACAACGTCAGCGTCGGCCTCGGCCTCATCGTCCTCGAAGCAGCCCGCGTCGCCGCCTCCGGCGCCTCCCTCGCCGAAGTCGTCGCCGCCGCCCGCCGCGCCATGGACCGCGTCTCCGTCTACGTCGTCGTCGATACCCTCGAATACCTCCAGCGCGGCGGCCGCATCGGTCGCGCCCGCTCCCTCATCGGCTCCATCCTCAGCATCAAGCCCATCCTCACCGTCGACCAGGGCGAAGTCGCCCCCTTCGAACGCGTCCGCACCCGCTCCCGCGCCCACGAACGCATCCTCCAGCTCGCCGCCGGCATGCCCCGCGCGAAGGAAATGTTCATCGCTCACGGTGACCTCTCCGCCGAGGCCGAAGCCGCCGCCGAGCAGCTCCGACCCCAGCTCCCCCACACCACCATCCGCACCGCCTGGCTTGGCCCGGTCGTCGGCACCTACACCGGCCCCGGCGCCTTCGGCTTCGCTGCCCTCGATCGCGAATGACCGCCCCCCGTACCCTCGACCCGGCCCGCCTGCGGCGCCTTTTCGAACTCGAGCGCCAGGGCGGGTGCCGTAACACCGCAGTCGTCGGCGGCCTCGACCGCTTCCTCGTCCAGCTCGCCGAGGACGGCCACCTGCACAGCTCGCCCATCCTCGCTGCCGTCCGCCGCCTTCCCCCTGGCGGCTACCGTGCCCTTCCCCCGGGCGAGCGCGAACGGTGGATCGACTTCGTGTTGCACACCCTGCAGCCTGCACCTCCGCCACCAACCGCCCGGCCAGCCCGGGCACCGCGCCGGCGCCCGCCGTCCGCCTCCTCCCCCGCCCCGGGACCTATCGAGCCGTCCAGCCCCCTCACCGCCCTCCCGGGGGTCACCCGTGGCGTTGTCACCCGCTTCGAAAAGCTCGGCGTCACCACTGTCGGTGAAGCCGCCCTCTTCTTCCCCCGCCGCTTCAACGACTACACCGACCTCCGCCGCATCGCCGATCTCGAACCCTCTCCCGCCCTCCAGACCATCGTCGCCGAGGTCACCGATATCGCCGAATTCCGCACCCGCGGCCGCGCGCGCGGCACCCGCGCCCTTGTCACCGACCGCTCAGGTGCTCTCACCGTCATCTGGTGGAACGGTCCCTACGTCGCCCGTACCCTCCGCCCCGGCGACCGCGTCGTCCTCGCCGGTCGAGTCCGGGCCTACCGCGGCCGCCTCCAGCTCGAAAACCCGGAGTTCGAGACCATCGAGGGCACGGCCACCGCCACCCCCCGCCTCGAGCCCGTCTACCCGGCCACGGCCGGCCTCGGCCAGAAGACCATCCGCACCGTCGTCGCCCGCGCTGTCGAAGCCGTCGCCGATCGCGTCGAGGACCCTGTCCCAGGCTGGCTTGCGCGTGAGGCCGGCGTCCCCCCGGCGGCCGCCGCCATCCGCGCCTACCACGCGCCCGCGTCCACCGCCGAAGCCGAGTCGGCCCGCCGGCGGCTCGCCCTTGGCGAATTCCTCGCCGTCCAGAGCGCCGTCCTCCTCCGCCGCGCCGAGTGGCAGCGCAACTCCCAGGCACCCAGCCTTGCCCTCGGCCCCCTCCGGGCCCCCTTCCTCGCCAGCCTCCCCTTCCCCCTCACTGCCGCCCAGCGGCGCGCCCTCGACGAGATCGAACGCGACATCCGCGGCCCCAACCCCATGCTCCGCCTCCTCCAGGGCGATGTCGGCTCCGGCAAGACCATCATCGCCTTCGCCGCCATGCTCGCCGCCGTCACCTCCGGCTACCAGGCCGCGCTCATGGCCCCCACCGAGATCCTCGCCGAGCAGCACTACCGCTCCCTCGCCCGCATCCTCGGCGGCGGCGAACTCTCCGCCCTCGATGGCGTCTTTACCCCGGCCTGGCTCGGCCGACCCCTGCGCGTCCTCCTCGTCACCGGCTCGCTCACTGCCGCCCAGAAAGCCCAGGCCCGCGGCGATGCCGCACACGGCGGCGCCGACATCATCATCGGCACCCACGCCCTCATCGAAGATGACCTCCAGCTCCCACGCCTCGGCCTCGCCATCGTCGATGAGCAACATCGCTTCGGTGTCATGCAGCGTGCCCGCCTCCGCCAGAAAGGCCACAACCCCCACCTGCTCGTCATGACGGCCACGCCCATCCCCCGCACCCTCGCCCTCACCGTCTACGGCGACCTCGACGTCTCCACCCTCGATGAGCTCCCGCCCGGCCGCCTCCCCATCCGCACCCGGTGGTACCAGCCCCACGAGCGCGACGACGCCTACCGCTTCCTCCGCAAGCACCTCGATGCCGGCGAACAGGCCTACGTCATCTGCCCCCTCGTCGAAGAATCCGAAGCCCTCGATGTCCGCTCCGCGGAACAGGAGTACGAATACCTCGCCAGCGGCCCACTCGCTGGCTACCGCGTCGAACTCCTCCACGGCCGCATGTCCGCCCGCCAGAAGGACGACGTCATGGCCCGCTTCGCACGCAACGAAGCCCACGTCCTCGTCTCCACCAGCGTTATCGAAGTCGGCATCGATGTCCCCAACGCCACCATCATCGTCATCGAAGGCGCCGAACGCTTCGGCCTCAGCCAGCTCCACCAGTTCCGCGGCCGCGTCGGGCGCGGCTCCCGGCAGAGCTACTGCCTCCTCTTTAGCAGCGAAGAAGACCCCGGCCCCGATGCCCGCGAGCGCCTCCTGGCCATGTGCGAAACCACCGATGGCTTCGCCCTCGCCGAGGTCGACCTCCGCATGCGCGGCGAAGGCGAAACCTGGGGCCGCCTCCAGAGCGGCACCAACACCATGCTCCGTGTCGCACGCCTCACCGACCGCGACATCCTCCTCCAGGCCCGCACCCTCGCCGCACGCATCCTCGAGCGCGACCCCCGCCTCGAGCGCCCCGAGCACGCCGCCCTCGCCCGCGCCGTCCGCCCCTTCCTCGAGCGCGCCGCCGAGGCGAACTGACCGCACGGCCGCGAACCATCGCCGCCGCCCCACCCGCGCCCTATACTCGCCCGGTGCCCCGCGATGCCCGCGGCTACCGCTGCGCCGCCTGCGGCCACCACGCGCCCGCCTATGTCGGCCGCTGCCCGGCCTGTCACACCTGGAACACCCTCGAACCCGTTGCGCCCGCCCCGCGCCTCGCGCCCGGCCGCAGGCCCCCGGGTGGGGCGCGCGAAGTCCCCTTCCTTCCCCTCGCCGCCGTCCAGTCCGACGACGCCGACCGCTACGCCACCGGCATCCCCGAATTCGACCGCGTCCTCGGCGGCGGCATCGTGCGCGGCTCGCTCATCCTCGTCGGCGGCGACCCCGGCATCGGCAAGTCCACCCTCATGCTCCAGGCGGCCGCGCGCCTCGCCGAATCCGGCCTCGCCGTCGGCTACCTCTGCGGCGAAGAATCCCCCCGCCAGGTGCGCATGCGCGCCGAGCGCCTCGGCGTCGCCGCCGCACCCGTCCAGCTCATCAGCGAGCCCGTCCTCGATGTCGCCCTCGAGGCCGCAGCAACAGCCCGCCTCGACCTCCTGGTCATCGATTCCATCCAGTCCGTCACCGTCGAGGGGCTCGAATCCCGCGCCGGCGGCCCTGCCCAGCTCGCCGAGGCCGGCGCACGCCTCCTCGCCTTCGCCAAGAGCACGGGCACGGCCACCCTCGTCACCGGCCACGTCACCAAGAGCGGCGAAGTCGCCGGCCCCCGCCTCCTCGAACACCTCGTCGATGTCGTCCTCTACTTCGAATCCGCCGAAGGCGGCACCCTGCGCCTCCTCCGCGCCGTCAAGAACCGCTTTGGCGCCACCGACGAAATCGGCCTCTTCGAAATGACCGGCGGCGGCCTCCGCGATGTCGAAAACCCGGCCACGGCCCTGCTCGCTCCACACCTGCCCGGCACCTCCGGCTGCGCCATCACCGCCATCATCGAAGGCTCCCGCCCGCTCGCCGTCGAAGTCCAGGCCCTCGCCGTGCCCACCACACTGGCCGCACCCCGCCGCATCGCCGCCGGCATCGAGCCCGCTCGCCTCCACCTCCTCCTTGCCGTCCTCGCCCGCCGTGCCGGCATCCCCTCCGGCACCCTCGATGTCGTCGCCAGCGTCTCGGGCGGCCTCCGCCTGCGCGATACCGCCGCGGACCTCGCCATCGCCGCAGCACTCGCCTCGGCCGTCACCGATGAGCCCCTCCCCGCCGGCCTCGCCTTCCTCGGTGAGCTCGCCCTCTCCGGCGCCGTCCGCCCGGCCCACCTCGCCAACCGTCGCCTGGCCGAGCTCGCTCGCCTCGGCATCAGCGCCGCCGTCGTCCCGCCCGGCACGCCCCCGGTCGAAGGCATCCGCCTCCTCCCGGCCGCAACCCTCGCCGAGGCCCTCGAGGCGCCCCGGCGGTCAGGTCTGCCGGTACGACCGGTGCCGCATCACGATGCTCTGCAGCAACCCCAGCGAGGCGAACAGGCTCACCAGCGATGAACCACCCTGGCTAACGAACGGCAGCGGGATCCCCGTCACCGGGAACAGGCTCACATTCACCGCCACGTTGATGAACGTCTGCATCAGGATCAGCATCGTGATCCCGACCGCAATCAGCTGCCCCGTCGTGTCTCCAGCCAGCTGCGCAGCCCGCACACCCCGCATCAACAGCACGATGAACAGCCCGAAAATCGCCATCGCCCCAACAAACCCGAACTCCTCCCCCAGCAGGCTGAAAATAAAGTCCTTCGTCGCCACCTTCAGATATTCCAGCTGCGTTTGGTCGCCCTGCATGTACCCCTTCCCAAAGAGCTGCCCCGAACCCAATGCAATCTGCGACTGCAGCACGTTGTACCCCGAATCAAGCGGGTCCTCCTCCGGGTCCACCAGCACCGCCACCCGCTCCACCTGGTAGTCCGCAATCGCAAACGTCCACGCAAACGGCAGCACCGCCACGAACACCGCCGCCATCACCAGCAGATGGCTCCGGTTCGCCCCCGCAATCACGACGATTCCCAGCCAGATCCCCCCGAACACAATGCTCGTGCCCAGGTCCGGCTGAATGAACACCAGCCCCGCCAGCGGCGCCACAATCGCCAGCGACAGCAAGAGCGCCCGGAGGTCTCGCGCATCGCCCCCGTGCTCCGAGAAAAAGCGCGCCAGGCAAAGAATCGCCGCCACCTTCGCAAACTCCGAGGGCTGCACCTGCACCGGCCCCAGGTCGAACCAGCGCGTCGAACCGTACGCCGTGCTCCCCAGCACGAACAACGCCACCAGCGCCACGATCGAAAGCCCGTACAGCAGCCACGCGAAGTGCACGAATCGGTGGTAATCCACCCGCGACACCCCCAGCATCACCGCAATCCCCACCACCGCGAAGAGCCCCTGCTTCGCCACCGGGCTCGCCAGGCTTGTCAGTGGCCCGTCGTACCACGGCCGCGACCCGCTATGGATCAGCGCCAGCCCACACCCGACCAGCGCCAGCGCCGCTCCCACCATCACGTAGTCGAACCGGTCCCACCCACGCCACAGCGACGCCCGCGAGCGCACCCGGCCGAAGCTCCCCAGTGTCGCGCTCGTCATCGCCGCACCTGCTCCATGTAGTAGTCGATGATCTTCCCCGCGACCGGCGCCGCCTTGTCGCCGCCCACGCCGATATCGAAGTACACCGTCACCACCACCTCCGGGTCGTTGTACGGCGCAAACCCCGTGAACCACGCATGCTGCGACTTCGTGCCGTCTGGCTTGAAGAACTCCGCCGTCCCCGTCTTCCCTGCCACCGTCGTAATGGCGCTCGCCGCCCGCGCACCCGCCCCGTACTGCACCGAGGCCAGCATCCCCTCGCGAATCACCTCCAGCCAGCGCGGGTCGATCTCCACCCGCTCGCCCGCCGGCGCAATCGTCTTCACCACCGTGCCATCCGGCCCAATCACCGCATCGGCGATGTGCGGCACCGGCAGCGTCCCCCCGTTCGCGATCGCCGCCGTCATCCGCGCAATCTGCAGCGGCGTCGCCAGCACGTCCCCCTGCCCAATCGCGCTGTTGTACGTATCGCCCAGGAACCACTCGTTCTCCCCCGGTGCAAACCCTTCGCCGACCTTCGTCCGCCGCTTCCACTGCGGGTCCGGCACCCGCCCGCCACTCTCACCGTACAGGTCGATGCCTGTCGGCCGCCCGAATCCGAACTTCCGCGCCCACGCCGCCAGCACCGCGCCCGAAGTCTCCACATCCTTCCCCAGGCCCCGCTGCCGCTCCAGGTCGCCACCCGCCGTCAGGAAGAAGAACACGTTCGATGACCAGGCGATCGCCGTCCGCACATCCATCAGCATGTTGTGGCAGCGCCAGTCCGGGTAGTTGTAAATCACATCGTTCTCGCCCTTGATATCGAGGCTGCACCCCACCTGGAACGCCGTCGACGGCGTGATGCTCCCCTCCGCCAGCCCGGCCGCTGCCGTCACCAGCTTGAACGTCGAGCCCGGCGCCGCCGGGTTCAGCGCCTTGTTCAGCAACGTGTACGTCTCTGTGTCGTTCTGGATCCGCTCCAGCTCCACCGCCCGTCGCTCTGCGTCGGCGTAGATGTTGTTGTCGTACGTCGGGATCGAGACCAGCGCGTACACCTGTCCCGTCTTCGCATCCATCACCACCGCCGCCGCCTGCTTCGCGTCGCCCCAGCCGCTCCCGTTGTCCGCCATCGACCGCTCCAGCAAATCCGCGACGTACTGCTGCAGCCCCGCGTCGATGTTCAGTCGCACCGTATTCCCCGGCACCGGGTCCTGCTGTCCCAGGAGCGTAATCAGCCGCCCCTGGGCGTTCTGTTCCGCCGCCGTGTACCCGATCTGCCCTCGCAGGTCATCCTCGTACCACGCTTCGATGCCATCCTTCCCCACCGGCTCGTTCAGCTGGTACCCCTTCGCCCGCAGCGCAGCGGCTTCCTCCGCCGTCTGCGGCCCGATGTACCCCAGGATGTGCGCGAACGCCGGCCCCGCAACGTACTCGCGCCCCGGCGTCACCTCCAGGCTCACCCCGGGCAGGTCGACCGCCGCCTCCTCAAGCGCCAGCGCCGCCTCCCGCGGCAGATTCGTCGCAATCCGAATCGCGATGTACTCCCGCCCCGCTGCGAACGCCTCGTCCACCCGCGTCTGTACATCCAGCGGCGATACCCCGATCAGCTGCTGCAGCCGCAGGTAAATGCGATACCGCGCCTCCGCCGATTCTGGCAGCAGCTCCGGCAGGATCGTCGCCGAGTACACCCCCACATTCCGCACCAGCGGCTCGCCGTTCCGGTCAACGATCAGCCCCCGCGTCGGCAGGATGTTGCGCCGCACAATGTGGTTCTCCCGCGAGCGCTGCGCAAACTCCTCCCCGCGCAGGATCTGCATATCCACCAGCCGCACCGTCAGGACCGCGAACAGCAGCAGGATGAACCCGCGCAGCACCCCCAGGTTCCCGTGGGGACGGTTCCGCGATGGCCCGGCTGGCGCCCGCAACCCACCTTCCAGCAGGCTCATAGGCCGCCCGCGTACCCTCTCCGCCGACCGTGCATCCCAACCTCGCGCAGCCCCCCTGCACGCAGCGGCAGATAGCAGATCGTGAGCACCACCATATCCAGCATGATGCCCGGCAGCAGCACATCCGTCACCAGCGACCCCACGGCAGCAGGCGCGCCACCCAGCATCGCTCCCACCGCCAGCACCACCCGCGCGGCCAGCCCTGTCCCAATCACCAGCACGTACGTCTTCACCCCCTGGTTCAGCGGCAGCGGCGAATCCTCAAGCAGCGCCGCCACCGGCAGCACCGGCAGCCACGCCAGCAGCAGCAGCCCGGCATCCCGGTCGCTCACCATACCCGCCAGCACCGCCCCAATCGGCGTCAGCACCATCACCGGCACCGGCCCCCCGTACACCGCGACCAGGCAGAGCACCAGCAGCACCGGGTCGGCCACGGCCCCATCCAGGGGAAAGAGCGGCGCCACCGTCACCTGCGCCACCACCGCCAGGAATAGCAGCGCGAACAGCCCCAGTGCCCTCACCGGCCCGCCTCCACGTCGAGCACCTCGGGCACGAAGCTCATTAGCACCAGCACCGTCGTCGCCGTCCCCAGCCGCGTCAGCGGCTCCACCGTCACCTTCGGGAACAGGTCCTGGCTCGTTCCCTCGACCGCCGTCACCGTCCCAATCGGTATCCCGTACGGGAACGCCCCGCCCAGGCCGGCTGTGATGATCGTATCGCCAACCTTAATGTCCCCCTGGGCCAGGTCCAGCGTCAGCGTCCGCCCCGGGTTCCCCCGCAGGATGCCGTCTGCCCCCTCCCCGCCGAGCACCATCGCCCGCACGTTGCTCCGCGTGTCCGTTATCAAGCGCACGAACGACCGTGTCGGCGTCACTCGCGTCACCGTCCCCATCAGCGACCCCTGCGTCGAAGTCACCACCATGCCCTTCACGATCCCGTCGTTCGAACCGCGGTCGATCGTGATCACGTCGCTGAACGGTGTCCGGTCGCGATGCACCACATTCGCCGCCAGCCGCTGCTGGCTCGTGTCCCCCTGCGCCAGTCCCAGCGCCGCCTCCAGCTCACGAATGCGCTGCGCATCCTGCTGCCGCTGGATCAGCTCATTCCGCAGCCCCTCGTTCTCCACCCGCAGGCGTGTGTTCTCATCCCGCAGCTCATCCACCTCGCCGATGCTCGAAAGCAGCCCCGCCACCGGCCGCGCCAGCCCGTTCAACACCGACTCGAACGGCCCCGTCACCCGCAGAAACAGCCCCTGCGCTGGCCCCAGCACACCAACCTGCCCGGCAATCCCCAGCAGAATTGCCAGCCCAACCATGGCACCCAGCCACCACGAGTACCGGCTCACCATCAGCATCGCGGTCCCTCGAGGCGCACCCCGATGCTACCGCCCGGGCCGCCGCGAAGCCAGTTGCGATTGCACCTTCTCCAGCAACGCCGATTCCTCCAGCACCTCACCCGCGCCGCGCACCACGCACAGCAGCGGGTCCTCCGCCACGTACACCGGGAAGCGCGTCTCCTGCGAAAGCCGCCGGTCGAGCCCCCGCAGCAGCGCCCCGCCCCCCGCCAGCGCTATCCCGTGCGCCATCAGGTCGCTCACCAGCTCCGGCGGCGTCACCTCGATCGACGACCGCACCGCCTCCACAATCGCCGCAATCGAGCCGGCGAGCGCATCCCGGATCTCGACCGTGCTCACCTCCACCGATTTAGGTAGCCCCGTCGCCAGGTCCCGACCCCGGATCTCGATCGTCTCTTCCGGGTCCAGCGGCGCCGCCGAGCCCGCCAGCTTCTTGATCTCCTCCGCTGTCCGCTCCCCAATCAGCAGGTTATGCACCTGCCGCGCATAGGCGATGATGTCCTGGTCCATCTCGTCTCCCGCGACCCGGATCGAGGTGCTCACCACCATCCCCCCGAGCGAGATCACCGCCACCTCCGTCGTCCCGCCGCCAATGTCGACGATCATGCACCCCGCCGCGTCCATCACCGGTAAACCTGCACCGATCGCCGCCGCCATCGGCTCCTCGATCAGGTAGCACGCTCGCGCCCCCGCGTTCAGCGCCGCATCGTGCACCGCCCGCTTCTCAACCTCCGTTACCCCGCTGGGGATGCCCACCACCACCCGCGGCTGCGCCAGGAAACTCCGGTCGTGCACCGCCCGGATGAAGTAACTCAGCATCTTCTCCGTCACCTCGAAATCCGAGATGACGCCATCCCGCAGCGGCCGCACCGCCACAATGTTCGCCGGCGTCCGCCCCACCATCCGCTTCGCCTCCGCCCCGATCGCCAGGATCTTCTTCGTCGTCCGGTCGATCGCCACCACCGATGGCTCATCGATCACGATCCCCCGCCCTTTGACCATGACGAGCGTGTTCGCCGTCCCCAGGTCGATGGCGATGTCGTGCGACAAAAACCCAAATAACGAAGCGAAAGGATTCGGGAACGCCAAGGGCGTGAACCTGTCACAGGAACCGCGATCAAGCGCGGGGTAGTCAGATTCAGAGTATACGCCCCATCACCCCGCCCGGCGAACCGGCGCCGTCTTTGCGCTTCGGAAACACTCGACGCCATTTCCTAAGCGGGAGAAAGCGCCGCCGGCCCGCCCTCCAGCAGCGCCCGGAACTCCTCCTCCGTCAGCTTCCGCGTCCCCAGCTTCTCCGCCTTCGCCAGCTTCGACCCCGCGTCCGCGCCCACGACCAGGAAGTCCGTCGCCTTCGTCACCGAGCTCCCCACCTTGCCCCCGCGCGCCCGGATCGCTTCCTCGGCCTCTCCCCGGCTCATCGTCTCCAGCCGCCCAGTCACCACGATCGTCAGTCCCGCCAGTGGCCCCTCCGCTGCACCCGCCCCCTCCATCCGCGGGTTGATGCCCGCGGCGATCAACCGCTCGACAATTTCCCGGTTCTCCGGCCGCCGCACCCATCCCTCGATGCTCGCCGCTACCACCGGCCCAATCCCCTCGATCTGCTGGAGCTCCTCGGCGGTCACCCCCAGCAGCCCCTCCAGGCTCCCGATGTGCTCTGCCAGCAGCCGCGCCGTCTCCATCCCCACGTGGCGGATGCCCAGTGCGAACAGCACGTTCGGCAGCGGCCGCCCCTTGCTTGCCTCGATGCTCCGCAGCAGGTTCTCCGCCGTCTTCTCCCCCACCTTGTCGAGCTGCAGGAGCTGCTCCTTCGTCAGCGCGTAGATTTCCGCCACGCTCCGCACCAGCCCCGCCTGGTAGAGCGCAATCGCCATCTTCTCCCCCAGCCCCTCGATGTCCATCGCGCCCCGGCTCGCAAAGTGCTCAATGAGCCGAATCTGCTGCGCCGGGCAGGCGGCGTTCGGACAGTACACGGCCGCCTCTGCCGGGTCGCGCGAAACCGGCGTCCCGCAGGCCGGGCACCGCTCCGGCATCACGAACTCCCGCTCTTCCCCCGTGCGCAGCTGCACAATCGGCCCCACCACCTGCGGAATCACCTCCCCCGCCCGCTGCACAATCACCGTATCCCCAATCCGGATGTCCTTCCGCCGGATGTCGCCCTCGTTGTGGAGCGTCGCCAGCGATACCCGCGCGCCGCCCACCACCACCGGCTCCAGCACTGCGAACGGTGTCAGCACCCCCGTCCGCCCGACGTTCACCTGGATGTCCAGCAGCTTCGTCGTACGCTGCTGCGGCGGGAACTTGTACGCCGTCGCCCAGCGTGGCTCCCGCCCCACCGCCCCCAGTCGCTCCCACGCCTCCGTGTCATCCAGCTTCAACACCACCCCGTCGATGTCGTAATCGAGCCGCTCCCGTTGCTCCCCCCACCACACGATCCGCGGCAGCGCCTCGTCCAGTGACGCGTGCAGCCGCGCCTCCGGGTTCACCGGGAACCCCATCTCACGCAGCCACCCCAGGATCTCGAAGTGGCTGCGCGGGTGGCTCCCCTCGCACCACCCGAGCTGGTACACGAACATCGCCAGCGGCCGCGATGCCGTCACCGCCGGGTCCTTCTGGCGCACCGCCCCCGCCGCCGCATTCCGCGGGTTCGCATACAGCGGCAGCGGCCGCTTCCCCTCTCGCTCCCGGCGCAGGTTCTCCTCCCCAATCTGCGCGTTCAGCTCCTCAAACCCACTCCTCGGCATGTACACCTCGCCCCGCACCTCGAACCGTTCCGGGTACGCGCCGCGCAGCTCCTTCGGAATCGACGCGATCGTGCGCAGGTTCTCTGTCACGTTCTCGCCGTGGTATCCGTCGCCCCGCGTCGCCCCCTGCACGAACCGCCCGCGCTCGTACACCAGCGCAATCGCCAGCCCATCAATCTTCGGCTCCGTCGTCACCGGGAACATCTCGATCCCCAGCCGCTCGGCCGCCCGGCGGTGCCACGCCCGCAGATCCTCCTCGCTGAAACAGTTCGAAAGGCTCAGCAGCGGCACCCGGTGCTCCACCACCTCGAACGTCGGCAGCGGCGCCCCGCCGACCCGCTGCGTCGGGGAATCCGGCGTAATCAGCTCCGGGTACGCCGCCTCGATCGCCCGGAGCTCGTTCATCAGGTCGTCGTACGCCTCGTCCGAGATCTCCGGCTGGTTCAGCTCGTAGTAGAGCCGGTTGTGGTAATTGATCAGCGAGCGCAGCTCCTCGCTCCGAAGCCGCGCCTCGTACTGGGTCTTCGGCACCTCGCGCATGCCCCGGAAGTATACCCCCGGCCCGCCGCACCCTCCGTGATACACTCGCCCCATGCGCCATCGCGTGGTCGTCATCGATTACGACGCCGGCAACCTCCGCTCCGTCGCCCGCGCCCTCGCCCACGTCGGCGCCGACCCCTACGTCAGCGCCGACCCCGCCGACATCGCCACCGCCGGCGCACTCGTCCTGCCCGGCGTCGGCGCCGCCGCCGATACCATGCGCAACCTCCGCGAGCGCGGCCTCATCGAACCAATCCGCGACTACATCGCCGAAGACCGCCCCTTCCTCGGCGTCTGCATGGGCCTCCAGGCCCTCCTCGAACGCTCCGAAGAAGGCGACCAGGCATGCCTCGGCGTGCTTCCCGGCACCGTCCGCCGATTCCAGCCCGGCCCCGGCCACAAGGTCCCCCATATGGGCTGGAACACCGTCACCTGGCGCTATGCCCACCCGGTCACCGAGGGCATCCCTGCCGGCACCTACTTCTACTTCGTCCACTCCTACTACCCCACCACTCCGGACCCTGCCCTCGTCCTCGGCGAAACCGAATATGGTGTGGTGTTCCCCTCCGTCCTCGCCCGTGGCTACCTGGTGGCCACGCAGTGCCACCCCGAAAAGAGTGGCCGCGATGGCCTCCGTCTCTACGCAAACTTCGTCCGCTGGGCCCGCGACGGCGCCCCCATCCCCGCCGCCGCCACAGCCCCGTGACCTTCGAAGTCATCCCCGCCATTGACCTCCGCGGCGGCCGCTGTGTCCGCCTCCACCAGGGCGACTACGCCCGCGAAACCGCCTACAGCGATGACCCCGTCGCCGTCGCCCGCCAGTGGCAGGCCGAAGGCGCCCCCCGCCTCCACGTGGTCGACCTCGAGGGCGCCCGCGAAGGCCACCCCGTCAACGCACCCGCCATCGAGGCCATCTGTCGCGCCGTCACCATCCCCGTCGAAGTCTCCGGCGGCCTCCGCACCCTCGACGATATCGAGGCCGCCCTCGCCCGCGGCGCCGCCCGCGTCCAGCTCGGCTCCATCGCCATCAGGGACCCGGCCCTCACCCGGGCCGCCATCCACCGCTTTGGCCAGGCCATCGTCGTCGCCATCGATGCCCGCGATGGCTTCGTCCGCACCGATGGGTGGCTACACGGTAGCAACGTCCGCGCCATCGACCTCGCCCGCGAGCTCGACACCGCAGGCGTCGCCCGCATCATGTTCACCGATATCTCGCGCGACGGTACCCTCTCCGAACCCAACTTCCAGGCCTACCACGACCTCCTCGCCGCCGTCCGCTGCCCTGTCGTCGCCTCCGGCGGCATCTCCGCCCTCGACCACCTCATCCGCCTTGCCGCCATCGGCTGCGAAGGCGCCATCGTCGGCACCGCCCTCTACGAGCGCCGCTTCACCCTCGCCGAAGCCCTGGCTGTGGTGGCCACAGCGTAGCTGCATCCCCGCCCGTCGACAGCCCGCCCCGCCAGCCCCACAATCGAACACATGCTCACCCGGCGCATCATCCCCTGCTTCGACGTCGACCGCGGCCGCGTCGTCAAGGGCGTCTCCTTCGTCCAGCTCCGCGACGCCGGCGACCCCGTCGAGCTCGCCCGTCGCTACGAAGAAGCTGGCGCCGATGAGCTCGTCTTCCTCGACATCACCGCCTCCGCCGAGGACCGCACCACCACCTACGACATGGTCGCCGCCACCGCCGAACAGGTCTTCATCCCCTTCACCGTCGGCGGCGGCATTCGCACCACGGCCGACATGAAGATCATGCTCGAGCTCGGCGCCGAAAAAGTCTCCATCAATACCGCCGCCATCCAGGATCCCGATCTCGTCAGCGCCGGCGCCGACCGCTTCGGCAGCCAGTGCATCGTCGTCGCCATCGACGCCCGCCGCGTCGAAGGCCTCCCCGGCCGCTGGGAAGTCTACTCCCACGGTGGCCGCGTCCCCACCGGCCTCGATGCTGTCGAATGGGCAGTCGAAGTCACCCGCCGCGGCGCCGGCGAACTCCTCGTCACCAGCATGGATACCGACGGCCACCAGCAGGGCTACGACGTCGACCTCCTCCGCGCCATCGCCGATGCCGTCCCCGTCCCCGTCATCGCATCCGGTGGCGCCGGCGGCCCCGACCACATGGCCGCCGCCCTCCTCGAGGGCCACGCCGATGCCGTCCTCGCCGCCAGCATCTTCCACTTCGGCACCTACTCCATCCGCCAGGTCAAGGAAGCCCTCGCCGCCCGCGGCATCCCCATCCGGCCCGTCCCGGGGTCCCCAGCATGAGCGAGGTCGAACGCCTCACCTTCGGCCCCGATGGCCTCGTTCCCGCCGTCGTCCAGGACGCCGATACCGGCGAGGTCCTCATCCTCGCCTACATGAACGCCGAAGCCCTCCGGCGCACCATCGAATCCGGCCTCGTCACCTTCTGGAGCCGCTCCCGCGGCCAGCTCTGGCAAAAGGGCGAAACCAGCGGCAACACCCTCGCCCTCGTCTCCATCGCCAAAAACTGCGAGGCCAACTCCCTCCTCGTTCGCGCCCGGCCGTCCGGCCCCGCCTGCCACACCGGCCACACCACCTGCTACTACCGCCCCCTCGACCCCGCCACCGACCTCCCCGTCTGACCGCTCTGCCATGGATTCCCGCGACCTCGGCCTCCTCCTCATCGCCCTCGGCGTCGTCGCCGTCGTCGTCGGTGCTCTCGTAGCTTTCGGCGCCTTCAACTGGTTCGGCCGCCTCCCCGGCGATATCCGCATCGAAAGCGGCGGAACCCGCGTCTACATCCCCATCACCACCATGGTCCTCCTCTCCATCATCCTCTCCGTCATCGCCGCCATCCTCCGCCGCTTCCAGTAGCATCGCCCCATGCCCAAGCCCGATTACACCGCCCTCGAATTCCCGCCACCGCCCGCCGACCGTCCCTACGTCATCGTCAACATGGTCATGTCCGTCGATGGCAAGGTCGTCGTCGAAGGCACCGAGCAGGGCCTCGGCAGCCCCGTCGACCAGCGCCTCATGCGCGAACTCCGCGTCCACGCCGATGTCGTCCTCAACGGCGCCAGCACCCTCCGCGCCAGTGGCACATCCTCGCGCCTCGGCGATCCCATCCTCGAACAGGTCCGTGCCGCCCGCGGACGCCCCAACCTCCCCATCGCCGCCACCATCACCGCGAGCGGCGACCTTCCCCTCGATCGCGTCTTCTTCACCGCCCGCGACTTCGAGGCCATCGTCTACGTCACCCGCGGCGCCCCGAACGACCGCGTCCAGGCCATCCGCGCCACCGGCCGCCCGGTCGTCCAGCTCCCCCGGCGCAACGACCTTGTCGCCATGCTCCGCCACATGCGCCAGGAGCTCGGCGCCAGCCTCCTCCTCTGCGAAGGGGGCCCCACCCTCAACGCAGGGCTCTTCCAGGTCGGCGCCATCGATGAGCTCTTCATCACCATCGGCCCGCGCATCGTCGCCGGTCGTGAGACCCTGACTCCCGTGGAGGGCGACCGCCCCTTCACCCGCCGCACCATGCGGCAGCTCACGCTGCTCTCTGCCGTTCCCAACGAGGCCACCGGCGAGCTCTACTGCCGCTACCGCGTCTCCTAGCCCGTCTCGATCACCACCGTGGCCGCCACCACCGCCGCTGCCATGCCCCACAGCGTCGGCACGAAAGCCCACCGCGCATACCTCGCCGGCCGGTAGTCCGCTCCATGCTGGCGCGCCAGGCTCAGCCAGAACACCGTGCTCAACGACCCAACCATCGTAAAGTTCGCGCCTATCGTCAGCCCGATGAGCGTCCCCACCACGAGCGCCTCGTGCTCCCCCGGCCGCGAACCAATGGTCGCCGCCAGCAGCAGCGCCGCCGGCCAGTTGTTCACCAGGTTCGCAAGGACCGCCGCAAGCACCGCCGCCCCGCCGATTGCAACCAGGAGCGGCTGCCCCCCAAGCCAGCCAAGCAGCCGCGCCAGCCAGTCCAGCGTGCCCGCCGCTACCACGCTCTCCGCGAGCACCAGCAGGCCCGCAACGAACAGCAGCACCCCCGGCGCCACATGCCGCCGAAACTGTGCCCCATCGATCGGCCCCCCAAGCCGCGCCGCCACCGCCATCGCGCACCCGCCGACCACTGTCACCGCGCCCAGCGGCCAAGCCAGCACCCCGGCAGCCACGTACCCCGCCGCGAGGCCCGCCACCACCGCCAGCGCCGGCCCCACCGGCCGCTCCAACGCGAGCCGCTTCCCCGCGTCGTCAGCTTCCGCCAGGACCCCGGGTGCCGAGCGCCGGAGTGTCACCAGCGCTAGGGCAGCCGCGCCCGCCGCTGCCGCCGGCGTCACCGTTGCCAGGTACCCGCCGAACCCAAGCTCGAACCGCTCGTAGAACAGCAGATTCACCGGGTTGCTCACCGGCAGGAGCAGACTCGCCCCATCCGCGATGAACGTCGCCGCGAACGCAGCCTGCGTCGTCGAGCGCCCGCTCGCGGCGCCCGCCGCGAAAATGGCCGGCGTCAGCACCAGCGGCGTCGCATCGTTCGAAAGCACAGCCGTAATCCCCGCGCCCAGCAGGAGCACCAGCCCCACCCGCCCCCGCACACTCGACCGGCCGGAGAGCAGCCGCGCCGCCCGCGCGTACAGCCCCGCCGCCTCTGCCCCCGCTGCCACCAGCATCAGGCCGAGAAAAAAGGCCAGGACATTCAGCGCCTGCCGCAGCGTCTCCAGCCCCCCGCCGAGCCCCAGCGGTCCCAAGGCCCAGGCGGCGCACCCACCCGCTACCGCCACCTGCCAGTCCCGCGCCCCGAACGGCCGCAGGTAGAGCGCCGCTACCGTTGCCGTCAGCACCAGCCCGAGCGCCGTTGCCTGCACGACCGAAAGCATCGCCCCCGCCCGCCCTGCGGGAAACTCGCCCCAGTGGAACAAATGTTCAGGAGAGTGCTACCATCCCCTTCGGCCGCCCCGGCGGTACACTCGAATCGGCCGCACACCCGCGCCCCGCATCCCCACCGCTGGAAAGGCTCGATATGCCCCTCGACCACATCATCGTGCGCGGCGCCCGCGAGCATAACCTCAAGAACATCGACGTCCGCATCCCCCGCGACCGCCTCGTCGTCATCACCGGCCTCTCCGGCTCCGGCAAGTCCTCCCTCGCCTTCGACACTATCTACGCCGAGGGCCAGCGCCGCTACGTCGAATCCCTCTCCGCCTACGCACGCCAGTTCCTCGGCCTCATGGAGAAACCCGACGTCGACCACATCGACGGCCTCTCGCCAGCTATCTCCATCGACCAGAAATCCACCTCCAACAACCCGCGCTCAACCGTCGGTACCGTCACCGAGATCTACGACTACATGCGCCTCCTCTGGGCCCGCGTCGGCCGCCCCCACTGCCCCACCTGCGGCCGCCCCATCGAACGCCAGACCGTCCAGCAGATCGTCGATGCCACCCTCGCCTACCCGCCCGGCAGCCGCCTGCTCCTCCTCGCACCCGTCACCCGCGCAAAAAAAGGCGAACACGCCGGCATCTTCGAAGAAGCCCGCCGCGCCGGCTTCGTCCGCGTCCGCGTCGACGGCCACGTCTACGACATCGACGACGTCCCCGCCCTCGACAAGAAAAGGCGCCACGATATCGACGTCGTCGTCGACCGCCTCGTCGTCCCCGAGCCCGGCAGCGACCCCGCCGCCACCAGCCGCATCGCCGATTCCGTCGAACAGGCCCTCAAAATCGGCCAGGGCGTCATGATTGTCGCCTACGCCGGCGGCGCCCCAGCCGACACCGAGCCACCGGCCGAACGCATCTTCTCCGAGCACTTCGCCTGCCCCTACGATGGCACCTCCATCGGCGAAATCGAACCCCGCACCTTCTCCTTCAACAGCCCCCACGGCGCCTGCAGCCGCTGCACCGGCCTCGGCGTCGAAATGCAAATCGACCCCGCCCTCGTCATCCCCGACCGCACCAAGTCCATCGCCCAGGGCGCCCTCGAAGCCTGGACCAAGTCCCCCACCATCCCCGGCTGGCACCTCCGTCAACTCCTCGCCGTCGCCGAAGACCAGGGCTTCACCCTCGATACCCCCATCGCCGAGCTCACCGAGCAACAGCTCAACGCCGTCCTCTACGGCACCGGCGACCGCGTCATCCCCCTCCGCTTCACCAACCAGTACGGCCGCACCCAGGTCTTCGATACCCGCTACGAAGGCGTCATCCCCAACCTCCAGCGCCGCTATCGCGAGACCGACTCCGATTACGTCCGCGCCGAGATAGAAAAATACATGGCCGCCATCCCCTGCCCGGCCTGCCAGGGCAGGCGCCTCCGCCCCGAAGCCCTCTCCGTCCTCATCGATGGCCGCCCCATCTCGGAGGTCGCCGCCATGAGCATCGCCGAGGCCCGCGCCTGGTTCGATCGCCTCGCCGGCCCAGCCACCCCCCTCTCCCCGCGCGAGCAGGCCATCGCCGTCCAGGTCCTCAAAGAAATCCGTTCCCGCCTCGAATTCCTCGTCGATGTCGGCCTCGACTACCTCACCCTCGATCGCGTCTCTGGCACCCTCTCCGGCGGCGAATCCCAGCGCATCCGCCTCGCCACCCAGATCGGCTCCGCCCTCATGGGCGTCCTCTACATCTGCGACGAACCCTCCATCGGCCTCCACCCCGTCGATGGCGACCGCCTCATCCGCACCCTCGAACGCCTGCGCGACCTCGGCAACACCGTCCTCGTCGTCGAGCACGACGAGGCCATGATGCGCGCCGCCGACTGGATCATCGACATGGGGCCCGGTGCCGGCGTCCACGGCGGCCGCGTCGTCGCCGAGGGCCCCCTCGATGCCATCCTCCAGCACCCCGAAAGTATCACCGGCGCCTACCTCTCCGGCCGCCGCCAGATCCCCGTTCCAACCACCCGCCGCCCCGGCAACGGCCGCGCCATCCGCATCGTCGGCGCCCGCGAAAACAACCTCCGCAACATCACCGTCGAAATCCCCCTCGGCAAATTCGTCGCCGTCACCGGTGTCTCTGGCTCCGGCAAGTCCTCCCTGGTCACCGATATCCTCGTCCCCCGCGCCCTCCAGGTCCTCCACGGCGCCCGCAAGCGCCCCGGCGCCCACGACACCATCGAAGGCCTCGACCACGTCGATAAGGTCGTCGATATCGACCAGTCCCCCATCG
>FWWL01004656.1_pt1 | contig 22700 bp, 17 predicted proteins | sample 2228331 | NCBI WGS metagenome assembly FWWL01 (sample SAMEA103939775, study PRJEB20133) | metagenome | reverse complement strand
CGCCCGCGCCTCGGGATCGGTGGGCGGACAGGGGGCAGCGACGCCCTCGTGCATCAAGCGGGAACGGGAGAGGTGATCGATTCTGGGGCCACGCCCCAGGGGGGGAAAACATAAACCGACCGAACACTCCGCCAGTCCATAGACGGGGGTCATGGCGTTCGCCGCGAAACCGTAGGGGGCGAAGCGCGCCGCAAATCGCTCCAGGGTGGCGGCGCTGACCGCCTCGGCGCCATTGCAGGCCAAGCGCCAACAGCTCAGATCCACACCGTCGAGTTCCTCGTCGCGGATCTTTTGCGCGCACAGCTCGTAAGCGAAATTGGGCGCCGCGGAAATGGTGCCCCGATAGCGGCTGATCGCCTGCAGCCAGCGCGCCGGCCGCGCCAGAAAGCTCAACGGCGACATCAGCACGAGCGGAAAACCGACGAGCATGCTTCCCAGCGCAGCGCCGATCAGCCCCATGTCGTGGTAGAGCGGCAGCCACGACACGAAAACGTCGCGATCGCTGGCGTTCGTCGCCTGCTGCATCGCCCGCAGATTGGCCAGCAAATTGGCGTGGGTCAACATCACGCCTTTGGGATCGCCGGTGCTGCCGGAGGTGTATTGCAAAAGCGCGAGATCCTCGGTTCGAAGCAGCGGCGCGGCGGACAAAGGGGCGCCAGAACACAATGCCTCGATGTCCCAGACCCCCGCCAACGAATCGACCCGCCCAGCCAACGCATCGGCGAAGCGGTGGACTTGCGCGTCGCTCACCAGCCACTGCGCTTCGGCGTTGCTGAGCACGCCCGCGACCCGCCGCAGGTGGTCGGCAAGGAGCTGCGGTCGCGCCGGGGGATACAACGGCACCGGAACGGCACCGGCGTAGAGAATGCCATAGAACGCGGCGAAAAACTCTGGGCCTGAGGGCAGCATCAGCGCCACCCGCGCTCCTGGTTCCGTACCGAGCTGCAGCAGCCGTGCGGCCACTTGCCGTGCGGCGTGCGCGATCTGCCCGTAGGTGCGGGCATGCGCGTGTTCGTGCTCATCCAGAAAGATGAGGTGGGTGCGCTGGGGTTGATGCGTCGCGTGCCAGTCCAGAACAGCGATGAGCGTTGAGAGTGAAGCAGGGGCCGGCACAAAATTCTGTCCTCCCGGCTCGAGCGCTGCGCGCTCGCTCGGTGCCACCGGACTCACCGGGTGTTGCGACGCGAAGGATTGCCACAACTCCTCCACCGTTGCGGCGGTCAGCGCCGCTTCGCCCACGGCAATGCCGAACTGTTGCTCGATCCTCGCCGCCAGCTCGACGCGTGCCAGACTGTCCAGTCCAAAGTCTTCGCTCAGACGATGCTGGCTTGTGAGGGTGGCGAAATGGTCTTTCTTTTGCGGCTGTAATTGCGCCGCGAGCAATCGTACCAGCGCCAGGAGCTCGTCGCATGTCGTACCGGACGCAAGCATGGGGCAATTTACGCGAAGGGTAATGACATCATAGCGCGTTTGCGTTGCACTGCAACCTGGAAAGCGCGCAAGTCGTCTCAGCTGCACACCAAGAAAAGGCATCTTGGCACGATTACGTTCCACTGCCACGCGTGGGGAGGGAAACGGGTGATGGCGCTAAAGCCGAGGCGTCTTCAGGAACGATCGCGGTGTGCTCGATACCAACGCCGCTCCGCCTGGAGCGCGGCACGGTGTCCGCGATCGGCGCGCACGCCCAAAATGAGAATGAGGCCGACGATAAACCACAAGCTGGCGATCCACAAGGCCAGGCGATGATTACCGCCGCTTGCCCAAGTGGTGACGCCGTAGCCGAGCGGTCCCAACACCGCCGAAAGCTTCGTGGCTTGTCCCCAGAAGCCAAAAAACTCGCCGCGTCGCGACGGTGGCGAGAGCACGGCAACAAACGCGCGGGTCGCGGATTGGATCGAACCCAGACATAAACCCGCCAGCATGGCCGCGCCCCAAAACGCGGTGCTGCTGCGCGCCAAAGCGGCGAGCGCAAGCGCGATGAGCCAGCCGAGGAGCAGTACCACGATCGCGCGCACGTGCCCCAAGCGATCCTGTATCGGCCCAAAACCCAGCGCGCCCGCGGCAGCAGCGATGTTGACCACGAAAATGAGCATGATGATTGCGTTCATGCTCATGCCGAGGGCTTGTTCTGCATAGACCGCCGCAAGCGTGATGACCACGTAGACGCCGGCTTGATAGCACACCGCAGCGCTGAGAAAACGCCACAAGTCGGGAAACGCCCGCGCCTCTTTGAGCGTGGCGATCACCGTTTGCCAGGCCTGCTGCCACAGCTGCGCGATGCCCTTTTCCGTATGCCACGCTGGGGCGCGTTCGGGCAACATCAGCAAGGTGGGCAGGCTCGCCAGCAAAAACACCCCTGCGGTCATCAGCATCGTCTCAGGAACTTCGTCGCTGGCATCGTGTCCTTGCCGTTGCGCCCAATCAATCCACAGCAGGCACAATCCCAGCGTGAGCATGCCGCCCAAATACCCCAGCCCCCACCCCCAGCCCGAGACCCGTCCCACACCATGGCGATCGGCAAGTTCCGGCAAAAACGCGGCGATGAGGTTTTCTCCCGTGGCGTAAAAGAGGTTCGACAAAATGAGGCAAACGATTCCCAGCGCAATGGTTTCTGGGCCGGCGAAATACAGTAGCGCGGTCGTCACGACGCAGCCGAGGGTGGAATACACCAACAAGCGCTTTTTGGCGGCGCGTGCATCGGCATACGCGCCAACGACGGGAGCGGTCAGAAACACCAAGGCATAAGAGACGCTCAACGCCGACGTCCAGGCAAAAGTGGCCCAAGGGGCATCGCCGGCGACGACGCTGACGAAATAGACGTTGAACACCGCGGTGATCACCACCGTGGTATAGCCGGAGTTGGCGACGTCGTACATCGCCCACGCCCAGAGGTCGCGGCGACGAACCCCGTCGCGCAGTGCCGACGAACGCCCCCCGCGCATCGGATTGGAGTGGTGACCGGGCGATGGCATGAGGCACATGAGGGGGTTTGCGGGGGGCGATCAGGGGGGCGGTGCCGGGTTGGAGCGTTCGAGAGCCGTCGGCGGCAGGTTTGAGCTGTGGGCATGACCGTGCTCTAGCGCGAAAGCTTGTCCGGACGCTGCGGTGAGACCGGCACTTTCCATGGCTGACCGGGGCAGCTCTGGCGTGAAGCTTGGCGGCAGCGCCTGGCTTGGCGGTACGCGGCGGCAGGAGGTGGCGGAGCCAGTGGCGCTGGGCCAGCGCGCCGCAAAAGGGGTGGCCAGCGGCGCGCACGCGGCTTGGAGCACTTCCCCTAACGCCGCAGCCAGTGGAGTACTCGCCTGTTGCTCCCACGCCGTCGTGTCCAACGCAAACCGCGCCAGCACCTCTTGGGGGGTCAGGGCGGTTGGCGCGATCGCCGCCAGCCAATCGCCAGCGTCACTGCGCTCGATCCAACCCAAAGCCCGCATCTGCGCCAATAGGGCTTCCGTGTCGTGCGGCGGCAAGCGAGTGGCCAATCGCAACCGTTCTTCGCCTACTGTGCCACCTTGGTTTTGTGCCTGCCAAAGGACCTCCAGGATCGCAGTGGCCGCGAGTGCCTCGTTGCCGGCAAAACGCGGCATGCCAACGAGTTCCGTGCTCGCTTCCTCGAAGGCGGCACCTGCGATGGCGCCGACCAGGATCACCAGCCACAACGCATACAGCCACAGTAAGAACAGCACCAGCGCCGCAAAGGCCCCATAGACGAGCGTGTAAGTGGGAATGGCACTCGCGAAGGCATTGAAGACTTTTTGCAACAACAGCAATACGAGCGAAACGCCAAGGGCGCTGGCGGCGGCGGTACGCCAGCGCACGGGATGGTGCGGCACGGCGTAGTACAAAAACGCGAAAAAACACCACAGCAAAAACAGCGGTACCGCAAACGCCAGCGCGCTCTCGGTAAAAGATGCCGTGGCTTCGACATCCAGATGCGCCGCTTCGATCGCCAGCACAGTGGCTTCTTGGGCCAAGGTTCTTGCCGCGACGATGCTGCCGCCAATGAGGATTGGACCGGCGGTGAGGAAGAACCAATACAGCGTCAGCCGCCGCACCCAGCCGCGCCCACGTTCTACCCCCCAGACGCGGTTAAAGACGTTTTCGATGGTGGTGAGAAGCAGCACTGCCGCCAGGATCAGCCCGCCCACCCCGAGCGCGGTAAGCTGCGCGGCGTTTTGCGAAAAACTCTCGGCGTACTGCGCCACGATCGCCGCGTAGGCTTCCGGCAACAGGTTGGCGACGAGAAACTCCCGCAGCGCCTCGCCCAATTCCTGGAACGCCGGGAAATGGCGAAACAGGATCACCGTGACGGTCGCGAGCGGCACGATCGCCAGAAGCGTCTCGAACGCCAGACCGCCCGCCACCTCCCAGCCGTGCGTGGCGTGAAAGCGCTCGGCAAACCGACGTCGCCAGCGCAGGACAAAACGCAGGTAGCGGTTCATGACGCTATGATAGCGCGTCGTGCGGCGAGACGCTAAAGTTTTTTGTACTCTTGCCGTAAACTATCCTATCGCAAATTTCAAACAAGCTTTTGATTTTTGACGGACCCCAGCAAGGAGCTTTTCGATGAACAGCAGCATCCTTCGGCGCATTGTCATGATGACGTTTTTGGTGGTGGTGGTAACCACGATGGCCGCAATCGCGATCGCTTGGCAAGTCGAATCCCGTCGCTTGCAAGCGAGCATCGAGCGCGAACTTGCCGATCGCGCCGAGGCGTTGGTGCTCGGTTTGGAAGGCATGCATCTGGCCGCGGCCGAAGCGGTCGAAAAACTCCTTCTTACCTTTCAGGGGTTATTCCCTTTCGGTACCCGTGTTGAACTCAACACGGAGGTGATGGTCGAGATGGGGCCTGAGAAAGTGACCGCACCGGAGCTGTCCATCGGCGGCATACCGGTCAATGAGCGCTTTATCGAGGTCGATGCGTTTCACCAGATGACTGGAGGGGTGGCAACGATCTTCGTTCGCGTCGGCGATGATTTTCTGCGCATTGCTACATCGCTCAAGGACCAAAACGGCAAGCGCGCTTTTCTGACCAAGCTTGATCGACAGCATCCTGCCTACGTGCGTTTGCTGGCGGGTGAGTCGTATGTGGGCATGGCGCAGTTGTTCGGGCGCTATTACATGACGGCCTATCACCCCATGCGTGATGCGCAAAACCGCGTGGTCGGCGTCTGGTTCATCGGCTTGTCCATGCAAGGTCAGCTCGAACAGTTTGGCGCGCGTCTGGGGCAAATGATCATCGGGAAAAGCGGGTATCCCTATGTGCTGGATCGGCAGGGTGTTGTAGTAGTGCACCCTTCCTTGGCAGGAAAAAATGTCAAGCAATTCAAAGATCCTGTTACCGGCAGGGCGTATGTTGAAGAAATGCTGCAGCAGCGCAACGGCATCACGGTTTACTTTTGGCCGCCGAAAGAAGGTGAAAAACCCAAAGAAAAGATCGTGGCGTTTCGAACCTTCGACACTTGGGGTTGGACCGTCGCTGTTGGTACCTTTTATGACGAGCTGACCGAGATTCTGACGCGCAGCATCGTCCAGACCGCTGCGGCGACGATCGCGATTTCGCTCGTGCTCGCTGCCTTGATTCTCTGGCTGCTGCGGCGCGCCTTGTCTCGTTTGCCAGCAATGGTTGCCGCCGCTCAGCGGATGGCCGATGGCGATCTGTCTTCACGAGTGGTGGCCGACGGAAACGACGAAATTGCCCGATTGGCGCGAGCGTTTGCCGAGATGCAAGAGCGGCTGGCCGGATTGATCGGAGAAGTGCAAGCGCAAGCGATGAACGTGGAGCGCGGCGCCGACGAGATCGATGCGACGTTGCGCCATGTCGGAGCTCAGATCGCGACAGGGGCGGGTCAGTCCCAACGGATTGCCGAGGAGATCAAAGCGTTCGTAACGGATTTCGAAGCGCTGGCACAACGGGTGCGTTCGGTGGCGCAGCGTGCGCAGGAAAATGCCTTGGAAGCCCGAGCAGGCACTCGTACGGTGGCGCAGGCGATTGACGAAATGAATCGCATCGCGCAACTCGTGGAACAATCCGCCGAGCGGATCGGTTCACTGGAAAACTATTCGCGGCAGATTTCGGTCATCGTCTCGACGATCCGAGAAATCGCCGATCAAACCAATTTGTTGGCCTTGAACGCGGCGATCGAAGCGGCGCGAGCTGGAGAAGCCGGCCGCGGCTTTGCGGTGGTCGCCGACGAAGTGCGCAAACTCGCCGAGCGTACCGGTGCGGCGACCGTTGAGATCTCGGCGATGATCGAGAAGATCCAAACGGCGACCACGGATGCGGTCGGCGTGATGGAAGAAGGCGTGACGCAAGTTCGTTTGGGCGCCGAACGAGCGCAAGAAGCCAGGGCAGTCATCGCCAACATCGAGGCGCGCGCGCAGGGCCAAAGCGAGGAGGTGGCCGAAGTGGACGGTCAGCTGTCGCAAAAAGCCAGCAAAGCGCAGCAGTTGGCAGAAGAGTTGTCTCGAGTCGCGCAACAAGCACAAGAGGACGTTACAGCAAGCCGCGGTGTGCTGCAACAAGCCGAGCAGCTCAAGACGGTGGCGCATGCCCTGTTGGAGCGGGCAAAACGTTTCAGGGTGTAATCTCGTTCGCGATTATGACTTTGCGCCGCACGCGGTGCACGGCAGTCAGCAGCGTATAGGGAATCGTACCGGCAGCGGCAGCGACTTCCTCCACCGCCACGTGCTCCCCCCACAGCTCCACCGGCGCGCCTACGCCGGTGGCGTTTTCCGGCGCGTCCGTGAGATCCACGGCGAGCATGTCCATCGACACGCGGCCAGCCAGTGGTACGCGCCAGCCGCCCACCCACACCGGCGTGCCGTTTGGCACTTCGCGCGGATACCCATCGGCATAGCCCAGCGCGATGATGCCGATGCGGCTGCGGCGGGCAGCGACGAACGTCGCGCCGTAACCGACGGTTTCGCCCGCGTCGATCCAGCGCGTGGCAAGGAGCGCCGAACGTAAGCTCATCACCGGCTGCAGGCGGCGTAGTTGCGCAGAAGTGCTGAAACTTTGCGGCGCTCCAGTTCTGCCCTTCGTATTGCCCGCTGCGCTGCCGTCGGTGGGCGCGGTATCCGTCAAGAACGGCCGGGTAGGAGCCGCGGCAGCAACGAGCGGATTGGCCCCATAAAGCGCCAGCCCCGGTCGCACCCAGCCGCGCCGGGTGGCCGGCCAAGCAAGCAGCGCGGCGGAGTTGGCGAGGCTGACGGTCGGAGAGTGAGCGTTGGGCAACGCCGCCAACGCTGCGTCAAAACATTGCAGTTGCGCTTCGGTGTGCGCGTTACCCGGTTCATCAGCGCACGCCAGATGCGTCATCCACACCAGCGCTGGCGGTGAGGTGCCCAAGGCGGTAAGACGCGCAAACAGGCGCGGGACCTCCTGAGGCGCAAAACCCAGCCGGTGCATCCCGGTATCGATTTTGACCCAGATCGCGGCGGGTAACGGCTGGCCACGCCGTCCGTGTTCTTCCAACCAGCAAAGCTGCGCTTCATGATGCAGGACCGGCCAGAAGCCTTCTTTCGCGACGATCGGGTACTCACCGGGTTCGAACACCCCTTCGAGCAGCACGATCGGCGCGCGCACACCAGCGGCGCGCAGCTCCAAGGCTTCTTCGATCGCCGCGACACCAAAGGCGGCAGCGCCGGCGCGTTGCAACGCCAGCGCGCACGCCGCCGCGCCGTGACCATACGCGTCGGCTTTGACCACCGCAAGCACGCGTGCGGGAGCGGCTAACGCCGACAGGGCGCGGTAATTGGCGACCAGCGCCGGCAGATGGATTTCGGCCACTGCGGGACGCATCGGCTTACCGCCGCGGGTGATGGGTCGCCGCGGCGACGAGATGCCGAGCGGGGTGATCCTGCTTTGCCGGCTCGCCACCGCGGTAGTCCGGGGGGCCGAACAGGCTACCCATAATCATCGCTACTAAGGCAGCGAGCATGCCGAGTACCTGTGGCGGCAGGATGGTTTCGGGTAACACGAATTCACCGAACAACCATACGCCGATGCCGAAGACAACGGCCAGAGTGGCACCAAACGATGTGGCACGTCGCCAAAACAGTCCAAACACCAGCGGCACGAACGCGCCGGCCAAAGTGACGCGATAGGCGTTTTCCACCATTTTGTGGATGGTGGCGTTCGAGGACAGCGCGTAAATCGTGACCAAAGCGCAAAAACCAACGACGGTGAAGCGAGTCGCGACGAGCAATTGACGGTCGCTCATGCCAGGCCAAGCGCTTTTGAGGACGTTTTCGGTAAAAGTCACCGAGGGGGCGAGCAGCGTACCGCTGGCGGTACTCATGATGACCGACAACAATGCGCCGAAAAACACGACCTGAAGCCACAACGGCATGTGCGTGATCACCAGCTGCGGCAAAATACGTTGCGCATCCTCAGCCAGCAATTGCTGCGTGGTTTCTGGCTCGACAAGAAATGCCGTATAGGCGATGAACAGCGGCACCGCGGCAAAAAAGAAATATGCCAGGCCGCCCGCGACCGTGCCCCAGACGGCGATGAACTCGTTTTTGGAGCTGTTGACGCGCTGGAAGACGTCCTGTTGCGGTATGGACCCCAGCGCCATCGTCGCAAACGCCGCCAGCCACCCGAGGATTTCCCACGGTTCGGACAGCGGCGGGAACCAGACGAGCTTGCCTGCTTCGCTGGCGTGGGCCAGTACCGGCGCGACGCCGCCTGCCAAGTTGCTCGCATATCCCGCGACGATCAACAACCCGATGACAATCAGGATCATTTGCACGAAAGTGGTCCAGGCGACCGACCACATGCCGCCGAAAACGGTATAGATCAACACCGCCGTGGCGCCGATGACAATGCCCCAGCTCGAACTGATGGCGCCGCCCGAAAGGATATCGAACACCAGTCCCAGCGCGGCGAACTGAGCGCCCACCCAACCGAGATAGGAAATCACGATACACACCGACAGCACCATCTCGATCGTCTGGTTGTAGCGCTGACGGAAAAAGTCGCCCAGGGTCAGAAGGTTCATGCGATAGAGCGGCCGAGCGAAGATCAAGCCGAAAAGCACGAGACAGGCAGCAGCGCCGAAGGGGTCCGAAGCCAGTCCCAGCAGTCCTTCTTCGAGAAAAGTCGCCGAGATCCCCAGCACCGTCTCGGAACCGAACCAGGTGGCAAAGACCATCGCCAGCACCACCATGAACGGCAAATTTCGCCCCGCGACGATGTAATCGCGGGCGTTGTGGACGCGCGTCGCCGCCCACAAGCCGATGGCGATCGACACGAGCAGGTAGGCAACCACGAAAGCCAGGATCATCGGGGTACTCCAGCGGCAGGTAGCTCAAAGCGCGATTGTATCCCCGATTTACGGTGTCACAAGGGCAAGTTCAGGGAGAAGAGGGGCTAGGACAATGCGCGTCGGGTAAGGACGATCCCAAGGCTGGACGCCACCACCCCCAGCGCAAAGGCGACAAACGCCCATTGCGCCAACGATCCACCCAACACCACCAGCGCGGGGTCCGAACATAAGCCAGTGGGCATGAACCACCACGGGGACCAATCCGCCAGCCACTCGACGAACCGCTCGATAAGGCCAAGTTCTGCCCCGGTGCAGGCCAAAGGATCGGTGGGGGGATGCCGTTGCAGTTGGATTTGTTGCCACGCCACTGCCGCACCCGCGAGCGATACGGCTTCGATACCCAGCGCGGGCAAAAGCACCGCGGGCCAGTGGGGGTAGCGCCATGCCCACAGTCCCAGCGGCACCCACAGCAGAAACATCAGGCGCTGAAAAATGCACAGATGGCACGGACGCAACCCCACGCCGTGCGTCAGAAAGAGGCTGGCGGCCGTCAGGGCGGCACCGGTGAGCGCGAACAACGCCCACAGCCAGCGCGTCGTGGCGGGTCGTTCTTGCATGGCGATATAATAGCCCATCAAAAAGGAAAAAATACGTGGGCAAACGCAAAAGCGCAAGCAGGTCATTGTCGCTGCCGGGTATCGGCGGGAAACGCTGGGCTGAGCCATGGCGGGCACGGCGACGTGCGCTCGGGCGCGTGGGTCTCGTGAGCGCGCTTGCGCTGGCGGTTACGCTGGCGCTCGGCAATTCTGGCACGAGTCGCGACAGTCCTCATGGTTGGCCCGAGGGCGGGGTGCGGTTACGCACCTTCCTGGAAAACCCAGGCTTTACCGTCAGTTACTCGGAATGGTACGGCGCGCCACAGTGGGTGGCGTACCGCGCTGATGCCCCAGCGCGGTATCGCCTCAAGCCGCGGCCCGAACGCTTCGAGACTGATCTGCGCACGTGGCGCTGTCGCTTGAATTGGGGTTGCGTGCGCCACGAACACTACCACGGTTCCGGTTTCGACCGCGGGCACATGGCCCCCAATTTCATGATCGGCACGCGTTACGGCGAGGAGGCGCAAAAAGCGACGTTTCTTTTGAGCAACGTCGCGCCACAGCGCCCCGAGCACAACCGCGGGATCTGGGAACGGATCGAACGGCTGGAAGCGAACCGCATCGCGGTGGGGGCGGCGAGATTGTGGACCATGGTTGGACCGGTTTGGTCCGAGCGTCCCGAGCGTTTCTCGGATGCGTGGATCGCCGTGCCCGAGGCGTTTTACCGCGTGTGGTTGCGTGAGGACGCAAACGGCGAGCGCCAGATGCTCGCTTTTCTGGTGCCGCAGACGGCGCGAGCCGACCAAGATTTGCGTACCTATTTGGTATCGGTGCGGGAGGTCGAGCGGCGAACTGGGCTGAACTTTTTCCCCGACTTGCCGTCTGGCGAACAGGAACGACTGGAAACAACAACGCCTGACCCCCAAGCGTGGGGGATTACCGACGAATGGGCCACGCAGCCGGCACAGTTCTGGCGTGGCGAGCGCGGGCGAAGACATCGGGCGCAATGAACGGGGCAATGTTTTGTTCTAGCCCAAGCGGCACTTCTAGGCTAGCGCGGAGGAACGCAGCAGGCGAAAGGGAAGTCTACCCCGCGGCGCTCGATGGTGTTCCTCAGGAGCAACACTAACTTTCATGGCGGTTGCCGCCACCCCAGAAGATGAAAATCGGCACGGCCGTGGGAGCGGGCAAGCCAAATATGCCTTCCGAGTGATTTTCACGCTAACCCATTTGCGCGCAGCAGACGGAATGAAGGAGTGTGGCGGCACTTCTACTAGCAGTCCTTTTTGGTACGGACGCCGCTGAGTGCAGTAGACGGAAGGAAAAGCGGCGCGATCGGGGCTCGGTGGCGATGGGGTGAGAGCGCTAGGGGTTAGCGTCCCTCACCGACGAAAGGATTGTAACGTCGCTCCTCACCGAACGTGCTCATCGGCCCGTGTCCGGACACGAACCGCACGTCGTCGCCCAGGGGGAAGAGCTTGTGGCGAATGCCGTGAATGAGTGCGGCGTGATCGCCGCCCGGAAAGTCGGTGCGGCCGATCGAACCGGCAAAGAGCACGTCGCCGACGAACGCCAAACGGACTTCAGGCTGATAAAAAACCACGTGCCCCGGCGTGTGCCCGGGAACGTGCCGTACCTCGAAGCGAAGCGAACCGACGCTGACCGAGTCCCCTTCCTCCAGCCACTGGTCGGGAGCGAAGGCTTCGGCGTGGCCAAAGCCGAACATCTGCGCTTGCTGCGGCAGACCCTGCAACCAAAACGCATCGCCGCGGTGCGGTCCGAGGATGGGTACACCACCGACCGCGCGCGCCAACGCCGGCGCGCCCGCGGCGTGGTCGATGTGTCCGTGCGTGAGCCAGATGGCGCAGAGTTTCAGCGCTTCTTCTTCGATCGCGGTGAGGAGGCGCTCGATGTCCCCGCCGGGGTCGATCGCCACCGCTTCGCGGCTATGGCGATCCCACACCAGCGAGCAGTTTTGCTCGAACGCGGTGACCGGCACGATGCGATAGCTGAGGTTTTCCGGGTCGTTCATCGCGGTGCTTTCAAAAAGGGGCAAGACGCGCGGTTTTTTGCGCCCCTCCGGAGTCGCCTCGGGTGAGTGCGAGCCAAGATAAGCTCACGATCCGGATGGGCCCGGATGGGGTCAGCGCAGCGATTTTAGCGCAACAGGCTCTTGAGGTGCGTATCGAGCGGCAATACTGCATCCTGTGCGGCGAGCACCACGCCGGTGGCCGGTTCGACAAGCCGCGCCGCGACATGAACGCCATGGCGCCCCGCAGCATAGGTGCCCACCAGCACCGCGCGCGCGGCTTGCTGCGCGGCGATGGCGCTCAGTTCCCGGCTGAGCATCAGCTCGCCGGTATCTTGTTTGACGTAGAGGCTATGGCGCAGCTTGACTTCGGTGACGGTCAACCCCTTTTGCACCAGCCGCGTCATCGCCAATTCGGTGATCATGCGACCCAACGTCGTGGATTGTTCCAGCCGGTCCACATCGACAAAGGTAGCCACCAGCACCGGGCCGGTTTTCACGGCTGGCGGGGCTTGCGCAACCAGTGCGTCGATGAAGGCGCGCGTCGCGTCATGTAGCGCCGCGGGGTTGGGTTCGTGGGTGGGTGCTGCTGCCGGGCTGGTTTGACACGCACTGACGGCGATCGCGGCAGCCATCGCGACGGTCAGGGTCAAGCGGCGGGAAACGATGGGCGCCATGGTCAGCCTCCTTTCACCGGCAGCAGGGTGGGCGCTGGCAGCGGCGCCGGGGGCGGGGTATAGAGTGCCACGTCGCTATCGGCGATGTAGAAGACATCAGTCGTGCGCGCCAGATAAACGCCGTCACGGGTGGCCGAGGCACTCACCATCACCTCCACCTCGGGGGTGGGGCCACTGGCGTATTGGCTCATTTGCCAGCGCCACAGATCGATTGCTGCCAATCCCGTCAGCACCGACGCTCCCGGCGAGATGTTGGCCCAGATCCCGGCATTCGGGTCGTCGCTGAGCACCCACAGGCCCGCTCCCAGAAAGGCAAGGCTGGTGAATTTGCCGTCGGCAGGGCGATTGCTGAAACGCTGTGCCAGTATTTCCAGCCGCACGATCACGTCCCCGGGCAGATCGGCGCGTACCTTCCAACCCCGGTTGACCAGTTCGGTGGTCAGCGCCGCGGCGAGCGCTTTTTCGAACGCCGACGGCCGGTCACTGGAGGCGATCGCCAGCGAGGGACAGTGTGGCAGATCGGCACGGCAACCCAGGGGTTGTTCCAGTGCCTGCGTCAGACGCACGGCGATGCCTTGCGCGATCACCTGCCAATGATGCGCCGATTGCAGTTTTTCCTGCTTCACCGTGGGGAAGTTCGCCGCGACGGGAACTTCGCCATAGGGGGTGGTGCATGCAGCGCTGGCTAGCGCCAGGAGTATGCCCGCGGCTTTGAGGTGAAGCCGGGGGAATTGCAGCTCACGAGGACGGGGGGGCATCTCGAAGTCTCCAGAATGTGGCGTGTGACATGAGCGTTGAGGGATTTATATCATAACCCAGAGGAGCAAGGCCCTTAACGTCGGTAGCGCAGTGGCATTTCCTCATCTGGAATGCGAAAGTCGTCGTGAGTGGTTTCATTGTCTTCGTCGGCAGCGAGCAAGTCGAGCATTTGCCGGGCGAACTGCCGTGCGGCGTTGTTGAGCGGCGTGGGCAGCTGCGCCGGGATCTGTTTCAGCAGCAACAACTTGGTCGCCGACAACGCCGGTACCGGGCGTAGGATGCGGTCGCGGTACGGGGCCATCATTTGCGCCACCATCTTGTCGGCCGCCTGGCGTTGCCATTGGTTGTTGAGCGGCCACTGCGATGGCACGGCGTAAGCACGGGGAAACTGCTCCAAGTCCTTGATTACCGTGCGAATGTCCTCGGCCGATTCGCGAAAAGGCAGCAGCACGACGTCGCTGAGCGCATACAGCCGCCGGTCCATTTCCGGTCGGTTGCCGCCACCGTCGATCACGCCGATCCAGTCGTCCAGTCCGCGCAGTTTGGTGACGATGCGCTCGAGCGTGGCCGGTGAGCGCGCATCGGCGATGACGTAGCGGCGCCCTTCTGGGCTTAACGGTTCGCGCGTCGTGTCGGTGAGGATGCACGCTGACTTTTGTCCCAGCAGACCGAAACCGTGGCACAGCAAATGCGACAGCGTGGTTTTGCCCGTGCCGCCTTTGTTGCCGATGATCGATAGCAGGATTGCCATGGTCGTATCGAGTCGGGGAATGATATTTTATTATCGGCACGGCAGCCAAAAACTTTAGGCAAAAAAGGGGCGAAAAGCGACCGTTTTTTTGCGTTTTGGCGTCAGGGTAACAACCGAGACAGCGGATTGGAATCGGATACTATCAAGCCAGAGCGAAATTTGTCGAGCAAGCGATACGCATGCCGTTCGCTGATCCCTAGGAGTTTGGCGAGTGCTCGCGGTTGGTTGGGGTGGCGCTGCAGCGCTTCGCGGATGAGGGCTTGTTCGACCTCAGCCAGGGTAGGGAAACGCTCAAACCGTAAGGTATAAGTCGCTTGCGGTTCGCTCGATTGCAGGAATGCGAAGTGTTTCGGTTCCAAGCGCCGCGCATTACCGGCGAGAATCGCAGCGCGCTCGATGGCGTTGGCAAGCTCACGCACATTGCCTGGCCAGTCATAGCTGCACAATTTATCGATCGCCGCTGGGCTGAGCTCGCGCAGCCGGCCACCGGGGATGCGCTGCAGCAGGTGGTGCGCGAGCAGCGGAATGTCCTCGCGCCGTGCGCGTAGCGGTGGCGCTTCGATCACGAAGGTGGTCAGGCGATAGAACAAGTCGCCGCGAAACGCCTGTTCCTGGACCATCTTCGCCAGATCGCGGTTGGTCGCGGCGATGAAGCGGGCTTGCGCGGTGAGGGTCTTGACGCCGCCAACTCGGCGGTAAGCGCGGTTTTCCAGCAGGCGCAGGAACTTGGCTTGCTGGTTGGCAGGCAATTCGCCAATTTCGTCGAGAAACAAGGTGCCAGCGCCCACTTCTTCGACAATGCCTTTTTTCTGGCGATCGGCCCCGGTGAACGCGCCACGTTCATAACCAAAGAGTTCGGTTTCGAACAGCGTATCCGTCAGTCCCGTGCAATCGAGCGTCAGAAACATCGCCTCGCGGCGCGGGCTGGCGCGGTGGATCGCCGCGGCGATCAGTTCCTTGCCCGTGCCGCTTTCGCCTTGGATGAGCACCGTGGCATCGGTGGGTGCCACGGCAGCGATTTGCGCGCGCAACTGTTGCATCGCCGGGCTTTCGCCGATGAGCTGCTGGCTGAGATAATGCGCCAACTGACGTTGGTACAAGCGGTTGGCGCGTTTGAGTTCGCTCCACTCCAACGCCCGGCGCAGCGCCAGTTCCAGCTCCGCCAGATCCACCGGTTTGGTCAGGTAGTCGATCGCGCCCTGGCGGATCAACTCTACCGCCGAGCGGATGGATCCAAAGCCGGTGAGCACGATGACCGGAAAGTCGGGCGCCAGCCGTGGCAACAGCGCTTCGCCGCTGGCGTCCGGAAGTTTGTAATCCAGAATGATCAGCGCCGGTTCGAGCTCAGCGAGCATGCGCTCGGCTTCCTGCCAACAGGACGCCCCAGCGGTGGCAAAGCCCATTGCGGCGATCCGCTGGGCAAGCAAAGCGCGGAACACCTCGTCGTCATCGATCACGAAAATCAGCGCTACGGCAGCGTTTGGCATTTATTTCTGTGGAAGAGGAAAAGCGAGGACGAAACGGGTGCCCTGTCCGGGGTGCGAGTCAACCGTGATCGTACCACCGTATTGTTCCACCAACGTCCGCACGATCGTCAGACCCAAGCCCGTTCCCGGAACGCCATCGGCGCGTTTGCTGAAAAACGGTTTGAAAATGTGCGGCAGCGTCTCGGCGTCGATCCCTTGGCCGGTGTCCTCCACTTCGATGAACACCCACGACTCCTCTGTGCGCACGCGCACGGTCAGCACACCGCCGTTGGGCATCGCGTGGTGGGCGTTTTGCACCAGGTTGAAAAGGATCTGACGTAGCTCCGTATCGTTGGCCTGCAGATAGACCGGCGCCACAGGCATTTCGCTGCGCTGTTCGATGCCGCGCTGCTCAGCTTCGAACGCCAACAGTTGCAAAGTATCCTGCACGGCGTTTTGCAGCAGCACCGGTCCAACGCTGTGGTCGCTGCGACGCGCCAGAAGGAGCAGCCGCGAGGTCACCGCCAGGCACTCGTCGATCTTGCCGTCGACGACTCGGAGCTGCCGCTCCAAGCGGCTACGCAAGTCTTCCGGCGCTGCATCGAGGTCCAGCAGCGCCCCTTGCACTCCCAGGCGGATCGACGCCAGCGGATTGTGGATCTCGTGCGCGATGCCGGCAGCAAGCATGCCGAGCTCGGCCAAGCGCTGTTCTTGGGAGATGGCCACCGCAGCGTCGCAGGGCGTGGCGACTTCCACAATGAGGGGTTCTTCTGCCGGCGTGTCGCTCGACCAGGCAAATGCGGCAGTGTCGATTTGCAATGCCAACGTTGAACCGTCTGCTCGGGTGATGACGTGCAGGAACCGCTGCTGCTCCGGTTCGTGCAGCGGGCAGGCAAGCAGCGTCTCGGGGCAGGGTTCGCTGCGGCCATAAGCGCGGTAACACGGGGTTGCTGGGTCGTTTTCGCTCAGCCCCAGCAGTTTACGGTATTGGGCGTTGCAAAACAGCACTTCGTGATCGCGCTTTCGAATCACGCGCACGCCCTCAGGCATCGCGTCGATGATGTTTTGGATGAAAGCCTGCGTTCTGGCTTGTTCCTGCATGGCCTGATGCCATCGGTCGGCCATGTGTTGCAGCTGCTCAGCCAAGCGCGAGAGTTCGTCGTCTTTGCCGGTGGGAGCAAGCACCACCTCGAAACGCTGCTCGCTCCACGCGCGCACCGCGTGCATGATCTGGGCAAGGCGCTGTAACACCAGGCGATCCCACGCTCGCCATTGCAACGCCATCGTCAGCATCAACACCAGCGCGCCCAGAGCGATTGCCACCGCCGTCAGCACCCTCACGCGCTGCGGCAGGCTGCGGATGTCGTGATCGACCACCAGGATGCCGTTGATGGGGTGGGTGGCGATCGGGCCGTGGCACTCTTGGCAGGGGGGCTGGTTGGGTACGGCGAGCCAGCTGCGTAACGTGTCATCGTCGCGCCGAGACATCACGACCTCGCCTGCTGGCAGTTCCGAATCCGGACGCAGGTGCTTCCCCAACCACGCGCTGTCCGATGCGAAACGCACTTCCCCGTCCGGCGCGAGCACCAACACCCGTTCGATGCCCGCGACATCCCCCAGGCGGCTGACGATCGCCGCCAAGCCCGGCACGTCGCGCTTGAGCATCGCGTTTTCCAGTGCCGCACGCAACAGATGACTGACCTGCGCCGCGGCAGTGCGTCGTTCCTCATCGAGCGCCCGGTATTGCAACAGCGCCAACAACACGAGCAAAAACAGCGCTGCCGCCGCAGCGATGACCAACGTTTGCAGCAATAGCCGCACTTTGAGCGAACGCACCTGCATGAGGCGTATTATGCCTCGTTGGGCGAGTTACGCTACGCAGGGAAAAACGGCACTGCTTTTGCTAACCTGTTCCAGTCGTTGCTGGAGCACCTCGGGGGGCAAGCGGGGTGCCTGCCACAGCGTCGCGATATGATCGCGCAGCGTTTCGGTCCAAGCCCAGGTCAACGCGGCCAATGCTGGATAAAACGGCGCCTCGGCGCGCTCGGCGACGCGCTGGGCAAAGCGCTGGATCCACGACAGAAGATATACCTCCAATGCTTCCCCCCATTCTTGCCACGCTGCTTGTTCGGCCTGCCAGGAGGGGAAAGATTGTTGTGCCAATACTGCTGTAAATTGCAGCTGTGCGGCCAGATGGTCTTCGCTCATTTGCCGCCAAGCCCGAGCCGCCCAGCCGTAACGTCGATAAAAGCGCTGTAAGTCGAACATCGCGTTTTGGAACAACAGCCCGTCTTCGTCCAAATGAGCGCTGGCGTGCGGATTGGCGCGGAAGCGGTTGTTGAGGTAAATACTAGCGAAATCGCTGGCCAGAGTAGTTGCCAACGACTCGTTCCACTCGGTGGGTAACCACTTCAACGCTTCGCGCATGCTCTCCCACGCTGCGGCGTACTCGGCACGAGCGGGCAACAATCCCAGTCCGTCCGGAAAACCCGTCTCGCGCAACGCCCGCCATGTACGGGCGTCGAGCTCGGCGGCATGAAGCCGCGCGAGCATCAGCGCATCGTCTGCCACCGCCGCACAAAAAGCTACGCGCACTTTCTCCATGCCTGCCTCACTTTCTGATTTTTACAGCCAACCTCAGGTGTCCACTCGACCTTTGGGGTGCGGGATGAACACGATCGACGGGTTGGTCAGTTCAGGATTGGCCATCCCTTTGACTTGCCGTACGGGTTCTTCCCCCTTGAGATTTGCCGGCGTTTGCCAGGTGCCTGCTCGCAGCTGATCGATTGGTCCGATGTCGAGTGTGCGCATCATGCACGCCATCACGCAGTAGGGCTTGCGGCCCGCTTCGAGCTCGTCGATGCACATGTTGCATTTCTTAACAACTTGCTCGACCGGGTCCCATTGCGGAGCGCCGAACGGACAGGCGGCTTCACAACGGCGGCAACCGATGCACAAGGACGAGTCGATGTCCACCACACCGTTGTCAGGGCGCTTCCAGATCGCGCCGGTAGGGCAGGTGGGTAGGCATGCCGGTTCGGCGCAGTGGTTGCAACTCATATTGACCATGTACGCAAACACGTTGGGGTATTTGCCCCCTTCGTGGTACATGACGCGGCGAAAGCGCGGCCCGGCGCGTAAGCCATTTTTGTCCTTACAAGCGATTTCGCACGCCCGGCAGCCGATGCAGTCCGCATTGTTGTGAATGAAGCCAAGCTGCATCTGAGGTTTCACCGGCCGGTAGGTTTGGGTTACCTTCCGTTCCAGCGCCGCTTGCACTTTGTCTTTATCCAATTTCTTGGTCATCGTTCGTACTCCATCTGCCGACCGAGCCAATCAGTAGTTGCGCTTGTAGATTGACGCTCGCGCCGTGGCAACCATGTCCCACCCCGGGCGGTGCTCGTGCTTGGTCTTACGCACATTGACCAACAGCGTGTTGTACAAAAACGCTCCTGCCGGCGACGGCTCATCGAGCGTGAGCATGTCGGGGTTGCCGGCGCGGTCGATGCCGTTTTCGTCCAGATCCAGCCAGGCCCCTTCGTACAACACCACCACCCCAGGCATGCAGCGTTCGGTGACATAAACCGGCACCACACACCGGCCGCGGTCGTTGTAGACTTCGACGATATCGCCCGTTCTGATGCCTAAACGCTTGGCATCGTCGGCGTTCATCGTCAGTTCTTGTTGATAGGTTTCCCGTAACCACGGGATGTTGTGGAAAATCGAGTGCGTGCGCCAGCGCGGATGCGGCGTGACCATGTGGAAGGGGTATTCCTTCGCTTTGGAATGCCCCAGCCATTCGACCGGTTCGATCCATTTGGGGATCGCTGGGATCGGGTAGCCCCACGCGGTCTTGGTCCAATCCTTGACTTGGGCCCAGGTGGTCGAAAAGATCTCGATCTTGCCCGACGGGGTCGGGAACGGAATCCCCTTTTCGATTTGATCCTGGAACGCGACGTGCGGGCGCGGTAGGATGAACTTGTAGATGCCGTGTTTTTTGAACTCTTCCCACGGCATCGTCACCCCTTGCTTGCCCATCACCCATTTTTCCCAAAACGCCTTGAGGTACGCTTCGTCGACGGGATCGGGATTGTTCCAATAGGAGCGATCGGCTTTGGGATTATAGCGTTTGCCGAAGTTGGGCACGCTGGGATCGATTTGTTCGATGCGGTACGCCAGCTCGGTAAAGACTTGAAAATCGGTTTTGCTTTCTCCAAGCGGCTCGATCACTTTCGGGCGGTGGATGTAATAATGCCCTTTGTACCAAGGCAGCGCAATGTCGTGGCGCTCGAAGTGCGTGGCGATCGGCAGCAGAACGTCGGCGTATAACCCCGAGGGGGTGATGGTGGAATCCATGCACACCACCAGTTCGAGCTTTTCGATCGCCTTGATCTGCTTATTGATGTTGGTGAGCTGGTTGAACCAGTTCGAACCCTGCCAAAAGATCGCCTTGATGTTTGGGATCACTCCGTCCCAATGGTCGTCGCGCGGCCACAGGCCGATCTCTTCACGCTTGACGTTGGGATAGTTGAGCACGCAATGCGCCCAGCGGTCGGACTTGATCGACGCGAACCAGATGTTGGCGTATTCATCGTACGGGTAAGCGACGGCCATCGCTTTCCAGCCTTTGCCAACGCCTTCGGAGCTCCCGCCCAATACCCCGATGTTACCGGTCATGGCCTGCAGTGCCGCAGCCATGCGGTTATATTGCTCCCCATAGGCAGCACGTCCTGGTGCCCACGAAGCTTTGAGCGCGGCGGGCTTGGTCGTGGCATAAAGATGGGCGAGTTTGACAATGTCTTCGGCTGGAACGCCACAGATCTTGGACGCCCATTCGGGCGTTTTGGGCACGCCGTCAAAAGTACCCATGATGTAATCTTTGAAGCTCTCCTGCCCTTTGGCCCAGTCGGGCATCGTTCCCGGGTCCATGCCCTGGCAGAAGCGGTTGATGAAATTCTGGTCCTGCAGGTTGTTGGCGAAGATGTAATATGCCATCCCGGCCATCATCGCCGCGTCGGTACCCGGACGAATCGGGATCCACCAAGCGTCATAAACGGCCGCCGCATCGGTGTATTGCGGATCAACGAGCACAAACTTGCACCCTTGCGCTTTCGCCAGGCGCATGTAATAGAACGTGTTGCCACCGTGGAAGGTATAGGCAGGGTTCCAGCCCCACATGATGATGAGCTTGGAAAAAGCGAACGCGTCGTCCTCGTTGCCATCCTCGATCGTACCGAAGGTGATACGGCTCGAGGTGGTGGTTCCTTGGTACGACGGCACCGACCAGGAGCTGGTGCGGCAGCCGAACATGCCGAGAAAGCGACCCAGCAGGCCCTCGATTTGGTCGGATTTATGCAAGACCCCGTACGAGGCGCCAGCGTAGGACTGATCCAGAATCGCGGTGGGACCGTATTTTTGCTTGATTTCTACCATCTTGCGGGCGACGAAATCAAGCGCTTCATCCCAGCTGACGCGCTTGAACTTGCCCTCGCCCCGTTTGCCGACGCGCATCATCGGGTACAACAGGCGCTCCTGCGAATACAGGCGCAGCCGGTACGAGCGACCGCGCAAGCAGGCGCGCAGCTGCGGTTCTTCGAACGTGTCCTTGCCGAAAAAGCCGTTGGCCTGGAATCGGCCGTCGTCCGTGGACAGACGCACAATCACGTCACCCTTTTTGTGCGCCACCAGCACGTGCCGCGAGCCGCAGTTGTGCGCGCAGCTGGTGACCACGGTGGTCAGCTGGTCGTCGGTGTAGTACGGCTCATAGGCGTGCGCCAGGGCTTGTTGGGGGGCAACAAGAGGCAGTCCCGGAATTGCCGCCGAAGCCGCTAATGTCGCGCTCGTTTTGAGGAAACTGCGTCGGTTGGGATTGATGAGCTCGTGTTCTGTCATTTCTTCTGACCTCCAGCCATTTGACTACCTGTGGCGGTGGGTTTGGCTTGCGCGCTCTTGGTGGTAAGAAAGCGCGCCTCCGATTGTGTCGGGCGATCCTTTGCCCATTCTGGTACCTCTTCAGGCATCCCCTCCCACGGGTTGCGCGGGTAAGGGTAGGAGATGCGATACCACGCCCGGCCGCCGTGGCAGCCGTAGCACGTATCCGCATTTTCCCGACCCTCTTTTTCAATCGCCTCTTTGTTCAGGTAAGTCACGTTGTGCCGGTTGCTGCGGATCGTTTCATGACAGATGATGCAGTTATTACCCATCGTCGCAGCCACCTCGTGCCACGGTCCAGGCAAGCCCATGAGTTCCGCACCGAATTGACCGTGACAGCGCAAGCATGTCGTCTCTGGGTTGACGGTCTTACGTTGGGTGAAGTATTTGCTTTCCAAACCCACGGCGTTGGCGTGCGAGGACAAATTCTCATCTCGTGGATCATGCCCGAGGTGGCAGAAGTTGCATTGCAGGTTCATCAGCCGCTTGGCCAGTGGCGACTGCAGATGACGGTAATGAAACGTTTCTTGCTTGCCTTCATAAACCGACAAAGTGCTTTGATACCACGCGAGCGCTTCCGAAGCTTTGACCCCGGCCGGGGATTGCGCGCGAGGTTTGTCGGTCATGATCTCTTGATGGCATTGCAAGCAGTCCTCATTGCGCGCGCTGAGCATTTTGGCAGGAGTGTGCCATTCGCTATAAGTATCGCGCAAATATTTACCGGCGGAGTCGGCAGCGTTGGGATTCGAACTGTGCCAGCCGCGGATGTCGTAGTAGCTGGTCATCCCGGGACGAGGAAACGGTGTGTACCAACCGCGTTGATCCCGTTGCAAGGCTTTGAGGCTCTCCGGTACCGGCTTGCTGATTCCCGAAAAAAATTCTTTGCTTCGCGCCTGTTCCGCGAGCGGTGTGGTCTGCATCGGGGCATATTGCGGTCGACGGTCTGGTTGAGTTCCGGCCACGTAGGGCTCTTTGCTCCACGCCGCGCTAACCCCTACAGCGCAGAGTGTCAAACCTAAAAATGAGGTAATCGCTATACGCAGAGAAATGCTTTGCTTTGGCATCGCATTCATCCTGAATTTAAGAAGGAAATAAGGCCCGCTTTGGGGCGGGCCTCAAAAAAGTCAGCGCCTGCCGGACATGCCACCCATGCCGGACATGCCACCCATGCCGGACATGCCACCCATGCCGGACATGCCACCCATGCCGGACATGCCACCCA
>FWWL01004597.1_pt1 | contig 22708 bp, 17 predicted proteins | sample 2228331 | NCBI WGS metagenome assembly FWWL01 (sample SAMEA103939775, study PRJEB20133) | metagenome | reverse complement strand
CTTTGGGTCCAGGGTCTCAGGGGCGGGACCCCCGGGGGTCGGGGGAGGCCTTTCCCCGCCTCCGGGGACTATGCACTCTCGTCGATTCTGGGCTGAAAACTGTCCTACGGTCAGCGGGCAACCGACGGGGACGATGGCGACCGGGCCTCCGGAAGGCTAAGTAAAGGGAGGCCGGAAGGGCGCTCAGGAGGATCACGGCCTCATACGTGATGTGCGTGACCAAGGCGACCGGCGCCTGGGCCTCGGCACCCGTCACGGCCAGCCATACGAGCTCCCAGGTCCCCAAGTGGAGCCAGGCATGAAGGGGGACCTCCCGACTCAGTTCGGCGGCGACGAGGGCTTTAAAGAGGGTCGGCACCGACACGGACGCCGTCCCGTAGGCCCCGGCCCATCCGTGGTACAGAAGGGTCAGCCCGGCGTACTTCAGGGTTACGATGGCGACCGAAAGGACGGCCCACAGGCTCCAGTCCCGTAAAGTCCGCCGCTGGAAAATCAGGGAGAGCCCGACCCAAGCCCACCAACCGGCCCGAAAACGGCCCCGGCTCATTCGATGGCGGCGCCGAAACCACGCCGGGACGAACCGGCGGAAGGCGACGCCCAGCCCGACCAAGAAGGCCGTCAGGCCCCACACGACGAGGCCCACCGGCCATGGGAGGAACCACTGGAGATACAGGGCCGTTGCCAGGACGTCGCCCAGGCTCGCCCCGACCATGCTCGCCAGGACCCGACGCCAGCGCACGCCCGTCAGGAAACGGGTCAGGACGGGATACGTGAGGACGCCCGAACGGAACGGCAGGAAGTCGATGGCCGCATGGTGAACATACGCAATGGCGACGACCGGCCGGCCGACCGCCGCCGGACCGCCCAGGAGGAGCCAGTACCGTACGCCCCGCAGGCCCGTCCACAAGACGTAACATCCGGCAAACCCTCCGATGAGCCCCCAGGGCGGGTTCGGCGCTTCCCAAACCCGTTGGGTCTCGGGAAACCCAAACCACAGGACGCCTACGGCCGCCGCCGTGACGACCAGGGGCACCCATTGCCAGACCGGCCTGGTTCGAACCGCTTCGGGCCGCATCGCCCCTCTTCCGAGAATCCGGCAATTCGGCAGTCCGGGAACTCGGGAACTCGGCAACTCGGCAGTTCGGGAATTCGGCAGTCCGGGAGTTCGGAAGGGAGGGGATCAGATATCTCGATTCCCGAATTCCCGAGCTCCCGGATTCCCGGAATGCCGAACTCCCGAATTCCCGATTCGGGGTCCGGGACCTGGCACCTTCGTCCCACATCCTGTATCCTGCACCTTCCCCCGTAGTCCTAACGGGAGGCACGTCATGAAAGTTTATGCCCAAGGTTCCGTATGGGTCGTCGCCCTCGAGCCCGATGAACCGGTCATGGACCGACTCCTGGACGCCGCCCGCCAGCACGGCTGGGCCGCCGCCGCCCTCTGGGGGATCGGCGCCCTCCGGGATATCGTCGTCGGGTCCTATATCGTCGAGGACCGACGGTACGTCCAAACGAGACTGCCCGGGGATTGGGAGCTCGTCGCCTGTCACGGCACACTCTCGACCCGGGAAGACGAGCCCTTCTGGCACCTGCACGTCGTGGTCAGCGACCGGGAGGGCCATACGCGCGGGGGTCACCTCTTCGAGGCTTGGGTCGCCGGCGTGGGCGAGTTTGTCGTCCTTCCCTTCCCCCATCCGATGACCCGGCAAAAGGACCATCGAACGGGATTGTATGCCCTGTAGCGAGGGCCATGGGAGGGCGATGGTCGATACGACCCGCCTGGCGGGTATGGACCGGCATCGGGCTCGCGCTCGCCGGGACGATAGCGGCCCGTCCGGTCCTGGCCGGACTCGTCGCCGGGACGGCGTGCATGGTGTACGGCGCGGCATGGCGCCTGTGGGCCGCCGGTCACATCCGGAAGGGCGAGGCTCTCACGACGGCCGGGCCCTATCGCCTCCATCGGCACCCCCTGTACTGGGGAACGTTCTGGCTGGGCGTCGGCTTGGCCTGCATGGTCCACCGGGCGTGGTTCTGGGCGGCGTTCCTGGTCTACTACGCCGTCGTGTATGTCCTGACGATTCGTCAGGAAGAGGCATCCCTGCGGTCTCGTTTCGGAGCCCTTTACGAAGCCTATGCGGCTCGGACGCCCGCATGGCTCCCTCGGCCGAGGGACCGGGGTCATGACCCGGAGAGAGCCCGCTGGTCCTGGCGGCGGGCCCGGACGCATCGGGAGCACCGGACGGCGGTCGCCGTCCTGCTGTGGACCTTAGCGTTTTGGGTCCGGTGGGGCGTCGGACGGCTCGGCGGATGACGGGACCCTTGGGAGTTCGGGAATCCGGGAGTTCGGGAATTCGGCAGTCCGGGAGTCCGGCTCACAGGGGATGGGAGGGTACGGTGGAACATCTCTCCAGGGCCTTCCGCCGATGGCCCGTTGAGCCCCCCTCCCCCACCCGTTACCGGATTCCCGAACTCCCGAATTGCCGAATTCCCGAATCCCGAACTCCCTGTCAGAACACCCGTTCGACTTCGACCTGCCAGCGGTGGAAGTCGGCCAACTGCTCGAAGAGGGCCCGGATCTCGTACAGCAAGGCGAGCCGGTTGCGCCGCAAGTCGGCGTCCTCGACCATCACGAAGACCCGTTCGAAGAATTCATGCAGGACGGGGCTGAGCTGAGCTAATTGACGGACGGCGTCCGCATACCGCCGCTCGACGATGGCCTCGGTGACCGGCTCTCGGAGCCGCCGATAGAATTCCCAGAGCCGGCGTTCCTCGTCCTGCTGGAATCGATGGGGCTCGACCCGTCCCAGGTCCGGCAGGTCCCTCGTGATGCTGTACAGCCGCTTGAACACGAGGCCGATGCGGTATACGTCGTCGGGGTCCGACTCCCGGAAAGCCCGCAGGCGCTGATGGAGGTCCCAGGGGTCCCAGGGGCGCCGGCCGATGAGGGACTCGATGAAGTCGGGACGGACGCCCTGGGCCTCCCAGTAAGCGGCCAGCCGGCCCTTGAGGAACGAGACGAGCTCCGGGCGCTTCTGGTGGCAGGCCTCGTACAGCCGGCGGGCCTCGGGGTCCGTCGCCGACGGGACGGACGGGTCCGTCAGACGCCGGTACACGGCCTCCAAGAGGTTTGGGATGTCGGCCGAGACGCCGCCCTCGACGAGGATCCGCAGGAGTCCCAGGGCCCAGCGCCGTTGGCCCAGGGGGTCCCGAGACCCCGACGGCTGATGGCCCAGGCCAAAGCTGACCCAGAGGCTGTCCAGGCGGTCCAGGAAGGCCAGGCACTGCCCGAGCGGCGTGGACGGGATCGGGTCCTCCATCCGCTGGGGCCGCACGTGCTCATAGATGGCCCGCCACAGGGGTTCGGGACGACCCTCCTGGCGGGCCAGGAGACCCCCGGCGATGCCCTCCAGCTCGGGAAATTCGCCGACGAGTTGACTGACCAAGTCGGCCTTGGCCAGACGGACGGCCTGTTCCAGGAGGGCTTGCTCGGGCGACGATAACCGCCACAGCGGGGCGACGACCGGGGCGAGGGCATGGAGCCGGTAGACCTTGGCGACATACGTGCCGCCGCCCTCCAGAAACTGGACCTGGCCCAACCGGGACACGTAGGCCTCGAGGCCCCGCCGGCAGTCCTCCTGCCAGAAGAAGTCGGCATCCCGGAAGCGGGCGACGAGGACCCGCTCATGACCTACCCGGACCGTCGGGCCGTGAGTCGGGTGGGTCTGAAGCAGGGTCACAAAACGGGGCTGGAGCCGGCCCCGGCTGTTCACGACGGCCAGGTACTTTTGGTGATGTCGCATCGCCGTGATGAGGATCTCCGCCGGCAGACGCAAGAACTGCGGGTCGAAGGCCCCCACCAGGACGGTCGGCCACTCGGTCAGGTGGACCCAGAGGTCCAGCAGTTCGGGGTCCTCGAAGGGACGGGCGTCGGGGATGTCGGCCAGGGCTTGCCGGACCTCGGCCTCAAACCGCTGGCGGCGCCTTTCGTTGGAGACGAGGACCCGGACCTCCTCCAGGAGGGCCTCATAGCGGGCCGCCGCCGGGACCTCGACCCGGCGGTTCCCCGTCAGGAGACGGTGCCCATGCGTGAATCGGTCCGCCGTCACGCCGGCAAACTGCCAGGGCACGACCGTGTCGCCCCAGAGGGCCAAGACCCACCGGACGGGACGGCTGAAGGCGACGGGACTCCCCGGCCAGCGCATCCGTTTCCGGAAGGGGATGCCTTCAAAGACGGGCGTCAGGACCTCCGGGAGGACCTCGACGGAGGGACGGCCGGGGACCTGCCGCTCCAAGACGACGTAAGTCCCCCGGGGGCCCTCCTCGAGGCGGACGTCTTCCGGCGAAGCCCCGTGGCGTCGCAGAAACCCCAGGAGGGCCGGCGTCGGACGGCCTTCGGCGTCCAGAGCGACGTGCTTCGGCGGACCCTTGACGACTTCCGTCCGCTCCGGCTGGACGGCCGGGAAGCGTTCGGCATAAAGGACGATCCGACGCGGCGTGGTCCAGACGACCGTCGGGACGTCCGTCCAGCCGTAGGCCCGGAGGCGTTCCGGCCAGGCCTCCTGGATGTACTGCCGGGCCGTCTTTTGCTCCTCGACCGGCAATTCCTCCGTACCGACCTCGACGACGAGGGCCTGCGCTTCCATGGTTGTGGCCTACCCCGTTAGATGAGCGACCTCGGCGTCCGGGATTCGGGGACTCGGGGAACCGATATCTGCCCGTCGGCCCCCCTACCGAGACCCCCAACGGCCCTACTGCCCTATTTCAGACAGGGGCACCCGCTCGCACGTGGCCGGAAACTGCACGTGCCACACGTCCTTCTGGTCCGCCTCGGCCTGGACCCGGGCGTCCGCCCGAAGCCGGTACTCGACCCGCTGGTGGAGCCAGTCGGTCGTCTCGACGGTCAGCTCGGCGGCCCGGGGACGCCAGCGGACCGCCACGCGAGACCAGGGGACCTGGGGGTCCGCCTCGGTCGTCGGCGGCGCCTCAAAGACCCAGCGGACTTCGTCGGATTTCGATTCGAACTGACGGAGTTCCATCGTGAGTCCCGAAAAATCGCAGTCCCGCACGAAGGCCAGGAGGGGATGGGCCTGAAGCCGGGCCTCGGGCCGACCCTCATAATACACGATGCAGTCGGCCTCTATGTAAAACTCCATCCGGCCGGGGGTCCACACGAAGGTCTTCGTCTCCGGCCGGTCGTACTGCCACCACAGACGGTCAGGTCGAACCCAAGCGAAGCGACCCGACTCCTGGGACTTCCGGCGGGTCGCCGGATTTTCGCTGAACTGGACGAAGGTCCCCCCGACCTGCGCCCACTGCATGCATACGTTCTGAAGCGCCTGAAGGCCGTCCTGGAACGGCGGATTGGGCGAATGGAAGGATGCAAGATTCATCCCGTATCCCGCATCTCCTGTTCTCCATCTTGCATCTGGAAAGCCCGGAGATAGGATGAGACTGACCCAAAGGGCCCCCTGGAAGAGGGCCTCACCGAGGCGCCGATGAAGCGGATGATCGCCCTGGGCGGCGGGTGTTACGGGTTTCTGCATGTCTCCCACCTCTTGAAGGCCCGGGCTAAGGGCCGCATCGAGTTCGACCGCATCGTGGTCGTCGACCGCAACGCCGTCCCCCTCGTCCGCCAGCGGCTGGGGGACCTCCCGGACGTCGAGTACGTCCAGGACACGTGGGAAAATTTTCTGTACCAGTATGCCCGAGACGGGGTCCTGGGTCCAGACGACGAGGTCGTGCCGCCCTGTATCGGGCCTCACCTGACGCTGATATGGCTCCGGGAGCGGATCAACCGGGAGACGCCCCACCGGGCCGAGGTCGTCCCCTGGGACGTGCGCATCGGGACGCCCTTCGAGGTCACACTCCCGGTCGGTACGCACGCCGTCAGTTATGCCCTATGGCGGTGCCCCTCGACGTGTATCGAGCCGCCCCTTTGCCCGGCCATCCGGGGACCCCGGAATTGGGACATGGGGGCGTTCGTCCTTCGACACTTCTCCCAGTGGACCGTCCAGGGACGGCCCATCGACCACTGCGAGGTCTTCTCCAGCCGGCACCGGGCCTGGGGCGTGGCGACGTACCCGGCCGTCCGGTTTCTGGAGACTTGGGAGGGCGTCAAACGCCTGTGGCGGGCCGACCCCCAAAGGGAATGGCGGGTCCTGGTCGCCACCGTCTCGGCCTGCCACGGCCTCCTGGGTCTCCTGCGCATCGTGAGAGGGATCGGACCGTCGGGTTCGGAAGAACGCTCACGGGACCGACTTTCCCCCTCGGTCGAGAAGGACGATTTTTCAGGCTCCGTGGCGTCGTGATGTCGGGACGGCGGGATGGGTCATGGATAGCTCATCGCTCATGGCAGATGACTCATCGTTCATGGACCCGCGAGCCAATACCGAGCCACGATCCCGCCTCGTCCTGCCGTTGCGCCGTCCCTCCGTCACGGCCCTACCGGAAGAGGTGCCGCAGGATGAACCCCACGTTGGCCGGTCGCTCGGCCAGCCGCCGCATAAAGTAGGGATACCAGTGCGTCCCGTAGGGGACGTAGACCCGAAGGGGCCAGCCGTCTTCCAGGAGCCTCCGCTGGAGGTCCCGCCGGACGCCGTAAATCATCTGAAACTCGAAGGTCCGGGGCGGAGCGATGCCGTAGCTCCGGACGTATTCGACGGCGTGCCGGATCATCCGAACGTCGTGGGTGGCGATGGCAAAGCGGGGGGCCTCGGCCAGGAGGACGTCCATCAGGCGGCGGTAATTCTCATCGACCTGACGCTTGCGGGGGAAAGCCCGGTCGGACGGCTCCCGGTAGGCCCCCTTGACGAGGCGGACCTTGATGCCCCGGGCGATGAGCGACCGGAGGTCCTTCTCGCTTCGATAGAGATAGGCCTGAATGGCGACCCCGACGCCCTCGAACTCGTCCCGGAGACGGTGGACGATCTCGAGGGTCCGGTCCGTGTAATCGCTCCCCTCCATATCGATTTCCACGTCTCGGCCGTGGCCCTGGGCCCGCTCGACGATGGCGCGCGTCAGCTCGAAGCACAGGTCCGTCGACAGGTCCAGACCGAGCTGGGTGAGCTTAACGGAGATGTTGCTATCGAGGCCCCGGCGGTGGACCTCCTCGACCTGTCGGAAGTATTCCGACTGGGCCGCCCGAGCCTCGTCCGGCGTGTGGACGTTCTCGCCCAGAAAGTTCAGGCTGGCCTTGCCGCCCCTCCGGTTGAGGTCGGCGACGACCGTGAGAGCCTCAGCCAAAGACTCCCCGGCGACGAAGCGACGGGCCGCCCGACGCGTCGGGGCAAAGCGTAGGATTCGGTCCTGCATGTGGGGCGCCCGGCTGAGATAGAGAAAGAAAGCACGAAGCATGACGGCCCTCCCTCATCCGTAGAACGGTCTTCGAGCCCCCCGGGGTCCCCGGGACTGGGTCTTGAGGGACCTTGGAGACTGCTTCATCGATCGGGGGGCGGTCCGGAGGACTGCCCGTCATCTGGCAAGGCGTTCCGGCACCGCCCCCTTTTTGACGGTCGACCGTCATCGTCTCACCCCTCACGGCAAGGCGGCGATGATCCGACGGTATTCGTCTTCCGGAAAAGCCTTCAGGGTCTCCGTCTTCACGTTGCCCTGCATGCCGATGGTCAGGAGTACGCGGGCCGCCGTCTCATCGTCGGGGACCTCCAGGATGCTCACGGCGTCGTACTGACCGAAGGTCAGGTAAAACGCCCGCATCTCGCCCCCGGCGGACTGAAGGAGCTGGCGGACGGCATCGACCCGCTGAGGGCCCTGCTTGATGTTCTCGATGCCCTTCTGGGTGTAGCGGATCAACACGATGTAGGTGGCCATGACCGACCTCCATGGGGGAATCGGCGACACGGCAGTCGGGCGACAGGCAGACGGGCAGGTAGGAAGATAGGGCGGTTCAGCGCACGCCGGTCGCTTTGTCGCCCTGATCTTTGGCGATTCAGCCATTCGGCTGGAGGAGAGCCGGCGAAACTGCCGGATGGCCCCCGTCTCTTGCATTCTACACCGCCTATCCCGCATCGCGCATCCGGCTCGCGGGATAGGCCGGAGGCCCGCACGCCCCTTCTCTATCTCCCGGACCTCCCCACTTCCCGACCCGCCCTCCCATCCGGCATCTTGTATCCTGTATCCCGCATCTTGTATCTTGATACCCTGCCTCCCCGAAGGCCCACGCCGAGACGGGGGAACCTATGGACCTGGACGAAGTCATCCGCCACATCCTGCAAACCTACCGTTCCATCGCCGTCGTCGGGATGTCCCGGGACCCCAGCAAGGCGGCCCACGGCGTGCCGGCCTTCCTGCTCCAGCGGGGCTACGAGATTTACCCGGTGAATCCCCAGGTCGACGAGATCCTCGGCCGCCGGGCCTATGCTCGACTCTCGGACATCCCCGACCCCGTCGAAGTCGTGCAGATATTCCGTCCGTCGGACCAGGTCCTGCCCTTCGTCGAGGAGGCCGTCCGGCGGGCCCACACCCGGGGGGACGTGCGGGCCGTCTGGCTCCAAGAGGGGATCGTGAACGAAGCCGCCCGGGCCTTGGCCGAGGCCGCGGGTCTCCTGTTCGTACAAGACCGCTGTATGCTCCGGGAGTGGTTCCGGCTCCATGGGACCCCGCCGCCGTGACGTCCCGGAGCTCGGTATTCTCGGAATGCCGCCGGTGATGCCTGACTATGTCCCTGCAACGACTCATCGAAGGCCTCGACGAATCCCAACGGCAGGCCGTCACGACCCCGTCCCCGCAAGTCCTCGTCCTGGCCAGCGCCGGCGCCGGCAAGACCCGCGTCCTGACCCACCGCCTGGCCTGGCTCGTCGGTCACTACCCCCGGGCGGCCTTCCTGGCCGTGACCTTCACGAATAAGGCGGCCGACGAGCTCCGCCAGCGGGTCGAGGCCCTCCTGGGCGACGCCCGCTCCGCCTGGAAGGCCGAGCACACGTGGATTTCGACGTTCCACCGCTTTTGCGTCCGCATCCTCCGGAAGTACGGCTACCGGGTCGGCGTCCCGTCGGACTTCGTCATCGCCGACGAGTACCAGCAACGGCGGGTCTTCGAAGAGTGCCTCCGGGCGCGGGGCCTCGACCCCAAAGCCCACGCCGGGGCCTTCCGGTCCTTCCAGCGGCTCCGGGCTGAGTTCGCCGAGCCGCCGCCCCCCTTGGACGAGCCTTGGCGGACCCTGTGGGGCGACTACCTCCGGCACCTCCGGGCGCTTCGGGCCCTGGACTTCGACGACCTCCAATACGAGACGATCCGCCTCTTAGAGTCCGACCCGGCCCTCCGGGCCTACCTGGGCGAGTACTTCCATACGGTCCTGATCGACGAGTTCCAGGACACGAATCCGCCCCAGTATCGGCTCCTCCGGCTCCTGCGGGAGGGGGACGCCCCGTTTTTTGTCGTCGGCGACCAAGACCAATCGATTTACGGCTTCCGCGGCGCCCGGCCGGACCACTTCCACGAGCTCCTCCGGGACTACCCGGCGACGGAGGTCATCCCCCTGCGGTACAACTACCGGTCCGGGGCCGTCATCGTCCGGGCCGCCATGGAGGTCATCGCCCGGGACGAGAGTCGGCTTCCCCACGAAGTCCAGGCCCTCCAGCAGGGCGGCCGCGTCTTGATCTACGGGGCTACGGACGAACGGGACGAGGCCCGATGGGTCCGGCGGCACGTCGAACGCGTCCGGGACGCCTCGCCGGACGCCCAGGTCGCCGTCTTGGTCCGGGCCCGGAGTCAACTGCCGGCCCTCGAGCAGGCCTTCCAGGGCGCCCGGTTTCCCTACGTCGTCATCGGCCTCCGGAGCTGGTGGGACAGCCCGCCGATCCGGGCCGTCCTCGACTATGCGGCCTTCTGCGCCCATCCCGGGGTCGACTTTTACCTGGAAGCCGTCTGCAACGTGCCGTCCCGGGGGATCGGACCCCGGGCCCTCCAGAAGCTTCGGGACCTGGCCGGGGACCGTCCCCTGTGGGCATACCTGGAAGAAGCCGTCCCGGCCGATGAGGACCGGCTCCCGACGGCGTGGAAACGGTTCTACCACGAGATGTCCGAGTGGATCGCCCTCCGCCAGGAGGTCCCGCCCGCCGAGTGGGTCCGCCGCCTGACCCAGTTTCTCCAGGACCGGGGCTTCGGAGATGCCCGCCAGCGGGCGGCCTACGCCGAGCGGTGGAAGGAGCTCCTTCAGCTCCTCCGAGACGTCCGGACGTGGCCCGAGTTCCTCGAACAGCTGAGCCTCCGGGCGCCGGACGACCGGGTCCTCGACCCGTCCGAACAGCGTGCCGTCTTCATCATGACGGTCCACTCGGCCAAGGGCCTCGAGTTCGACTACGTGTTCATCCCCGGGGTCGAAGACGGCCTGTTCCCTCACTTTCTGGCCGAGACGCCGGAGGAAGCCCGGGAGGAGCGGCGGGTGTTCTTCGTCGCCGTCACGCGGGCCCGCCAGGAGGTTTTCATCTCGTGGTCGGCCGAGCGGTACAATCGCCGGCGGACGCCGTCGCCGTTTCTGGGCGACATGCCCCTGTCAGAACTCCGGGTCGAGGGCCTTTCGCCCCGGCGGTGGTTCCCGGAGGCCTGGCGGGTGGCCGTCGGCGTCGGGGTCCCCGAGACGACCGGGCCCGAGGAGCCGCTTCAGCCCGGTGACCTGGTCGAGCACGCCGTTTACGGCCGGGGGATCGTCCGGTCCGTCCACGGGACGGGCGACCGCACGAAGGTCCGCATCTGGTTTTTCACGGGGGAGACCCGGGAATTCGCCCTGCGGCAGGCCCCGATTCGTGTCCTCCGGGGCCGGGCAGGAGGATAAGACGGTCGCCCGTCACGTCATGGCAGGACGACTTCAAAGGGGACCTGCCGCTTGGCCACGCAGGGCGGGTCGGCCGTCCGGACCTCGACCTCCAGGCGGTAGCCGCCGGTCGAAAGCCCCCGGTAGGGAAGCAAGAAGAAGTTTGTGACGACCTCGGGGGCCGACCCCTGGAACTTCAGGGTCGTCGGCGGGGTCTCGTTGACCGGCTGGCCGTCGGCCCGGTACAGGCGGAAGAGGACCTGGAGGGTTTCCGTCTTCAAGAGCGACGCCGGGAGCAGGACCTGGTAGAGGCCCCCGAGCTGGCCCTGGGGCGGGAAATTGTAGAACGGCGTCAGCCGGATCAGGTAGTTCTTATACTGGGCATGGCCCCCGGACGTCCACTGGAGCTGGGAGACGCTCGTGTCGGCCTGGCGAATTTCACTGCTTAAGAGGAAGCTCCCGACCTCGGGACAACTCGTCGGCCGGACGTCGGGCCACCGCCAGCGGGTCGCCATCACCTTCCAACCGCCGGTCTCGAGGACGCCCCACGTGACAGTCACGCCGGCCTGCTTGAGGGGCAGGACCTTCGAGTAGTGGACGGCCGCCTTCGCCTTCTCCAGCTCCGGCAAGTCCTTCAGGGGGACCTGAATGGGCAGACGTTCGTAGCCCTTATCGACGACCCGGAAGTCGGCGTCCCGGACGACCCAGGCGACGTGGATTTCGTCGTACAGGACGTCCGGCGTCGTCGTCAGGGGCGTCAGGTCCCGCACGGGGACGGCGAAGCTCATGTGGAGGTCGAGGGCCTGGGGCGCCCGCCAGAGGTGTCGAAGGGATACGGGGACGTCCGGCCAGGGATAGAGGTCGGCAAAGTCGAGGGCCGCCGCCAGTTGGCGACTGACCCGCAGGGGCCACGGGATTTCCGCATAGGCGCTCCGGGTCCGGACCTTGAGACCGGGCCGCCGGACCTTGACCTGAATCGAGTGGTGCTTGACGCTGTCGGGAAGCGACCCGAGGTCAAAGCTGATGAGGTAGTAGTGCCGGAAGTCGTCGCCGACCTGCTGGAAGAACTTGTCGAGGCCCGTCGGCGACGTCCAGGCCACGCCGCCCGTCCGCTCGGCGATCCCCGCCATCTGGTACTGGATGTCGGCGACGTTGAACTCGGCCCGAATCGTCGGCCGGATGTTCGTCTCGGCCCCCCACTCCGGGTTCGATTGGGTCGGGTTGACCCAGTAGACGGTCAGGCCCGCCGTGTTGGCCGAGCGGACGATCTCCTCGTACGTCCGGACCCCGGTCGAGTACGTACTCAGCTCCCGCTGAAACTCCTGGGCGATCTGGACTTCTACCGCCGGGGGGATGTCATGCCGCTGGACGTTCCACCGGAAGGCCTGAAGGGCATACGACAGGTAGTAGTTCCCCGTCGGGTCAAAGCCCTCCGAGACGAACAGGACGCTCTTCCGACCCGGCACGTGAGCCAGGAAGTCAAAGACCGTCCGGAGGGAGTTTTCCAAGTTTTGGACGACCCGCCGGTCCTCGACGCCCATCGTGCGGGCCGTATGGAAGGCGTCTCGGGCGATCTGCTCGTAACATATCTGCCGGCGGTCGAGCTCTTCATAGATCGAGCAACCCTCGAGCCGCTCCAAGATGCCGTCGAGGGTCGAAAGCCGGCTGACCGTCCAGGCGGCACCCCGCACGCCCGCCCCGGCCCGCTCCAGGGTCTTCAGGACCAGGTCTACGTCCCGGGTCAGGCCGTGCTCGACCCGAAAGCCCCCATCGGCGTCCAGGCTCACGAACATGAAGTAGGCGCCCATTTGATGGAGTTCCTGAAGGAAGCGACTCAGGGAATCCCGAAGCGTGGCGAAGGTCAGCCCGCCCGTGTGGGCCTTGTCATACAGGATGATGAACGTATTGAAGGGCGTCCGAGGGGGCACGGCGCCCGCCTGCTGATAGGGGCGGACGACCTCGCCGGTGACCTGGACCGGGGGCGGCGCCTCCGGGCCGGCCGGCGGCTTTTCGACGGCGATCAGGTCCACGTAGCGGACGGGATAGGCCTTCCCGTCGACGGTCAGCTCGAAGTCCTCGGGCTTAAGCCCGTACACGAACCGGCCCTTGTCATCGTAAACGAAGACCTCGACCTGACCGAGTCGGACCTCGACCCGGGCCTGGGCCCCCGGGAAGGTGTAGACCTGCTCCTCCTGGGGGGGCGGCTTGGGGGCCTCCTGGGCCGGGACGGGCAGGGCGCCCAGGAGCCATAGGAGGGCCACCGCCGTGGGGACGAAAAACCTTCCGCCCTTACGGCGACGGGACACGGGGACGGGGAATCGAGAGAATCTGCGGCTACTCCCCATCTTCATCCATTCTTTCGGGGTCCTCCCGGTCCAAGGGCCAGCATAACGGGTCTTCAACGACGGACCGACGGACCCGATGCAACGACTCCTCGTCGCCAAGAATATACTCGGAATAACTCCGTCGGCAACGACACGGTAGGGCAACCCCCGCCGTCGCCCCTTCAGGCCATCGGGGTAGGCACGGGGCCTGTCCCTACGGGGAAAACGAGCCTATCGAGTATGGAACGGGGGATATACGGAGGGATGAGGGAGCGCCGCCCCCGGGGCGGCGCCCCCAAAGGGTTAGGAGTTCACGTTACCAGCTGAAGCGCAGGCCCAGCCGGACCGCCAAGGGTGACATGCGGCGGGTCACCCGTCCGTAGTCGGGGTGCGTCGGAGCACCCGCCTCCTCAAACTCCAGCATTTCGAGTTCTACGAGCTGTTGGTAATCCGTAGCCACCTGACGGTTGAAAATGTTAAAGGCGCTCAGGAGGAGGGACAGCCGGCGGCCGCCGGCCATCTTGAAGGTGTAGTCGGCGTGCACGTCCGCATTGAAGATGGTCCCCGTCCGCTTGATGAGCTTCCCGTCCGAAGCCCGGATGATGCCCGCACCCCGCCGCTCGAGGTACCGCATGCCGCAACCGTAAAGCGAGATGCAACCGTTCGGCGCCAACGGCGTGCCCGACTCGATGGACAGGCCGACACCCAGATTCAGCCCGAAGTCGAAGCTGTAGGACCCGAAGATGCGGGCCACGTGCAGGCGCTCCCCCGGTAGCGGCCCATTCTCATAGGTGAAGCCCATGATCTCGTCGTTGGCCGGAAAGTCGTAGAGGGCCGTGATGTTCGGGTCCGACTGGCCGTACTCGGGGAAGTAGAGGCCCGAGTAGTGGCCCCGCAGGGTCGCATAGCGGTAGGCGGCCTGGACCTGCCAGTTCTTGCTAAACCGCTTCGTGACGGAGAACTCGAAGGAGTTGTAGTCCCGCTTGGGGTCCGGGAACAGCTGGCCGGGACTGCTACAACCCAGGACGACCTCATGGGCCGGGTCATAGAACTTCACGTCGTCGCCCGGATTGCACACGTACTTGCCGCTCGGATTCGTCACGACGAACGTCCCGAAGTCGACGGGAAGGCCGGACTGGGAAACACCCGTCACGTAAATGTCTCGCGCCGTGTTGAACTGGGTGTCCTCGATGACCTGGCCGATCCAGCGACGCTGATAACGGGCCGACACGACGATGTCCTCCAACACCTGGCGCTCGAAGCCGACGACGAACTCATGGACGTGCTGGGCCTTCATCTTCACGCCCAGGCACCAGGGCTCGTCCGAGATTTCCTGACCCGTCGCCTTGTCGGTGAAGGACTTGCCGTCACACCAAATCGTCGGCGTAGCACCGTATTCGACGGCAAAATACTGGAGGTTCAGGTTCCGGATATAGTCCAGCCAGGTAAAGGGGTCCGCATTCAGGGGGGCCACCGCGAAGATGTCGATGGCCTCTTCCGACGACAGGGACCGGTACACGGCGTCCAGGGGGATCTTCTCATAGAACCGCCCGTAGTAAGCATAAATCTTGCCCTTCCGGTCGTTCAGGAAGTCCCACACGAAGCCAAGCCGCGGCGACCAGTTATTCGACAGCGTGACCTCCTGGGCCAGGTCACCGGCGCCCGCCAGGTGCTGGCGTTCCCACCGCACGCCGAGCTTGAGGGTCAGGTTCGGCAAGATGCTCCAGCTGTCTTGAGCGAAGAAGTTCAGGTAGTCCGTCGAGACCTCCAGGGTGTTCGGGCTGACTCGATTCCGCCGGAGGTCCACCCGGGCGCAGGGCCGGGAGAAGCCGCCCAGAATCGTGCAGAGCCCGCTGTTGAAGGTCCTCCACCGGATGATGTTGCCCGTCGTCGTGCACTTCTCCTTGATCTGACCCGTCGCCGCATCGATGAACTGGAAGCAGTACTTCTTGCCCGTGTAGTTGATCGTGTGCTCGTACTCCAGCCGCTGGAAGTTACCGCCGACCTTGAACTCGTGACGGCCGGCCAGGTTCGGGACGATGTAAGTCAGCTTCAGCGAGCCCTGCAGGTTGCGGTTCTTGTCGACGGAAGCAAATCCCAAGCCGCCGTAAAGCCGGGACGGCGCCGTCCGCAGGTCGATGATCGACTCGATGTCCGCATAGTCCTTCTCGGTCGTCTCGTCCATGTGATTCGCTACCTGCGCCTCGACCAGGACGTTGGACCCGAACATGCCCGTCCACCGGCCGACCTGATTGTGGCCGCCAAACTTCAGAGCCTCCTCGACGTTGGCCTGGACGTCCCGCAGAAAGCTGGCGGTCCGCCACAAGCCCTTGTCGCCGACGCCGGGGTCGCCAAACAGGGAGACTTCCAGGATGTGGTTCGGATTCACGTTGAACGTGAGCTTCCCGGCATAGTTGTAAATCCGACGGGTCGTCGTGTGGCCCGGCCGCTCACAGAACTTTTCCTCCGGCCCGCAGGGGCTCAGGGGGAATCCGGGCGGGGCGACCCGCTCGACCTGATACCACGTCGGGTCGAAGGCGACGAACCAGAACAGCTTGTCCTGGACGAGCTTGCCGCCGGCGTCGAAGCCCACGTCAAACTGCTGGGTCCCGCGGGTGTAAACTTCCGGGTCCTGAACGAGCTCGATGTGCTTCCGCTTGGCCTCCAGGGCCTTCGGCTGAATGTATCCGAAGACGTCGCCCTTGAAGGTGTTCCCGCCGGACTTCGTGATGACATTGACGACGCCGCCTAAGGCCTCGCCGAATTCGGCCTCATAGCCGCCTGCCTTGACCTGGACCTCCTTAACGTAGTCGAAGTTGATCCCCGTCCCGAGCGAGCCCAAGACGATGGAGTAGCTCCCCAGCGCTCCGTATGCGGCGTTCGTGATGTTCACGCCGTCGACGATGTAGATGTTTTCCAGGCCCGTCGCACCCGCAATCGACGGGTTGTTGAAGCCGACCGACGCCGGGCTACTGACGACCTGGGGGGAGATGTAGGTCACGGCCGTAAAGGCCCGCCCGAGGGGAACGCTCTGCATCAGCTCGTCGGTCACCGAAACGCCCACCGCCGTCGACGTCACGTCGACGAGCGGCGCCGCCGTGACGACGACCTCCGCCCCCGGTTGGAGCGTCACGTTCACCGTAATCCGCTGACCCAGCGTCAGCGTCACCGGCGCCCGAAACGGCGCAAAGCCCTCGAGCCGGACCTCGACGTCATACCGGCCCGGCGTCAGGAAGGGAATCGAGAACTCCCCGTTGGCGTCCGTCACGACCGAGCGCCTGACGCCCGTCTCGGACGTCGCCGTGACCGTCGCCCCCGGCAGGGGCGCACCCTCGGGGTCGGTGACCTTCCCGAAGATCGAGCCCGTCGTGACGCTCTCCTGAGCCCAGGCCACGCCCCAGGCGACGACGGCCAGGAGTCCCAGCCAGATCGCCATCCTTCGCATAGATGCCTCCTTGCTCAGTCATAGGGGTTTAGGGTTGGGTATTAGGTGTGAGAGGGAGAAAGGCCAGATTTTCTTGACCCTGCCTCCCGATCCCCGCAGACCTAACCCCCCACCCTCAGGACTCGGTACCGCTTATAAGCAAAAATCGTTCCGGAACGGCGGACCTTCCGGGGGGCCGTCTGGGTCCCGCATCGGAAGCCGATTCCCGAGCGACCCGGCCCGAGGCCCCCGACCCGGCCCGACGTCCATTTTTTTGAATTCCGGTCGGGACGTCCAAAAAATTGAATGCGCAGGAAGCAGGGGTCGGGGACCGGTGCCGTCGAACGGGGCGGGCCTGTTCCATCCGGAACGCCGCTCGGCGCAGGGCGGAGCCTGCGCCCTACTTGATTTGACAATGCCCGGGGCTTCGGATACCATAGACTTCAGCGGGTTCGGCATCCGAGGGGGGCTCTTTGAGCATCCGTTAAAAATCGGGGTAGTGTCTCACCGGGGGACGGATGCCCGCAGGGTGGCCGGCGTTCGGAATCTCTGACGTCGCTGTCCCCGACGGCCGGGAGGCCACGGGCCCCGTCCCGTGCCGACGGAGAGGGATGTCCGGTCCGGGGCGGAAAAGGGGAGAGGCTTCGGGGGTACGCGGGGAGGCCTTCCGGCCCTGGGTCTTCTCACCTTACTCCCCTTCGGTTGCCTCTCCCCGAATTCACGGTGAAATGTCGGCGGAAGCGGAAGGTCATCTTGCTAAATCTCGTCGAGGAGGACGAGCATGGCCAGCAAACTCATGGTCGGTGAGGCCCTGGTCGGCGACGGCAACGAGGTCGCCCACATCGACCTCATCATCGGCCCGAAGGACGGGCCGGTCGGGCAAGCCTTTGCGGATGCCTTCGTGAGCCAGCGGGCGGGTCACACGGCCCTCCTGGCCGTCGTCGCTCCGAACCTGCCGGCGAAGCCGGACGTCGTGATCGTCAACAAGGTCACGATCAAGGGGGAGAAACAGGCGGTCCAGATGTTCGGTCCGGCCCAGGAGGCCGTGGCTCGGGCGGTCGTCGACTCGGTCAAGGAAGGGGTCATCCCGAAAGACCAGGTCGACGACCTGTGTTTGGTCGTCGGGGTGTTCATCCACTGGGAGGCGCAGGACAATAAGAAAATCTATGACTTCAACTATGAAGCCACGAAGTTGGCCATCGCCCGGGCGATGAAGGGCGAGCCCAAGGCCGACTACGTGATTCAGCAGGCGGAGACGACCACGCATCCCTTCCGGGGATTCTAACCTATCACCCCTTCGGACTTCGGCAGACGGGACAACCCCGACGGGTCGTCCCGTCCGTCGTCGATCCCTTGGGCAGGGGTCGGCAGGTCGGGGATGGGCAGACAGATAGGGAGGTGGGGAGTCGGTCGGAACGTCTACGAGGATGCTGGCGTCCATCTTGGGGAAGGCTACCCGTCATGGCGACGTCCGGGACACCGAACCCGGGCATCGAGGCGTCCTCTCTTCTTACCGAGCCAGCCGTCATGAGGCGGGCGTCTTGACCGACGCCCCGTCTCCCTACCTACCGGTCTGCCCATCTTTCCCTTGCCCATGCTCGCCGATCGTATCTCGCATCCCGTATCTCCACCGTCCCCCCATCCCCGAAGTCGGTTGGGTTCATGGGTCGTCTGGCGGGATTAAAGGCCGTCGTCACGGGAGGCAGTAGCGGCATCGGCCGGGCCATCGCCGAGGCCTTTGCTCAAGAGGGCGCCGCCGTCTTGCTGACCTATCGGGTCTCGGCCGAGGCCGCCCAGGAAGTCGTGCAGACGATTCAAGCTCGGGGCGGGCAGGCCTGGGCCCTGCAAGTCGACCTCCGTACGCGGGCGGCTTGCGAGGAGCTCGTCCGAGAAGCCCACGCCCGGCTCGGCCGCTTGGACGTCTGGGTCAACAACGCCGGGGCCGACATCCTGACGACGGAGGCGGCCGGGTGGGACTGGGAGCGAAAGCTGGACCTGCTCCTGGCCGTCGACCTGAAGGGGACGGTCGCCTGCTGTTATGCCGTCGCCCCCATCATGCAGGCCCAGGCCGAGGGCGGTTGCATCCTCAACATGAGCTGGGACCACGTCTTGTTCGGCATGGCGGGGGAGAACCCTCAGCTCTTTGCCGCCGTCAAGGGCGGCATCTTTTCCTTTAGCAAGAGTCTGGCCCGGGCCCTGGCCCCGAAGGTCCGGGTCAACGTCCTGGCGCCGGGCTGGATCGAGACCCGTTTCGGGGCGACCGTCGACCCGAGGTTCCACCAGGCCGTCGCCGATAGCATCCCCCTCCGTCGGTGGGGGCGTCCCGAGGACGTCGCTGCCGTCGCCGTCTTTCTGGCCTCGCCGGAGGCGGCCTACCTGACGGGGCAGGCGGTCCTCATCAATGGGGGCGTGATATAATGGTATGAGGGGTTTGGGAGTCCGGCGGACCCGAATAGGTCCCGGGGAGCCCGGGAAACGTTCGCGGTCCTGCCGGCGTCACTGCCCGGACTCCCGAATGGCTGTATCGTCTCACTGACCGTCCCCGGCCATCCTGACTTTCACGGAGGACGGTCATGGCGCGACCCCAACTGAAGGTTTATTCGGAGGAGGAAATCCAAGTCAAGCTTAAGGAAATGGGCCTCGACGAGTGGTACTACGAGGCCGACTCGGACGGGCGGGGCTGGCTCCGGCGGAAGTACAACACCGAGGGCTGGCCCGTCACCCTGATGCTCGTCAACGCCATCGGGTACCTCGCCGAGGCGGCCTGGCACCATCCCGACCTATCCGTCACCTGGGGCAAGCTCTGGGTCAAGCTCCGCACGCACCACGCCAACGGGATCACCGATAAGGACTTCGAGATGGCCCGGAAGATCGAGGACGTCGTCCTGTGGCGGCCGAGCCCGGAGAGCGCCCTCGAGGGCACGCCCAACAAGTTCGTCTTCAGCAAGAAGTAGATACCGGGCGCAGGGGTCAGGTGTCGGGTCGAGGGTTAAGACCGAACGCCCCATCGAAGGGAGAGGGACGGGCGACCGTCATGGGGGTGTCCCTCCTGGGCCCTGACCGGGGCGGACGGCCAGGGCTTAACCCCCGTCCCTCTCCCGGGCTGGCGGGACGGTGGGGGAGAAGTATCTGTTCGTGACCGGCAAGCTGGCGGCGCCGGCGCTACGGGCGACCCTCGAGCAGGCCCGTCTGCCCTTCGACTACGAAGTCGCCGTCATGAACATCAGCGTCGCCGCCCTGATGACGCCTGAGTGGATCGCCCGCCATCTGGAGGTCCCGCCGGGTGTCACCCGGATCATGATTCCCGGCCTCTGCAAGGGCGACCCCCAAGTCCTGACGCAGAGGTTCGGGGTCCCGGCCGAAAAGGGGCCGCCGGACCTGAAACAAATCCCCGGCTACTTCGGGCGGGCCGGGGCGCGAGAGGATTACGGCGCCTACGACATCCGCATCTTCGCCGAGGTCAATGACGTTCAGCGCTTGACCCTCGACCGGATCGTGGCGATGGCCGAGTACTACCGGGCCAGCGGGGCCGACGTCATCGACCTCGGCCTGGCCCTGGACCGGCCCTGGGACGAGGGACCGGCCGTCATCGCCGAGCTGAAGGCCCGGGGCTTCACGCTCAGCATCGACACGATGGACCCGGCCGAGATCCTCCGGGCCGACGCCGCCGGGGTCGACTACGTCCTCAGCCTGAACGGGTCGAACCTGCACCTGGCCGACCGCATCCGGGCGACGCCCGTCCTGATCCCGGACCGTCCGGGCGACCTGGCGAGCCTCGACCGGTCCATCGAAGTCCTCGAGCGTCTCGACAAGCCCTACCTCGTGGACCCCATCCTGGAGCCCATCAACTTCGGATTCGCCGAGAGCCTCGCCCGCTACGTCGAGGTCCGCCGTCGGTATCCCCAGGTCGAGATCCTGATGGGGATCGGGAACGTCACCGAGCTGACGGAGGCCGACACGACGGGTATGACGGCCCTCCTGATCGGCTTCTGTCAGGAATTGGAAATCCACCACGTCCTGACGACGGAGGTCATCCCCTGGGCCCGGGGCGTCGTCCGGGAGACGGCCATCGCCCGGCAGTTGATGTACTATGCCAAACGGCACGGCGTCCTCCCCAAGCACATCGACAGCCGCCTCCTGACGGTCAAGGACCCCGAGTTCACGCCTTACACGGAAGAGGAGCTCCGCCGGCTCCAGGCCCAGGTCACGGACCCCAACTACCGCATCTTTGCCGATGCCGACTGGATCTACGTGTTTAACGCCGACCGCTTCGTCCGGGGCGTCGACATCAACGAGATCTTTGACCGACTCGAGGTCGACGAGGCGACCCACGCCTTCTACCTGGGCAAGGAGCTGATGAAGGCCTACATCGCCCGGTGCCTCCGCAAGAACTACCGGCAGGAGAGCCCCCTCGACTGGGGCTACCTGACGTTCGAGGAGCCCCGCCGGGAGCACGTCAAGCTGACCCAGCGGGGCAAGCCCAAGCGGGGCGTCGTGACGTAAGGCCGGGTGGGGGTCTCGGGTCCCGGGTGCCGGAGGCTTCGGAGACGGGGAGCGTCCCCGGGACCCGGGACTCTACCTTCCCCCCTTGCGAGGTGCGTCATGAAAAAAATCCTCATCCAACTCGATACGGACAAGCATCCGAGCACCTTCGACCGGATCGTCGCCTACGACGCCGGGGCCGACGAGGTCCTCAGCTACGGCGGCATCACGCCGGGCGACGTCCGGGGCCTCGTCCTGAGCGCCGTCTTCACCCGGGGCGTGCCGGACCTGAAGACGATCGCCGTCTGGGTCGGGGGATTTAACGTCGCCCTGGGCGAGCAGGTCCTGGCCGAAGTCCAGCGGTCCTTCTTCGGGCCCTTCCGGGTGTCCGTCATGCTGGACTCGAACGGATGCAACACGACGTCGGCGACGGCCATCGCCAAGCTCGTCAAGGCCTACGACCTCAAGGGGAAGAAGGCCGTCGTCATCGGCTTGGGGCCCGTCGGCTTGCGGTCGGCCCTGCTTCTCCAGCAGGAGGGATGCTCGGTGACGGTGACGTCCATCCCCCCGGACGTCTTGGGCCCTCGATACAATCCCGAGATCGCCCGTCAGAGCCTGGAGATGGCCCGCCAGGTGCCCCATCTCACGGTCGAGGACGTCGCCGACCGGGCGGCCCTCGAGCGCTGTCTGGAGGGCGCCGAGATCGCCGTGACGGCCGGACCGGCGGGTATTCAACTCCTGCACTACGACTTCTGGTCGAAGCATCCGACGCTTCGATGGCTGGTCGATTTCAACCTGACCGAGCCCCTGGGGATCGAGGGGATCAAGCCGTCGGACGACCTGACCGAGCGGGACGGCAAGATCGTCCTGGGCCCGCTGGCCATCGGGAACCCCAAGATGAAGGTCCACAAGGCTTGCGTCGCCAAGCTTTTTGAGCGCAATGACCTGGTCCTGAACGTCGAGGGCGTCTACGCCGTCGCCCGGGAGACGGTGTGACGGGGGACCGGGGATTGCGAATCGGGGGTCGCCAGTCGGAAAATAGGGGAGCCGGCCCCCGGGGAGCGGGTCCCGGACGCCCATGCGTGTCCTCGGCATCGACCCAGGTACGGTCTCCTTCGACGTGTGCGGCCTGGAGGACGGTCGGGTCTTCCTGGACCTGCAGGTCGCCTCGCCCGACCTGGCGGAGGACCCGTCTCCTCTCGTGGAAGCGTTGACGGCGTGCGGCCCGGTCGACTTGGTCGTCGGTCCGTCCGGCTACGGGTTGCCCCTCCTGCGGAGCGACCAAGTCGGGGACCGGGAGCTGGCCCTGATGGTCCTCGTCCGGGCCGACGACCCGGCGGGCCGGGGCGGCGTCCTGGGCCTGCGTCGTCTCGTCCGGGCCCTGATCGCGACGGGCCAGCCCGTCGTATTTGTGGCGGGGGTCGTCCATCTGCCGACGGTCCCGGCTTATCGGAAGGCCAACCGCATCGATATGGGGACGGCCGACAAGGTCTGCAGTGCCGCCCTGGGGATTTACGACCAGGCTCGACGCTATGGCATCCCCTACGGGGAGACGTCCTTCATCCTGCTGGAGTTAGGCGGGGCCTTCACGGCGGCCCTGGCCGTCGACGGGGGTCGGGTCGTCGACGGCCTCGGCGGGTCTTCGGGACCGGTCGGGCTTCGGGGCGGCGGGGCGATGGACGGGGAGGTCGCTTACCTCATCGGCGGGGC
>FWWL01004657.1_pt1 | contig 22710 bp, 22 predicted proteins | sample 2228331 | NCBI WGS metagenome assembly FWWL01 (sample SAMEA103939775, study PRJEB20133) | metagenome | reverse complement strand
TGTTGCCCGCGCCCCACGGCGGTCCGGCGTCCCGGTGCTCCCCACCCTGGCCGGGCGGGACGTTCGGCGGGCCGGCCGAGCTGCCGGTCGTCTCGTTCTCCTCGTCTTCCGGCGACAGCCTCACCCGTAGGGGCGGGGCCAGCACCCGCTTTTCATCGTCGTCGTCGGCCCGCAGGAACACCTGGAAATTGAACGAGGCGCCGGGGTTGTCCTCGGTGGGCGTCAACGTCAGGGTGACCGTCACCGTGTTGGTCCCGGTTATCACGGTGCAGTGAACCCCGTCGTCGGCGTACTTCTTCGGCCTCACCACGCACTTCGGGTCGCTGACCGTCGGCGAAACGGTGGCGGTTGCGGTGAACATGGTGGTGGTCGTTACGGTTCCGGTAATCAGGGGTGATTCCCAGGTAACCTTCGGCGGCGGGCCTTGAGGGTCATCCCGGAGCTCCTGGGCCTGGGCCACCAGGAAGCCGGCGCCGACCCCGAGAAACAGGAGGGTTGCAGCTATGGGCAGAATTCGTAGTATGCGCATCCGCTTGCTTCCTCCTTCGGCCTCTTTCCAGCATCTTAAACGGTTTAATCCCGAGCGAGGATACGGGTTAGGCCGGTCCGTTCGTACCGGTTTTGGTCGCGGCCCGGGGCACCTTTCGGCCGGGATGGACCCGCACCGGGCCGGGGCCAGACGGACCGGCTTAACAGGTTTGGGCACGGCGGTTGGGTCTGGGGTTTGCCGGGTGGGAGTTTTTCACCGGCGGGCCCGGCCTCCGGTCACGGACCGCTTCTCCGGGCATCCTGCTGGGAGTCTTCCGGCCTCACCGACCGCCTGCTCCCCGGGTCAGTGCAAGGCCTCACCGAGCAGGTCGTCGTATTCGTGTTCGCCCACGAGGGGCTTCCCCTCGGCGAACCGGCTTGCCCGGAACGGCCGGGTGTCCACCGACCGGGGCGCCCCGAGCAGGACCCACTCGGCCAGGCTCAAACCGATGGCCGGGGAGGTTTTGAAGCTGGTGCCGTTGTCGGCGGTGAAAAAGTAGAGGCCTTCGACTTCCGGATGCCGGTCGAGGACGGGCTTGCCGTCGGGCGAGAGGACAATTGCCCCGGCCCAGCCGCCCCGGGGCGGCACAAAAGCCATGACCGGCAGCCGGGAACTCAGCCGCTCCCTGACGGTTGCGGTGTAGTCGGGGTCGGCCTCGTTTTTAAGGCGGTCCGGGTCTTCCAGGGGAAGCCGGTGCGACGATAGCCCGGCGAGGATGCGGGACCAATCCGGCCCCTCCGAGCGGAAGTACATGCCGTTGGCCCCGTCGATACAGGTGAGCAAGGGTCGGCCGGTTCCGAGCACCGGCGGCCGGTCGAAGATGGCCACCTGAATTCGGGCCGGGCGCAGGTCGAGGTCCAGGCCCAGACTTCGCAACAGGGGAACCGCCCAGGCCCCGCCGGCGATGACCACGGTCCGGGTTGAGATAAAACCCCGGTCGGTTTCCACCCCAACCACCCGGCCGCCCGCGGTCCGTACCCCTGTCACCTGAGTGCCCGTCCGGATGTCGGCGCCGAGCTGGCGGGCCCGCTCGGCAAACCCTTCCGTAGTGGCCACCGGGTTCGCATAACCGGAATCCGGTTCGTAGGCGGCCAGTTCGACGTCGGTCAGGTTCCATTCGGGCGCCAGCTCACCAAGCTCTTCTCGGCCGATAAGCCGGGTGTTGACCCCCACCCGGCGCAGCATCTCAACGTTGGCCCGGAGCTTGGGCAAGTTACCCGGGGAAACAAGCCGGACGAATCCACTCGGGACAAAGCCGCAGTCACCGGCCCCGACCAGCTCATCCCAGTGGCGAAAATAGCGCAGGCTGAGGAAGGCCAGTCGGGCCTCAGGCTCGTTGGTGTAGTGCATGCGAACCAGGGCTCCGGACCTGCCTGAGGCCCCGGCCGCCAGGGACCGCCGCTCGCAGAGAATGACCCGACCGGCTCCCAGCGAGGCCAGGTGGAAGGCCGTGCTGGCTCCGACGGCGCCACCCCCAACAACGACGACATCTGCGGTTTCATGAGCCATCAAAAACCTCCGGTCCCCGGATATCCGGAAAAGTGTTCGGGCCCAAGTCAGGGTCGGCTCGGGCTCAGCGGATTATACCACTACCCGGCAGTCGGGGCGGGGTGCAACCTGCCGCCGGCACGGGCTCACCGCACGGCCGTGAGCCGGCAAAATTCGCCGATTCTGGACCCACGGGGCGACCCTGCGGTGGGTAAAAACTACCCGGCAGGCAAGTTGCCTGCCGGGTAAAGCGGTCCGGCCCGTTACCGGTGGCAGGGGAGGGATTCGAACCCCCGACCAAGGGCTTATGAGTCCCCTGCTCTACCGCTGAGCTACCCTGCCCTGCTTTTCCGGTTAAGAATTATAAAAGCGGGGGCTTCAGCCGTCAAGGTCTGGCGGCCGGTCAGGCGCTCGAGATGACGCCGGCGCGGGGGCACATCTCCGCCAGGGGGCAGAGGCTGCACCTCGGTACCCCCGGCCGGCAGATGTGCTTCCCGAAGGGAACCAGCAGCCGGTTCAGGTCGAGCCAGTACTCCGGCGGTACCCGGGCCTCCAGCGCCCGCATCGTCTCCTCAGGGGTTCGGGTCGAGACGAAGCCCCAGCGCCGGACAATCCGGTGGACGTGGGTGTCCACCGCGACGCGGGGCCGGCCGCAGGCGATCCCCAGGACCAGGGCGGCGCACTTCGGCCCGATGCCCGGCAGGGAGAGCAAAACCTGCTCGTCGCAGGGCAGGTCGCCCCCAAACTGGGCCGCCCGGGCGGCGATGGCGTGGATCTGGCGGGCCTTGGTCCGGGCAAAGGCGGAGCCCCGGATGAGGTCCTCAATTTCGGCCGGGGTCAAGGCCGCCACCGCCGCCGGGGTCGGGGCCCGGCCAAACAGCCGGCGGGCGGCCGGCAGGGTCACCTCGTCAAGGGTGCGCGTCGAGATGAGGCAGGCCACCGCGACCTGGAATGGGGTGTTAAAGCCCGATTCGGCCAGCTCGAAGAGGGCGGCTTTCGGGTACGGTTTAACGGCCGCCTCGACCCGGGCCAGGGCCGCCTTGATAGCAAAGGGCCGCTCGGCAGCCACGGCCGGTCAGGAGCCGGCCCGGAGTCCGGCCAAGCAAAAATGCCCGGGGAGATCCCCGGGCCGGGCTGCCCGAGCAGGACTCGAACCTGCAACCAACCGGTTAACAGCCGGCCGCTCTACCACTTGAGCTATCGGGCAGCGTCCAGTAATGAATTATATTTAGCCCCCGGCCCGGCGTCAAATCCGCGGCGCCCCGGACCTGACGGCGGCCCTTCGGGCGAGCCGCCCGGGCCGAACCCACAGTCGCACCCGGTAAGAAAGAATCAAGCCGACCATCCGCAGGCCCACCCCAACCGCCCGGAGCCGGGACCCGGTGATCTTCGACCGGCCCACCCGGCCCCGGTAGTTCACCGGGATTTCGATAACCCGCAGGCCTTCGGCCAGGGCCAGGATTACCATCTCCGGCAGGAAATGGGAGCCACCGACCGTGAACCGGTCGATGAGCCGCTCCAGGGCCGGCCGGTGGATCAGCCGCAGGGTGCAGCCGCAATCCGAGAGGGACGGACCCCCGAAGAGGAGCTGCAAAAGCTTCGCCACGGCCCAGTTCCCCACCCGTAAGAACCAGCCCATGTTCGCCTCCCGCCAGATGAGCTCCCGGGTCGTCCGGGTCCCCAGCACCAGGTCGAAGTCGTCCGAATAGGCCAGCAGCTTCAGGATGTCCCGGGCCGTGAAGGTTCCGTCCGGCTCGGCCAGGATTACCAGGTCGCCGGTGGCCTCCCGCATCCCCCGCCGCAGGGCGAACCCGTAGCCCTGCCGGGGCTCCGTGACCACCCGGGCCCCGGCCCGGGCGGCCAGCTCGGCCGTGCCGTCGGTCGAATTGTTATCGACCACGACCACCTCGTCGACGAAGGGGGAGGCCCGAAACTCTTCGACGGCCGCCGCGACCCCGGCCGCCTCGTTGTACGCCGGAAAGACCACCGAGACCTTCCGACCCTGGTACATCGACCCAAACGTTAGCGGGCTGCCACCGCCCGGCAGCTCTGGAAATACCGGCTTGCCGGCGGCCGGTTGAGCACGCCCAGGATGAACTCGGTTGCTTTAACCACCCGGTCCGGCTCCACCCCGGTTTCGACCCCCATCCCGTTGAGCATGTAGAGGAGGTCCTCGGTGGCCAGGTTGCCGCTGGCCCCGGGGGCAAACGGGCAGCCGCCCAGTCCCCCGGCCGAGCTGTCAAAGGTTGAGATTCCCATCAGCAGGCCCGTCAGCACGTTGGCCAGGGCCGTGCCCCGGGTATCGTGAAAGTGGAGGGCCAGGCGATTGGCCGGAATTTCCCGGAGCAGCAGGCCCACCACCTCCTCCACCTGAGCCGGCGTCGCCACCCCGATGGTGTCCCCAACGGAGACCTCATCGACCCCCAGTTCAACGAGCCCGGCGGCAACCTCTAAGACCCTGGCCGGGCTGACCCGACCCTCGTAGGGGCACCCGAAGCAGACCGAAATGTACCCCCGGACCCAGAGGCCGGCAGCCCGGGCCTCCCGCACCACCTCCCGGATCACCTCCAGCGACCGGGCGATGGTCATGTTGATGTTTTTGAGGTTGAAAGTTTCGGACGCCGCCGTAAAGACGGCGACCTCCCTGGCGCCGGCCCGAATCGCCCGCTCAAGCCCCCGCAGGTTCGGCACCAGGACGGGGTACCGGACCCCCGGTCGGCGCCGGACCGCCTGCAGCACCTCCTCGGCGTCGGCCAGCTGGGGGACCGCCCGGGGGCTTACGAACGACGTGGCCTCGATGACCCGGAATCCGGCCGCCGAAAGCAGCTCGATAAACCGGACCTTGTCGGCCGTCGGGACGACGGCCGGCTCGTTCTGGAGGCCGTCGCGCGGCCCGACTTCGACAACCGTCACCCGACGCGGGATACCGGCAAATAGACCCACCGGTGCACCTCCCTATTCCAGGTCGAGCAGGACCGCCCCCTTGGGAACCTTATCCCCGGCCCGAAAGTAGACCCGGCGGACGGTTCCCGACCGGGGCGCGTGAAGCACGTGCTCCATTTTCATCGCCTCCAGGACGGCAACCGGCTCCAGGGCCTCGACCCGGTCGCCTTCCCGCACGCGCAGCCTCACGAGGACCCCGGGCAGTGGGGCCACAAGCCCCTCAAAGCCCCGGGCAGTTTCGGCCGGTCCGGCCGCCGACCGGGGGCCCCGGTCGGCCGCAAAGACGTAGCGGCGGCCCCGGTCGAACACCTCGATCCCGGCCGGACCCCGGAGCGCCCAGACCACCCGCCGTTCGCCCCCGTTCTCGACGAAAAACCGGACCGGCCGGCCTGCGTCGGGCCGGACCACGAAGGACCCCGCCGGCGATTCAACCCGCCAGCCGTCCGCCCCCAGCCGGTTCACCTGGACCTCGAGGGCCCGGCCCTGGTAAAAGAGGCACCGGCCGGTAGCCAGGCCCGGCAGACGCCATGCGTCGGCCCGCCAGGGGTCGGCCGGCCGGGAGCCCTTCAACCCGACCACGGCCGCGGCCGCCACCGCCTCCCCCGACGGGGCTTCCGGCGGGGCGTACCGACCGAAGTGGACGTCTACAAAGTCGGTGAACGTCCGCCCGGCCCGGAATTCCGGGTGGCCGGCAACATCCAGCAGAAAACTGACATTGGTGGTAAGGCCCAAGATGGCATAGCGGCTCAGGGCCCACCGGAAGCGGGCGATGGCCGTCGGCCGGTCCGGGCCGTAAACCACGAGCTTGGCCAGCATCGGGTCATACTGAAGGCCCACCGTCATCGGGGCTTCAACCCCGGTGTCGTTGCGGATGCCGGCCCCGGCCGGCGGCTCGAAAAGCAGCAGGTCGCCGCCGGTCGGCAAGAAGCCGGCCGCCGGGTCCTCGGCGTAAATCCGACCTTCGATCGCGTGGCCCCGCAGGACCACCTCCCCCTGGCTCAGCGGGAGCGGCTCGCCGGCCGCAACCAGGAGCTGCAACCGGACCAGGTCCAGGCCGGTGACCAGCTCGGTGACGGGATGCTCGACCTGGAGCCGGGCGTTCATCTCGAGGAAATAGAACTCGCCGTCGGGCCCGACCAGAAATTCCACCGTCCCGGCGTTCACGTAGCCGACCGCCCGGGCAAAGGCGACGGCGGCGGCCGTCAGCCGCCGGCGCAGCTCGGAGCTAACTCCCGGCGAGGGGGCCTCCTCGATAATTTTCTGGTGCCGGCGCTGGACCGAGCATTCCCGCTCGAACAGGTGGAGAAAGTTGCCGTGGGTGTCGGCCAGAACCTGGACCTCCACGTGGCGGGCCGGGCTGACCACCTTTTCTAGAAAGAGGCGGGGGTCGCCGAACGCCCCCAGGGCCTCGCGGCGGGCGCTCTCGAGGGCCGCCGGCAGCTCTTCGGCCGCCCGAACCAGCCGCATTCCCCGCCCCCCGCCCCCGGCGGCCGCCTTCACCATCACCGGGAAGCCGAGTCGTTTTGCGGCCGCCATAAACGCGTCGTCGGACTGGTCGTCGCCTTCGTAACCGGGCACGGTCGGTACACCTGCCTCCCGGGCGATCCGCTTGGCCCGGACCTTATCACCGGCCAGCCGCATCGCCTCCGGCGGCGGCCCGATAAACGTCAGGCCGGCCGCGGCGCAGGCCGCCGCAAAGTCCGGGTTCTCGGCCAGGAACCCGTACCCGGGGTGAACGGCGTCGGCCCCGGCCCTCAGGGCGATTTCGATGATCCGGGGGCCGTTGAGGTAGCTTGCCTCCGGCTCCGGCGGGCCGACCTCGTACGCCTCGTCAACGATGCGGGTGTGGGGGGCGTCCCGGTCGGCCTCGGAAAAGATTCCGACGGTTTTGAGGCCCAGCTCCTGGCAGGCCTGGGCGACCCGGACCGCAATCTCGCCCCGGTTGGCAATCAGGACCTTCTTCACGGTTCAACCCAGGGCGGAAGCCGCCGTTCGAGAAAAGCCCGGATCCCGGCCTGGCCTTCCTCGCTCACCCGCAGGCTTGCGATCAGCTCGGCCGTATACCGGCGGGCAGCTTCACGGTCCATCCGGGGGATTTCGAGGGCCAGCCGTTTTGCCGCCTCGACCGCCCGCGGTCCGCCCCGTCGGATGTGGCCCACCACGTTCTCGACGGCCGCATCCAGGTCGGCGGCATCGACGACCTTGTGGACCAGGCCGATCTCTCGGGCCCGCTCGGCGTCAATCGCCTCGCCGGTGATAAACAGGGCCCGGGCGTGCCCCTGGCCGATCTTGCGGATGACGTATGGGGAGATGATCGCCGGCACGATTCCGAGCCGGACCTCGGTCAGGCTGAACCGGGCTTCCCTGACGGCGATGGCGATGTCGCAGGCGGCGATGAGGCCGATCCCCCCGGCGAAGGCCGACCCGTTGACCCGGGCCACCACCGGCTTCGGGCAGTTTTCGACCGCCTCGAGCATGTCGGCCAGCCGGAGGGCGTCGGCGACGTTTTCTTCATAGGTCCAGCCCAGGGCCGCCTGCATCCAGTTCAGGTCGGCCCCGGCGCAGAAGGTCCGGCCCCGGGCGCCGATGACCACCACCCGCACGTTCGGCATCGCGGCCGCATCCTGAATACACCGCCGGACCGAATCCATGGTCTCCCCGTTGAGGGCGTTGTGCACCTCCGGCCGGTTGAGCCACACCCACAGGACGTCCTGGTCCCGTTCGACCGCCAGATGCGGGTAGGTCGGTACTGCCTCCTGCATCATCCCAGCTCATTTCCTTAGGTACCCTGACCCGGCAGGCCCGGAGGGCCCGACGGCCGGGAAGCTACATCCGGAAGACCCCCATAAACTCGGGCCCCGGAATCGGCGCGTTCAGGGCCGCCGAAAGGCCCAGGCCCAGCACCCGCCGGGTATCGACCGGGTCGATTATACCGTCATCCCAGAGGCGGGCGGTGCTATAGTACGGGTTTCCCTCGTGCTCGTAGCGCTCCAGGATCGGGGCCATAAAGGCCGCCTGCTCCTCCTCGGTCATCGTCTGCCCCTGGGCCCGCAGCGCCTCAAGCCGGATCGTAAGAAGTACGCTGGCGGCCTGCTGGCCGCCCATCACCGAGATCCGGGCGTTCGGCCACATCCAGAGAAACCGGGGCGAGTAGGCCCGCCCGCACATGGCGTAATTGCCCGCCCCGAAGGAGCCGCCGATGACCACCGTGAACTTGGGCACCTGGGCGTTGGCAACCGCCATCACCATCTTCGCCCCGTCCTTGGCAATGCCACGGTTCTCGTACTCCTTGCCCACCATGAACCCGGTTATGTTCTGTAAAAACACCAGGGGAATCCGCCGCTGACAGCAGATTTCGATAAACTGTGCCCCTTTAAGGGCACTTTCGGAAAATAGCACGCCGTTGTTGGCCAGGATCCCGACCGGGTAACCGTAAATGCGGGCGAACCCGCAGACCAGGGTGTCCCCGTACAGCGGCTTGAACTCGTGAAACCGGCTCCCGTCCACAATCCGGGCGACCACCTCCCGCACGTCAAAACTGCGCCGCAGGTCCCGGGGAACGATCCCGTAAAGTTCGGTCGGGTCGTAGCGGGGCTCCTCGGGCTCGGCGACCTCCCAGGGCGGGTCCGGCTTCTTGATGTGAAGGTTGGCGATGATGTCGCGGGTGATCGCCAGGGCGTGCTCGTCGTCGAGGGCGTAGTGGTCGGTTACCCCCGAAATCCGGCAGTGGACGTCGGCCCCGCCCAGCTCCTCGGCCGAGACCTCCTCGCCGGTGGCGGCCTTGACCAGGGGCGGTCCGCCGAGAAAGACCGTTCCCGTTCCCCGGACGATGACCGTCTCGTCGCTCATCGCCGGGACGTAGGCCCCGCCGGCCGTGCAGGGCCCCATCACCACCGCGATCTGGGGGATGCCCTGGGCGGACATCCGGGCCTGGTTGTAAAAGATCCGGCCGAAGTGGTCCCGGTCGGGGAAGACTTCGGCCTGGAGGGGCAGGAAGGCGCCCCCCGAATCCACCAGGTAGACGCACGGGAGCCGGTTCTGCTCGGCAATCTCCTGGGCCCGCAGGTGCTTCTTGACGGTCATGGGGAAATACGAGCCGCCCTTCACGGTGGCGTCGTTGGCCACGACCATCACTTCCCGGCCGTGGACGACGCCGATGCCCGTGATAATCCCGGCCGACGGGGCCTCGTTGTCGTACATATCCCAGGCGGCCAGCGGGCTCAGCTCGAGAAAGGCCGTGCCCGGGTCGATGAGCCGCTCGATGCGTTCCCGGGCCAGCAATTTGCCCCGCTTCCGGTGGCGGGCGACGGCCTCCGGGCCCCCGCCCTGCCGGACCTGCTCAAGCCGGTGCCGCAGCTCGGCCACCAGGGCCTCCATGTGGGCCCGGTTTTCCCGAAACTCGGGGCTGGCCGGGTCGACGCGGGTCGGCAACACCTGCATCGTCGTCACCAGTCGACCGGTCGGCGTCCGGCAAAGCCGGTGTCCAGCTCGTGCCAGTAGGCGACCCTCGGCTCCCCGAGCCGCCAGCACAGGTAGACGGGCCGGCCGTTCCGCAGGGCCGGAAAGTCGACCAGGCCGAGCTCGATATCCTTGACCTCACAGCCCAGGGCCTGAATCCGGGCGACCAGGGCCTCCACTTCCTCGGCCAGCGCCCGAGCCCGGCGGGCATCGGCCTCCAGGTCGGCCGGCGCCAGGTGGCCGTTGCCGCGCACTTTCCACTGCAGGCTGGCAAGCCGGCTCCTGACGTCCGAAAGCTCCTGGCCGAGCTGCTTGAGCCGGGCCATCAGCGGTTCAAGCTCCGGCAGCAGCGCATTCGCCTCATCGACGGTGAAAAATCTGGTCGGCTTCTCCCCCACCCCGGAGCCTCACTCCAGCCAGGAAAGCCTTGGCAGCTCGGACGGCAGCCGCCGGCCGATGACCAGCCGCTGAATCTCGGACGTCCCTTCGCCGATGGTCAAAATCTTCGCATCCCGGTAAAACCGGGCCACCGGCCCGTCCTCGATAAAACCCAGCCCACCGTGAATCTGGACCGCCTCCTCAGCCGCCCGCACGGCCAGCTCCGAGGCGAAAAGTTTCGCCATGGCCGCCGCCGTCGTATACGGCTCACCACGGTCCTTAAGATAGGCCGCCTTGTAGGTCAAGAGCCGGGCGGCCTCAAGCCCCACCGCCAGGTCCACCAGCTTGAACTGGACCGCCTGGAACTCGTAAATCGGCCGGCCAAACTGGTGCCGGCTCCGGGCGTAATCTAACGAGGCCTCCAGACACGCCTGGGCCAGCCCCACCGACATCGCCGCAAGCCCGATCCGGCCCCCATCCAGGGTAATCAGCGCCTGCCTCAACCCGGCGCCCCGCTCCCCCAGCAGGTTTTCGGCCGGCACAACGCACCCCTCGAAGCTGACGTCGTGGGTGTCGGAGGCCCGCCAGCCCAGCTTGCGGTAGGGCGGCCCAACCCGCAGGCCGGGGGCATCGGCGGGCACGATGATGTTGCTTATCTCCCGCCGGCCGTCGGCCTCGCCGGTCACAACCGTGGCCACGATGAACCCGGTTATCGGGGTGCCGGAGTTGGTGATGAAGGCCTTCGTCCCGTTTATGACCCAGCGGTCCCCCACCAGCACCGCCCGGGTCCGGGTCGCCCCGGCATCGGAGCCGGCCTCAGGCTCGGTCAGGGCGAAGGCGCCCAGCATCCGGCCGGCGCACAGGGGCGGGAGCCAGCGGCGCTTCTGGGCCTCGGTTCCGAACATGTTGACCGGGGCGCCCGCCAGGGTCACCCCGGCCGAAACGGTCACCGCCAGACTGGAATCGACCCGGGCCAGCTCCTCGATGACGATGGCCAGCGAAATTGAGTCGCCGCCGGCGCCGCCGTAAGCCTCCGGAATGGTCAGGCCCAGCAGGCCGAGCTGGCCGAGGCGGCGGAAAAGCTCCAGGGGGAACCGGCCGGTCTCGTCAAGCTGGCGGCTTACGGGCCTGACCTCCCGCTCGGCAAACTCCCGCACCAGCCGCCGAACCGCCCGGTGCTCGTCACTGACAAGGTTCATCCTAACCGAGTTTAGTAACGCGGTTTTTGAACTGTCAACCGCGAACAACCGAACCCCCGGGGACAAGGCGGCGGTGGATTCGTGAGGAAATCTTGGGCCTTTTGGGCGGCCTTTTAAGCCGTTCTTTAGTTAGGCTGGGCTAACATCCTGCTGGCTCGGGCGCGCACCCCCGGGGCTCAGGCGGCCCCTGAAGCGGCGCCGGGCCGGTGTCCCGGCCGGGGCGGGAGCGTCCGAAGGTCACAGCATAATCCCTGCTTGCAAAGGAGGAGCGATGAAGGCGCAACGGTGGATTCAGCTGGGGCTGGGGATCCTCGGGATGGTGATGGTGGCGAACTACCAGTACGGCTGGACCCTCTTCGTCGACCCCATCAATGAGAAGTACCGCTGGGGTCAGGCCGCCATCCAGGTGGCCTTCAGCCTCTTCGTCCTGACCGAGACCTGGCTGGTCCCCTTCGAAGCCTACCTGGTGGACCGGCTCGGGCCGAAACTGGTCGTGGCCGTGGGTGGCATCCTGGTCGGGGTCGCCTGGGCTATTGACGCCTTTGCCAACAGTCTGACGCTGCTTTACCTGGGCGGGGTGCTTTCGGGCATCGGGGCCGGCATCGTTTACGGGACGGCCATGGGCACCGCCCTCAAGTGGTTTCCGGACCGGCGGGGCCTGGCCGCCGGCCTCACGGCCGCGGGGTTCGGGGCCGGCTCGGCCCTCACCATTATCCCCATTTCGATGGTGATTGAACGGTCTGGTTACGAGGCCGCCTTTTTATACTTCGGCCTGTTTCAGGGGCTAATCGTGTTCCTTACGGCCCTGTTCTTGCGGTCGCCCAGGCCCGAGGAGCTTCCGGCCGTTGCGGCCAGCCCGCAGGTCTGGCAGACCCGGCGCAACTACACCCCGGTTGAGATGCTTAAGACCGGCCGGTTCTGGCTGCTTTACGGGATGATGACGATGATGGCCACGGGCGGGCTGCTGGCCACGGCCCAGATTGCGCCCCTGGCCCGGGACTACCGGGTGGCGGATATCCCGCTGCCGATTCTGGGGATGACCCTGACGGCGTTGCAGTGGGCCCTTTCCCTCGACCGGGTGATGAACGGGATAACCCGCCCCTTCTTCGGCTGGGTTTCGGACCACATCGGCCGTGAGAACACGATGTTCATTGCGTTCTCGCTGGAGGGGCTGGCAATAAGCCTGTTGCTGACGTTTGCCCATAATCCGCTGCTGTTCGTTGTGCTTACGGGCCTTACGTTCTTTGCCTGGGGCGAAATCTACAGCCTCTTCCCGGCCACGGTTGGGGACCTGTTCGGCTGGCGGTACGCCACCACCAACTACGGGTTACTTTACACGGCGAAGGGGACGGCGTCGCTGCTGGTACCGATCGGCAGCCTGGTGCGGGACCTGACGGGCAGCTGGGAACCGATCTTCATGCTGGCGGTCGCCTTCGACTTTACGGCCGCCCTGCTGGCCCTTCTGGTCCTCAAGCGGGTCCGCCGCCGCGCCCTGGCAATGGAGTCCGCCCCGGCCACGGGTAGCTAACCATTGGTGTATAATTAGCTGGGGAAACCTAATGGGGAGGTGCTGGGATGGACCTCGGAACCCTTCTCCTGATGGTCGGTGTCTCCTATGGCGCGGGCGTTCTCTGGTATGACCTTCTCCCCGCCCGGCTCCCCGAGCGGGTCTGGCGGGTAGCTGCCTATCCGTTCCTGGGGATTTTCGTCGCCCATACCCTCCTGCCGGCGGTGCTGCCGTTTGACCCGGCCTTTGGGGGTCTGCGGCTGATCACCACGGCGGTCGGGTCGCTGGTCGCGGTTATCGTCGACTGGGTCATCACCCAGGCGCGGCACCCGGCCGTGGTCCCTTCGCCGGAACCCCGGGCCGCCTAAGGTCGCAACCGGCTCAACCCTGACCGTAAGCCGGGGCGCCCGCCCAGGGAACGCACCTGGCTCCAGGGGGCTGTCCGTTTCGACAGCCCCCTGGGGCTTTTTTCTTGAACCGGCTGGGGGCGCACCGGTATACTCGGTAGGATGCTGGCGGAAAGCCACGGGCGCACCGGACCAATCGATACCCATGTCCATATCCTGCCCGGCGTCGACGACGGCGCCCCCGACCTGGCGGCCGCCGTGCGGATGGCCAGGGTCGCCGCCGCTGACGGCATCGTCGGGCTGGTCGCCACACCCCACGGCACGGAGTGGCGCCGGGTTGGAAACCGGGACCGGCTTCTGGCCCGGCTGGCCGAAGTCCGGGATGCGGTGCGGGCCGCCGGCCTCGACGTCGAGATTTTCCCGGGACAGGAGGCCTGGCTCGGGCCCAACCTGCTCGACCAGCTTGCCGAAGGCTACGCCTTTACGCTAAACAATAGCCGGTATATCCTGGTTGAAGTGCCGTTCAGCCACTGCCCGGCCGAAACCGAAGAGCTTACGTTCCGGCTGCTCGCCCACGGGTACGTGCCGGTGATGGCCCACCCGGAGCGCAACGCCGACCTGGCCCGGGACCTCGACCGGGTGTGCCGGCTCATCGACGCCGGCATGCGGTTCCAGGTTACGGCCGGCAGCCTGCTGGGCCATTTCGGGCCGGGGCCGAAGGCAGCCGCCGAAAAGTACATCCGGTACCGGCTGGCCCACTTCGTCGCCTCCGACGCCCACCAGCCGACCGGGCTCAGGGTGCCCCGGCTGAGTGAAGCCCGCCGGGCGATTGAAGCCCTGGCCGGTGGTGACTACGCCGACCTTTTAACCGTAATAAACCCGGCCGCCGCCCTGGCGGACCGGGAACTCACCGTTCCCGAGCCGGAACGGCCCCACCAGAAAACGTTCTGGGAGGCCATCAGATGGCGACACTGAAAGGGCTGGTCCTCAGCGGCGGCAAGGGCACCCGCCTGCGCCCCCTCACCTACACCGGTGCCAAGCAGCTGGTGCCGGTCGCCAACAAGCCGGTGCTTTTCTACGCGATCGAAGACCTGGTCGAGGCGGGCGTCACCGATATCGGCATCGTCGTCGGCGACACCCGGGAGCAGGTGATGGCCGCCGTCGGCGACGGCAGCCGGTTCGGGGCCCGCATAACTTACATCCACCAGGAACAACCCCTCGGCCTGGCCCACGCCGTCCTGGTCGCCGAGCCGTTTCTGGACGATTCGCCGTTCGTCATGTTCCTCGGCGACAACTTTCTGCTGGAAGGGATAACCGACCACGTGGAAGCCTTCCGGCGGGGTGGTTCCGACGCCCTGGTTCTGCTCCACCGGGTGCCGAATCCGACCGAGTTCGGGGTTGCCGAGCTGGTCGACGGCCGGCTGGTCCGGCTTGTTGAACGGCCGAAGGAGCCGCCCAGCGACCTGGTTATCATCGGCATCTACATGTTTACGCCCCGCATCTTCGAGGCGGTTCATAATATCAAGCCGTCGTGGCGGGGCGAGCTCGAGATCACGGATGCTATCCAGTACCTTATTGACCGCGGTTACACCGTCGACTACCGGATAATAAACGGGTACTGGATCGATACCGGGAAGAAGGACGACCTGCTCGACGCAAACCGCGTCGTGCTTGAAACCCTGGAGCCGCGGGTCGAGGGGTTTGTGGACGGCCAGTCCCGCCTGTACGGCAAGGTCATCGTGGAAAAGGAGGCCCAGATTATCAACAGCGTCATCCGGGGACCGGCCATCATCGGCGAGCGGACCAGGATTATCAACGCCTACATCGGCCCGTTCACGTCCATTTACCACGACTGCCTGGTGGAGCGGGCGGAAGTGGAGCACAGCATCATCCTTGAGTTTAGCCGGATTCAGGACCTGGACCACCGGGTGGCCGACAGCCTGATCGGCCGTTACGTTGAAATCACGCGGTCGCCGATGAAGCCGAAGGCGTATAACCTGATGCTGGGCGACCACAGCCGGGTTGGGGTTGTCTGATGGGCAGGACCACGGTTCTGGTTACGGGCGGGGCCGGCTTTATCGGGTCGAACTTTGTCCGGTTCCTGCGGACCCACCGGCCCGAGTACCGGGTGGTCGTCCTGGACAAGCTCACCTACGCCGGCCGGCGGGAGAACCTGGCCGACATCCCGGAAGGCGAACACTTCCGGTTTGTTCGGGGCGATATCGCCGACCAGCCCCTGGTCGACGCCCTCTTTGCCGAGGAGCGGCCGGACTTCGTCGTAAACTTCGCGGCCGAAACCCATGTCGACCGCTCCATCCTCGAGGCCGGCGAGTTTATTCGCACGGACATCTGGGGGACCTGGGTCCTGCTGGAAGTTGTCCGGCACCGGGGCACCGGCCGCTTCCTCCAGGTCTCAACCGACGAGGTCTACGGCCAGGTGCTCGAGGGCTCCGCCACCGAAGCCGACCGGCTTGCGCCCCGGAGCCCGTATGCCGCCAGCAAGGCCGGCGCCGACCTGATGGCCCTGGCCTACCACGAAACGTTTGGCCTGCCCGTGCTCATAACCCGGGGCTCGAACACCTTTGGCCCGTACCAGTACCCCGAAAAGTTCATTCCCCTCTTCGTGACGAACGCCATTGATGACGAGCCCCTGCCCCTGTACGGGGACGGCCGGCAGGTCCGGGACTGGATTTACGTCCTGGACCACTGCGCGGCCATCGACCTGGTCCTCCATGAGGGCCAGGTGGGCCAGGTGTATAACGTGGGGGCCGGCAACGAGCGGCAGAACATCGAAGTTGCCCGGCTGATCCTGCGGCTCCTGGGCAAACCGGAAAGCCTCATCCGGCCGGTGGCCGACCGGCCGGCCCACGACCGCCGCTACTCCCTTGACACGAGCCGGGTCCGGGCCCTCGGCTGGGCTCCCCGCTACCCCTTCGAGGAGGCCCTGGCCGAGACGGTCCGCTGGTACCAGGCCAACGAGGCCTGGTGGCGTCCGATCAAGCAGGGGGAATTCGCCGAGTTTTACCGGCGCAACTACGGCCACCGGCTCGGCTGAGCCGGTCAGACCTCCGCCTTGGTCAGGGTTGCCAGGAACTCGGCGTTGCTGCGGGTGCGGGCGAGCCGCTCCAGGACCTTCTCCGTGGCCTCGGTCGGGCTGCTGGCGTTCTGGCTGATCAGGGAAACCATCCGGCGCAGGAGCCAGACCTGGCGCAGCGTCTGCTCGTCCAGGAGCAGCTCTTCCCGGCGGGTGCCGCTGCGCAGGATATCGATGGCGGGGAAGACCCGCCGCTCGGCCAGCCGCCGGTCCAGGTGCAGCTCGAAGTTGCCGGTGCCCTTGAACTCCTCGTAAATAACCTCGTCCATCCGGCTGCCGGTATCAACCAGACAGGTGGCCAGGATGGTCAGGCTCCCGCCCTCCTCGGTGTTGCGGGCGGCACCGAAGAACCGCTTGGGCGGGTAGAGGGCGACCGGGTCGATGCCGCCCGTCAGGGTCCGGCCGGACGGGGGCAGGGCCAGGTTGTAGGCCCGGGTCAGCCGGGTGATGCTGTCCAGCAGGATGATGACGTGGCGGCCGAGCTCCACCTGCCGCTTGGCATACTCGAGGGCCAGCTCGGCAACCCGGGTGTGGTCTTCAACCGGCTCGTCGAAGGTGGAGCTCACCACGTCGGCCCGGTGGACCGACCGCCGCACATCGGTGACCTCCTCCGGCCGCTCCCCGATCAGGCAGAACATGATGTGGATGTCGTCATAGTTGGCGGCGATGGCGTTGGCAATGTGCTTGAGGACGGTCGTTTTGCCCGCCTTCGGGGGCGAAACGATGAGCCCCCGCTGCCCCCGGCCGAGGGGTGCCACCAGGTCGATAAGCCTGGTGGTCAGGTTGTTGGGCGTCGTCTCAAGCTTGATGAGCTGGTTCGGGAAGATCGGCGTAAGTTCCTCAAAGAGGGGGCGGTGCCGGGCCTGCTCCGGGTCGATGCCGTTCACCGCCTCGACCCGCAGGAGGCTGTAGTACTTCTCGTTGTCCTTCGGCGGCCGGACCTGGCCGGTAATGAGGTCGCCGGTGCGCAGGCCGAACCGTCGAATCTGCGTCTGGGAAACGTAGATATCATTGGGGCTCGGCCGGAAGTTCTGGCGCCGGAGAAAACCGTAGCCTTCGTCGGTCACCTCCAGGACGCCGCTCGTGAAGATATTGCCCTGCTGCTCGGTGTGGGCCTGGAGGAGGCGGAAAATGATGTCCTGCTTCCGCAGGGAGCTCAGGCCGGTCAGGCCCAGCTCCCGCGCGACCTCAAGCAGCTCCTCACGGGTTTTGGATTCAAGCTCTGAGATGTTCATGGTCGCTCCCAGGGATAAAGTGTTTTGGGGGTGTTCGCTGACGGTTACGGGGGATAAATCAAGACCTTCCTGGGCGGTTACCCCCCAACCGGCTTATTATCGTTTTGACCTGCTCAACACACCGTCTCACCTGGGCAGGTGGCCGCCGACCGGAAGTTCCAGCTCCAGCCCGGCCGCCTTCCAGTCCTCGAGGAACCGGCTCAGGCCGATATCGGTCAGCGGGTGGTGGAGCATCTGGGTCAGTACCTTGAACGGCACCGTCGCAATATCGGCCCCGGCCTTGGCCGCAGCGACAACGTGGAGGGGATGGCGGATGCTGGCGGCCAGCACCCGGGTCTGAATATTGTACCGCCGGAAGATTTCCACCGTATCCCGAACAACGGCCATCCCGTCGTGGCCCACATCGTCCAGCCGGCCCACAAACGGGCTGACGTACGCCGCCCCGGCCCGGGCGGCCAGCAGGCACTGGTTCACCGAAAAGCAGAGGGTGCAGTTAACCTTGATGCCTTCCCTTGCCAGCTGGCTGGTCGCTTCGAGGCCGGCGGCCGTCACCGGAATTTTCACCACCACGTTCGGCGCCCAGCCGGCCAGCTCCCGGGCCTGCCGGACCATGCCGGCGGCATCCAGGGCCGTTACCTCGACGCTGACCGGCCCCGGAACCAGGCGGCAGATCTCGAGGACCAGGTCCCGGAACGAGCCGGGGCCTTCCCGGGCGGCCAGGGACGGGTTCGTCGTGACCCCGCTCACCACCCCAAGCTTGACGCCCTGCCGCACCTCTTCTATATTCGCAGTGTCAAGGAAAAGCTCCATACGCTCCTCCCGGGGATTTCCGGTTACCCACCCAATTATACCGGAGCCGGGGGCCAGCATCCGGGGGACCGTTCCACATATAATTATGCCACAATGCGGCAGGGGGCGCAATGAATGTCAAACCGATTTTTGACCTGACCGGCCGGGTCGCCCTGGTCACCGGCGCCAGCCGGGGTCTGGGCCGGGGAATCGCCCTGACCCTGGCGTCGGCGGGGGCCGACGTCGCCATCACCGCCCGCTCGGCCGAAGGCCTCGACCGGGTTGCCGCCGAAATCCGCGCCCTTGGTCGGGAAGCGCTGGCGATACCGGCCGACCTGACCGACTGCCGGGAGGGGGTCCGGGCGGTTGAAGCGACCGTGCGGCGGTTCGGCCGGCTCGACATCCTCGTAAATAACGCCGGCACCAACATTCGAAAACCGGCCCTGGAGGTGACCGAGGCCGACTGGGATTATATGGTTAACCTGAATCTCAAGACGGCCTTTTTTACCGCCCAGGCCGCCGCCCGCCACATGGTCAAGGCGTTCGAGCAGGACCCGTCCTACCGCCGGAAGATTATCAATGTGGGCTCCATCGCCACCGGCCTGGCCCTGCCCAATGCCTCCGTCTATGGGGTCACGAAGGGCGGCATCGGCCAGCTGACGAAGTGCCTGGCCCTCGAATGGGCGAAACTCGGGGTGAATGTCAACGCGATTGCACCCGGCTACTTTTTCACCGACCTGACCGAGCCTCTCCTTACCCACCCCGAGCATTCGGCCAGGATTCTCGGCCGCATCCCGCTGGGGCGAACGGGCGAGCTGGCCGACCTGGCGGGGGCCGTGGTCTTTCTGGCGGCGCCGGCCTCCGACTATGTCACCGGCCAGGTCATCTACGTCGACGGCGGCTGGACGGCCTGGTGACGGCTAGGCCTCCCGGCCCCCTTCGGCCCTCAGCTCGGCGATCTCCCGCTCGACCTCCCGCAGCTCGGCCTCCAGCTCCCGCTTGTACTCCTCCAGCATCTCCAGGTACTCTTCCCGGCGGGGGAAACCCGGCCCGAAGTAGAAGAACCCGAAGTGGGGCATCCCGAAACCGAACCGGAAGAACCGCCGGCGCATCCCTCACCTCCCAGCGGCAATTGGACTCACGGCCCATCCGCTATAATATAAATCGGCCGCGGGAGTAGCTCAGCTGGCAGAGCGCCTCCCTTCCAAGGAGGATGTCGCGGGTTCGAATCCCGTCTCCCGCTCTATTTTTTACTCCCACAGGCCCGGCCCGGTAAACTAGAGGGCGGAGGGGTTTCGAGGTGAAGGTCATTCTCCGTTACCCGAAGCGCCAGGAGCTTGAGCTGCCGGGAGGCCGGCGGGTTCGGGAGATCCTGAAGGAGCTCAACATCAACCCGGAAGCCGTGCTGGTGATCCGGGGCGATTCCCTGCTGACCGGGGATGCCCTGGTCGGCGAGGACGACGTGGTCGAGATCCGGCCGGTAATGTCGGGAGGTCAGGCCGATGCGCTGCATTAAGTGCCGCCAGCCCGCCGCCGTGGAGGTCCGCCGCCACCACTCGGCGTTCTGCCCCGAACACTTCATCGAGTTCTTCGACAACCAGGTCCGGCGGGCTATCCACGACGAGAAGATGTTCACCCCCGACGACCGGATCCTGGTGGCGGTCTCCGGGGGTAAGGACAGCCTTGCCCTCTGGGACGTCCTTTTGCGTTTTGGCTACCAGGCAACCGGCCTCCACATTAACCTGGGGATCCCCGGCTATTCGGACCTTTCCCAGGAGAAGACCGAGGCCTTTGCCCGGGAGCGGGGCGCCGAGCTGGTCATCGTCGACCTGGAGGCGGACTACGGCGTTACGGTTGAGGACTTTAAGCGGGGGTCAGAGCGGACCCCCTGCTCGGCCTGCGGCCTCTCCAAGCGGTATATCTTCAACAAGGTTGCCCTGGAGCAGGGATTCGACGTGGTCGCCACCGGCCACAACCTGGACGACGAGGCCGCAACCCTTCTGGGCAACCTGATCCACTGGCAGGAAGGGTATTTGGTCCGCCAGGGCCCGGTGCTGCCGGCCAGCTACCCCAACCTGGTCAAAAAGGTAAAGCCCCTTTTCCGGCTGGCCGAGCGGGAGATTGCGGCCTACGCCGTCCTGCGGGGCATCGACTACATCCTGGACGAGTGCCCGAATGCGGTCGGCGCCCGCTCCCTCCTTTACAAGGAGGCGCTTAACCTGATCGAGCAGCACTCACCGGGCGCCAAGCAGAGTCTGTACCTGGGCTTTCTGCAGAAGGGCCGCAAGCTGATTGCCGCGGCCGAAGAGAAGCCGCAGCTGGTCGAGTGCGAGCGCTGCGGCATGCCCACCACCGGGGAGGTCTGCTCCTTCTGCCGGCTGATGGGGCGGGTTAAGGTCCGGCTGCGCCGAACCAGGCCGGAGCCTGTCACCCGACCGGCCGCCCGCTGACGGCCGACAGGACGGTTACTCCCGGGCGCCCGGCCCCCGGAAATGGACGTTGACCCCGAGCCGGAACGGCCGCCCGGCCGCCGTCTCCCCCACCGCGGCCAGGTGGAGGTTCGCCTTGTCTCCCTCGTCGGTCCTGACGAGCTCATAACGGCCGGTGATGATGATTTCACGGCCGGCACCGGCCGTCAGGTCCGCCGGAAGCCCCGTCTGTTCCAGGCTGGCTTCGGGGCCCCTCCCGCCCGGCCGCGGGGTGGTATGACTCAAAACGATTCGGTCAACCCGAACCGGCTCGGAGCTCTCCACGCCGTTTAGCAGGCTAAGCCTGGCCTCGTACAGGCCCTGCGCGGGGACACCAACACAGGCGAATGAACTATCCCAGGTGATGACCACCCCGGGTGCCACGTGGGCGGTGGCCCGCCCGGTAGGCCGACACGTCTCAACCCGGGCCGAGTCCGGGGCGGCCAGAGGGGCCGTAAGCGCGCCGGTGATTCCCAGACCGACGAGCACAGCCCGCCGCATTTCCCTTGAAAAAACGTCGGGACCGTGTGCCGGGATACGCCGGGCCGGAATTACGTGCCTTCTTCCCAGCTTGCCAGGTAGCGCTCCTGCTCCTCGGTCAGGGTATCGATGGCAATACCCATTGAGGCGAGCTTGAGCCGGGCGACCTCGTCGTCGATGGCCTTCGGCACCCGGTAGACCTGGGGCGTCAGCGACCTGCCCTCCCTGGCCAGGTACTCCACCGAGAGGGCCTGATTCGCAAAGCTCATGTCCATGACGGCCGCGGGGTGGCCCTCGGCCGCGGCCAGGTTCACGAGCCGGCCGTCGGCGAGCAGGTAAATGCGCCGGCCGTCGGGCAGGGTGAACTCCTCAACGAAGTCCCGGAGGGTCCGCCGGCTCACGGCCAGTCGCTCCAGGGCCGGGATGTTTATCTCCACGTTGAAGTGGCCGGCGTTCGCCAGGATCGCCCCGTCCTTCATGGCCCGGATGTGGTGCTCGTCGATGACGTTGAGGTCGCCGGTGGCGGTGATGAAGACGTCGCCGACCTTTGCCGCCTCGGCCAGGGGCATGACGTCGTGGCCGTCCATTAGCGCCTCGAGGGCCCGCACCGGGTTCACCTCGGTCACGATGGTGCGGGCACCCATGCCCCGGGCCCGGAGGGCGATGCCCCGGCCGCACCAGCCGTAGCCGCAGACCACCACCCGCCGCCCCGCCCACAGGATGTTCGTCGCCCGGGTTATCCCGTCAATGGTGCTCTGGCCGGTGCCGTAGCGGTTGTCAAAGAGATACTTGGTGTCGGCCTCGTTGACGGCGATAATCGGGTAGCGCAGGGCCCCGGCCCGGGCCATGCTCCGCAGCCGGATCACCCCGGTGGTCGTCTCTTCGGTCCCCCCGATTATGCCTTCGAGGACGTCCTGCCGGTCCTTGTGGGCCGTGCTCACCAGGTCGGCCCCGTCGTCGATGGTGATCTGGGGCCGGTGGTCCAGGGCCTGGTGGATGTGCCGATAGTAGGTCGTGGTATCCTCCCCCTTGATCGCATAGACCGGGATGCCGTGGTCCACCACCAGGGCGGCGGCCACGTCGTCCTGGGTGCTGAGCGGGTTCGAGGCACAGAGGACCAGGTCGGCCCCCCCGGCCTTTAACGTGATGGCCAGGTTCGCCGTCTCCGACGTGATGTGCAGGCAGCCGGCAATTCGGACCCCGCGCAGGGGTTTTTCTCTTTCGAAGCGCTCCCGGATCAGCCGCAGCACCGGCATTTCGGTGGCGGCCCATTCAACCCGGAGCCGGCCCCGTGGGGCCAGGGCCGGGTCCTTGATATCGCCTCGGTAACCGGCGGTTGTCATCGTCCCTCCTGTCCGGGAATAATTCGGCCGAAGAGGCGCCAGAACGGGCCGATGTGGCGCCGCTCAGCCACCCCTTCGATCAGGTTTGCGACCGGTTCGTAGCCCAGCCGCCGGTACGCCCGGACGGCCGGCGTATTTGACCGGTTGACGTTCAGGACCACGTCGTCGACGAGGTCAAGCAGGTCGGCCGTGACCCGGCCGGTAACCGCCGTGGCGTATCCGAGGCCACGAAAGTCCGGGTCGGTAAACACGTTGCCCACGGCGGCGATCCCGTGCGCCCGGTCGATAAAGTGGGTGCCGGCTACCGAGACCAGCCGGTCGTCCTGCCAGATACCGTAGTATACACCATCCGACACCTGCCGGGCGGTTATCAGGCTTCCGGCACCCCGCCGGTAAAGCCGGTTTATCTCGGCCGTTTCCTCCGGCCCGAGCCGAACCGCCCGGGACCATTC
>FWWL01004654.1_pt1 | contig 22713 bp, 19 predicted proteins | sample 2228331 | NCBI WGS metagenome assembly FWWL01 (sample SAMEA103939775, study PRJEB20133) | metagenome | reverse complement strand
CGCGCAGGTTGCAAACCGCCAGTACCTGCTTCACCTGCTCAGCGGTGAGGAACGGAAGGCGCTTTTGGCGCACCTTGGGCATATCGAAAGTGACCGGTTGCGGCAGATAGCCTTCCTTGTGCCAGAAGCGGAGCAGGGTTCGGATGGCACGAGCAATGCCATTCAGATACCAATCGCTTTTGTGGGTATACATGGCCAGGTACTGGCGCACAATCCTTGCGGTGACTTCCTGCGGTGCGGTGATGCCCTGGGCTTCCAGCCAGGTGATGAATTTGCCCAATATCACCCGATAAAACCTAAGTGTGGCTACGGTGCACTGCATGGCCTGGCGGGACAAAATAAAATCCGTCCAGGCATCACGCAACGGGACGGAAGCAATGTTAAAAAATTGGCCTTCGAGAGCTAATGCCTTAATGGGCTTTTTGGGAGACATAAGACACCGCCACCTGTTGGATTTAGTGGCGGTTTATTGTGCTTCACCCCCCATATAGAGCGGGCGACGGGATTCGAACCCGCGAATCTCAGCTTGGAAGGCTGATGCCTTACCCCTTGGCCACGCCCGCTTGTGTTTTATATTCTACTCGGCCCAAGCGTTGTGGTCAAGGATGGTAAAATTTGCTGCTTTGTTGGGGTGGCTTTCTGATCGTCGCTACACCTACCTCTACCTTTTATAGGGTATAATTTGCGCGGAAGGATATAGAATTCCAATTGACACTCATGCGAGTAAGGAGTAGCAAGGTTGGCAATTAACCCCCTAAACTGGCTTTTGGGCTTGTTTTCCCTGGATATTGGGATCGATTTGGGAACAGCCAATACGCTCGTCAATGTTCGCGGCAAGGGGATTATTATCAACGAACCTTCATGGGTAGCGATTGATAAGCGCACCAAAAGGCCACTGGCTATTGGTTTGCAAGCCAAGGAAATGGTGGGGCGAACTCCCACAAATGTTATTGCCGTCCGCCCGTTGCGCGATGGGGTGATTGCGGAATTTGAAATTACCCAGGCTATGCTGGGGTATTTTATTGGCAAGGCTCACCAGCAAACTATTGTGCCCATGCCGCGTCCGCGGGTGGTGGTTGGGATTCCCTCAGGGGCAACGGAGGTTGAAAAGCGCGCAGTCTACGATGCGGCCATGGCGGCTGGAGCGCGTGAGGCCTATCTAATTGAGGAACCCAAAGCCGCCGCTCTCGGAGCCGGTCTCCCGGTGGCCGATGTGCGTGGAAGTATGATCGTGGATATTGGTGGTGGGACAACCGAAGTGGCAGTGCTTTCTATGGGGGGAGTGGTGGTCTCGCGCTCGTTACGGGTGGCAGGGGATGAAATGGACCAGGATATTATCCAGTACATTCGCAACAAGTACAACTTGTTGATTGGGGAACGCATGGCTGAGCAAGTGAAGATTAACATCGGCTCGGCCTACCCCTTGCCTACCGAGAAGACCATGGTAGTGCGCGGTCGTAACCTGATTAATGGCTTGCCAGAGTCGGTGGAGGTTTCCTCGGTGGAAATTCGCGAGGCGATTGCGGGCTCGGTTCAGGTCATCGTAGATACGATCAAGGATGCTTTGGATGAAGCCCCACCCGAGATTGTGTCCGACTTGATGGAGACCGGTGTGTGCTTGGCCGGAGGTGGAGCGCAACTTCAGGGGCTTGCCGAGCGCTTGAGCGATGAACTCAATCTGCGGGTTTGGGTGGCCGACGACCCTATGACGTGTGTGGTGCGGGGCACGGGAATCATCCTCGAAGATCTGGATCGCTTTGCCGAATTCCTGGTGGATTTAGATCGCAACAGCCGGGGCTGAGCCAGTATTCGGAACATTGGAATTGGCAGAAAGGCGATTTGACGTTATCCTAATCCTATGAAAACGCTGGTTTCGCGGTTTTGGCAAACCGCTCTGGTGCTTATCATTGCCAGTGGGCTCATTCTGCTGGCATTGAGCGGTTACTTGCAACCCCTGTTGGGTGGAGTGATGTCTCCGTTGGTGGAAATTCAGCAGTGGGTTTCAAGCCGCTATATCGCGGCCTATCAGTTTCTTACTGCCCCGCGGGATATGGCCACACTTCAACAGCGTAATTTTGAATTGGAGCGGCAGGTGGCCGAGTTGCAGGCACAAGTAATTGAACTCCAACAGCAACTTCGGGAAGCCCAGGTCATTTATGCTCTCCTCGACTTTGCCCGTGCCCACCCACAGAATCAGTATGTGGCCGCTAATGTCATCGGTCGTGATCCAAGCCCTTTTCTTCATTACGTAATCATTGACCGGGGCTCCGATGATGGGGTTCGTCATGGGATGCCGGTGGTCACCAATCAGGGCCTGGTGGGGCGGGTAGATGCGGTAACGGCGGGAGCGGCCCGGGTGCAATTGATCACAGATCCTAGTGCCATTGTCAACGTGCGCCTTCAAAACAGCAAAGTGGAAGGTCAGACCCATGGATCGGTAACTGGGGAAATCAGCCTGGAGATGATTCCCCAGGATACGGTTATCCAGTTGGGAGATCTGGTGTTGACCTCGGGCTTGGGTGGTACCTACCCCCCAGACATTTTGGTGGGGCAGGTCAGCGATATTCGCAAGCAGCCCAATCAATTGTTTCAGACGGCTGTGGTGCAGCCGGTGGTGGATTTCAGCACCCTTCAGGCCGTGCTGGTGATCACAAACTTCCGTCCGATTCAACTTGCGCCCCTGATCCCAACCCCCATCCCGTGAGGTGAGTATGCTGGCGGATTGGCTGGCTTTTCCGGTGCTTGGGGGGTTGCTAATGATCCAAACTGCCATTATCAGCCGCCTGACCTTGCTGAACGGGAGCGGTGATCTCATTTTGCTGGCGTTGGTTGCCTGGGCACTGCATGAACGTGTTCGATCTGCTCTGGTGTGGGTGCTGTTGGGAGGGCTCTTAGTGGGATGGGTTTCTGGGGTGCCTCTGTTGGTGCCTCTCGTTGGATATGGGCTTGCCGTAGCTCTGGCCAGGATGATCCGTCGCCAGGTTTGGCAGATCCCTCTGCTGGCGATGCTATTTGTGACTTTTTGGGGTACTTTGATGTATCACGCCTTTACAATTGTGACATTGCAGTTTAATGGCACTCCCCTATCTTGGGAAAACGCATTAACCCATGTGACTTTGCCCAGCCTGGTTCTTAATATGGTGCTGGCTTTTCCGGTGTATGCCTTATTAAACGATCTGGCGAACTGGTTGTATCCTGAGGTGGTGGTGAAAAATGCATGAACCGATGGAACACCCACATCCATTTGAACACTGGCGATTGACCGTATTTTATGTGGCAATCGCGTTTGTGATCGGCTTTTACCTCCTGCGCCTTTTTAACCTCCAGATTCTTCAAGGGGCGAATTACCGGATTCGTGCCGAAGACAATCGTACCATGGAGGTCAGCATACCGACTCAGCGTGGTCTGATTTACGACCGCAATGGCTATATTCTGGCCAAGAATGTGCCCTCTTATAATGTAGTCATCACCCCGGCTGAGTTACCTGCCGATGAGGGAGGCATTCAGGAGGTCTACCGTCAACTCTCCCAGTTGATCGGCGTACCGGTCAACAATGGGGAGATCAACGAGGAGACCGTGCGAAACTTCACCCCCTGCGCCACTGATCTGGGCATTGCGCAAATTGTGTACATTGGCGACACCAACGCCCCTTATAGCCCCATTCGGATTAAGTGCAACATTGATCAACAAACAGCGATGATCATTCGTGAGCGGGCTGCCGATCTACCGGGCGTGGGAATTGAGATTGAGTCGGTGCGGGAATATCCCACAGGTTCGCTGACCTCCGCCGTGGTGGGGTTCTTGGGGCCCATTCCGGCCAGTGAAGAGGCGGATTACCGGGCGCGCGGTTTTCTTCCCAACCGCGATAAGGTAGGATTTGCGGGGGTGGAGTATTCGCTCAACGATTTGCTAATTGGACAGAATGGCAAGCGGGTTGTCGAAGTTGATGCGGCTGGCCAGATTCTGCGGGATTTGGAACCCCCTGAGCAGCCCGTGCCAGGCTATTCGGTCAAGCTTACTATTGACACGCGATTGCAGGCGGCCGCTGAGGCGGCATTGGTAAACTGGATGGATCGTTGGAATCGGTACTTTGGCGAGCAGCGTTACACCAGTGGTGTGGTGATCGCCATGAATCCCAAAACTGGTGAAATCCTGGCCATGGTGTCTTACCCCAGTTATGAAAATAACCGCATGGCCCGGTTTATTCCCGCCTATTACTATGAACAACTTCAACGGGATCCTTATCGCCCCTTGCTTAATCACGCGATTTCCGCCGAACATCCACCCGGGTCAGTATTTAAACTGGCGGCGGCTCTGGGTATTTTGAATGAGGGAGTAGTCACGCCGGAACAGAAGATCAACGATCCGGGCAAGATTACGGTTGAGGAACGCTATTTTGAGAATGATCCCAACCCGCGCACGCGCGATTATGTCTGTTACATCTATAAGACCACTGGGGGTGGGCATGGTGATCTGGATTTTATCCACGGCCTGGCCCAATCCTGTGATGTGTATTTCTATAAGGTGGGGGGTGGGTACAAGGATGAGGTGCCCAAGGGTTTGAACATCTGGCGGTTGGGGGAATACGCCAAGGCCATCGGTTATGGTCGCGTACTGGGGATTGAGTTGCCGGGTGAGCAAGATGGTTTGATTCCAGATCCCGATTGGAAACGCATCAACGTTGGGGAAAACTGGTCCACCGGAGACACCTATATTGCCGCCATCGGGCAGGGATATGTTCTTTCTACGCCCTTGCAGGTGCTGGTGTCCATGGCGACAATTGCCAATGATGGCAAGTTAATGAAGCCCACCATCGTGCGCGAGGTCCTGGATAGCGAGGGAAATGTGGTACAGCCCTTTGAGCCCAAGATGCTGTGGGATATTACCCAGGATCCAGTGATTCATGTGTATGATGAAAACTACCTGCAGACGGGTGAGATGAAAACGGTGGCTCCCTGGGTGGTCAAAAAAGTGCAGGAAGGCCTGCGTGAGGTGGTTGTCAGTGGTACGGCCTCAACCATTTTTGAGGATTTCCCAATCCCTTCAGCCGGTAAAACGGGGACGGCAGAATACTGCGATAATGTGGCTCAGGCCAAAAACCTGTGCCAGCCGGGTAACTGGCCGGCGCATGCCTGGTATGTTGGATATGCCCCTTTTGATAATCCTGAGATTGCTGTGGTAGCCTTTGTGTATAACGGGGATGAAGGAGCGCGCCTGGCTGCACCCGTGGTACGCCGCGTCATGGAGGCCTACTTCAACCTGAAAGAGGTAGATACGGAGAGCGTTGGAGGTAGCGTGCCTTGAGCCAATGCCTGAGAAGATTAAATCACTTTGGTCACATCTGCTATAATGAAAGGCGATATGATGCCAGATGATATGAAGGTTTCCTCTATGCCGACCACAGCAGACAGGCGCGTTCAGATCAAAGGCATTCGAGAAGGCTTGTTGGTAACTTTCGGCGAAGGCGAGTGGTCGGAACTCCGGACGGCTCTGCTCACTTACATACAAGAGCAGGCTGCTTTCTTCAAAGGGGCGCGCCTGGCCATTGATGTGGGCAACCATGTCGTTCATGCAGCGGAAATGGGCAGCCTGCGAGATCGGCTTAGTGACCTGGGTGTCTCATTGTGGGCTGTGCTGAGCAATTCACCAGTAACCGAGCGGACGGCTCAGGTGCTGGGGCTGGCAACCCGCCTGCCCTCACCGCGTCCCGAGCGGCCTGCGCGGCGGGGTGAGACCGAACTCGAGGGGGAAAACGCAGTTCTGGTGCAACGGACGTTGCGCTCTGGTTACCGCTTAAGCACCCGAGGGCATGTGGTGGTGATCGGTGAGGTGAACCCCGGTGCAGAGATCTACGCTGGCGGGAGCGTGGTGGTGTGGGGGCGCTTGCGCGGCACCGTGCATGCGGGCATTGAGGGCAATACGGCGGCGGTCATTTGTGCGTTGGAAATGGCACCGGTACAATTGAGGATTGCCGACCAGGTGGCTGTGATTCAAACCGGGAGGCGACGCAAAACCGAACCCATGATGGCACGTCTGGAAAATGGTCAAATCGTTCTAGAGCCCTGGAAGGGTAAATAATTGTGCGGAGAGGAAAATGGGATGGTGGCAAAGGTTGTGACTGTAACCTCGGGTAAGGGCGGAGTGGGTAAAACCACCACAACTGCCAATCTGGCAGTGGCCCTCGCAACGCTGGGACAAAAAGTGGTGTGCATTGATGCGGATATTGGGTTGCGCAACCTGGATGTGGTGTTGGGTCTGGAAAATCGCATTGTCTATGATTTAGTGGATGTGGTGGAAGGCCGTTGCCGGTTGCGTCAGGCCATGATTCGCGATAAGCGTTTGCCCGAACTTTATCTCATCCCGGCCGCCCAGACTCGCGATAAGAACGCAGTATCTCCCAGTGACATGAGCCGCCTGTGTGAAGAGTTACGTCCAGAGGTGGATTGGATTTTCATTGATTCCCCAGCCGGGATTGAGCGTGGCTTTCGAAACGCTCTGGCCCCAGCGGATGTGGTTTTGGTGGTGACCAATCCAGAAGTTTCGGCCGTGCGTGATGCGGATCGCATTATCGGGATCGTGGAAGCCGAAGAAAAAGGGCCGGTCCGGCTTATCCTCAATCTGGTCAACCCGAACCTGACCCGTCGGGGGGATATGCTCAATGCAGAGGACGTGCTGGAATTATTGGCCGTGGAGTTGATTGGGATCGTCCCAGAAGACGAAAATGTAATCATCAGTACGAACAAAGGGCAGCCTGTGGCTTTGGATGGAAAATCACGGGCAGGGTTGGCTTTTCAGAATATTGCCAGACGGCTGATGGGAGAAAATGTCCCCTTCTTGAATTTGGATAGTGGCGATGGTTTTCTTAAGCGCCTGACACGGCTATTCCGCTCCGGAGGGACAACGGGATGAGCAACTGGTTAGAGCAGTTGTTGGGAAAGAAGACCAAAAGCGCCGATCAGGCGAAGGAACGTTTGAAACTTGTCCTGATTCATGATCGTACGGATCTCTCGCCAGCCTTGCTTGACAACTTGAAGAATGAATTGCTGGCAGTTATCTCTAAGCATGTGGAGATTGACCCCGGAGCGGTTGTCATTAATTTGACTCAGGATGGACGCGAGCAGCGCTTGGTAGCGGATATCCCTCTGAAATCGGCGCGTCGCTCGCGGAGTGGATGAGGTAGGACGCGACGATGTTACTGCGACGTGAGACCTGGCGCCGTTTTGATTTCTGGCTCTTCGGCGCAGTTCTAATCCTGTGCATTTTTGGGATTGTGATGATCCGATCGGCCATTGCCGGGAACGCCCAGCTGGCCGAGTCAGTTACTCGCCAGATTATCTATGTGTCAGTCGGGCTAGTGGTCCTGCTGGGTACCGCCCTGATTGATTATCGCATCTGGGCCTCACTGACACGCTTGCTGTACGGGATTGCATTGCTCTCGTTGATCGGGATCTACATTCTGGGGCGGGCGCTTTTTGGCTCAGCCCGCTGGTTTGACACTGGCATTATCCTGATCCAGCCATCCGAATTGGTCAAAATTATCATGATTCTCGTGCTGGCGGATTATTTCGCCCGCACGGCAGAGTCTCCCAAGAACCTGGGCTGGATTTTGCGCAGTTTCATTTTGACTGCCGGGGTAGTGGTATGGATTCTACTGCAACCCAACCTGAGCACCTCTATTGTCATCATGGTCATCTGGTTTTCCTTGCTGTGGATCAGTGGCTTACCAGTGCATTATTTGGCAATTTTTGTACTTCTGGCGGCGATTGGAAGTGTTTTGGCTTTCCCATACCTGGCTGATTATCAAAAGGAGCGCATTATCAGTTTTTTGTTCCCGGATCCAAATGCCCGGCACGGGAATGTGTATAACGTTGAACAAGCGCTGATTGCCATCGGCTCAGGCGGTTTGTTTGGAATGGGGTATGGTAACGGCACCCAAGTGCAGTTGCGTTTTCTCAAGGTGCGCCATACCGACTTTATTTTCTCTGCAATGGCTGAGGAATTCGGTTTTGTGGGGACGGTGCTGGTGATTGCATTGCTCGTCTTCGTAATCTTGCGCTGCCTGTATATAGCCCGCCATGCCAGTGATCGCTTCGGCTCGTTAATCGCCTATGGCGTTGCAACCCTGCTTTTTTTTCAAACCGCTGTCAATATCGGGGTTAATTTGAATGTCATTCCAGTAACGGGATTGCCACTTCCCTTTGTTAGTTATGGCGGGAGTTCTCTGCTTTCGTTAGTGTTGGCGATTGGATTGGTGGAAAGCGTTGCTGTCCATCGCACTACACTTGATTTTTAATGGAGGCGTATGAACGATTATTCCAAACCGGCTCGTACTCGATTTGCCCCTTCTCCAACGGGGCATTTGCATTTAGGGGGAGCCCGCACTGCACTTTACGCTTATCTTCTGGCCCGTAAAACCGGGGGGCAATTTCTTTTGCGCATTGAGGATACCGACCGCAAGCGTCTGGTGCCTGGCGCTGAGGAAGAAATTATGGAAGGCTTGCGCTGGCTGGGGATTCAATGGGATGAGGGTCCGGATATTGGCGGTCCTTATGGCCCCTATCGGCAATCGGAGCGTAAAGAGATTTACCAGCAATATGCCCGTCAGTTGGTGGAGCAGGGGCATGCATATTATTGTTTTTGTTCACCGCAGCGACTGGAAGCCATGCGTCAGGAACAGCAACGGCGCAAAGAGCCACCGCACTATGATGGGACCTGTCGGCGGCTGGACCCAGCGGAAGCGGAGCGGCGTGTAGCGGCGGGAGAGCCCCATGTGATTCGCTTTAAAACCCCGAAGGAGGGTGCCACCACCGTTCGTGATTTTCTGCGAGGGGAGATTACCGCAGAAAATCGCACCATTGATGATTATATTCTGGTCAAATCAGATGGCTATGCTGTTTATCATCTGGCTGTGGTGGTGGATGATCACTTGATGAAAATCACGCATGTGATCCGCGGTTCAGAATGGCTACCCACTTTTCCTTTGCATGGTTTGATCTACCGTGCATTTGGTTGGGAAGAGCCGACCTGGGTGCACCTCTCGGTGTTTCTCAAGCCCAGCGGTAAAGGCAAAATGAGCAAGCGCGAAGCCGCGGATCTGGTGAAAGATGGATATTCCATTTTCATCAAAGACCTGAAAGGTCTGGGGTATTTGCCTGAGGCAGTAGTCAATTGGATTGCCCTGATGGGGTGGTCTTATGACGATCACACCGAATTCTTCACCATGCAGGACTTGATCGAAAAGTTCACGCTGGAGCGTCTCAATCCGGCTCCGGCAGCGATCAACTTCTCCAAGTTTGATCATTTCAATGGGCTTCACATTCGAGCGCTGCCACCTGAGGAACTAGCTCGTCGGGTTAAGCCCTTCTTTCTCGAGCGGGGTTACCAGGTGGATGATGAGCGTTTGCTTCGCATTATCCCCTTGATTCAGGAACGCATTGCCGGGTTGGACGAAGCTCCGGATATGGCCGGGTTCTTTTTCAAAGAAGATGTTGTTCCTGTTCCCGAAGACCTGGTGGTTAAAGGGTTAAGTGTGGCCGAGTCCCTCGATCTGGCGCGGCGGGTCCTAAAGGCACTGGAGGCCCTTCCCGATATTCGGGCCGAAATTGCCGAACCGTACATGCGTGAATTTGTGGCTCAAAGCGGGTTGACCGCCGGCCAGGTTTTTGGATTGATGCGGGTAGCGATTACGGGGCAAAAGGTCAGTCCTCCTTTATTTGAAAGCATGGAAGTGATCGGGCGCGAGAAAGTTTTGAAACGCATGGAGCAAGCCATTTATTTACTGGAAGAGCTGTTGCAAAAGGAAGAACTGTCAGCAAAATCTCTGGACACACCCCCGGAGTCGTGATAAAATAAGAATCGCCTAACGCTGGGGGCTCGTCTAATGGCAGGACAGCAGACTCTGGATCTGCGTGTGGTGGTTCGAATCCATCGCCCCCAGCCTGGGATGATAAAAAGGGCTTCATTGAGAAGCCCTTTTTATTTCTCATAAGCGGTGAGAGCGGTCATTCTCCAAAGGTTTCGTAGTAAACCTTGTTCGCTTCATACCGCGTACGTGGGGGCTTATGCTCTGCCGGGTGCCCAATGGCCAGTAAACAGAGCACACGCCAGAGCGGAGGAATGTTTAGCAGAGCGCGTACTTTCTTTTCATATTCGGTTCGGGGGTAAATCGCAACCCAAACGCCTCCTAATCCCAGTCCCGCGGCTGCCAGCAGCAGGTTTTCGGCAGCGGCGCTGCAATCTTCAATCCAATGATCCGAGAGGTTAGGATTGCCCAATACGGCGAAGACCACCGGAGCCTCCGCGCACATGAAGGCCCATTGCTTGATGGCGGCCAGGGCACGTCGGCGTTCGGCCTCGCGCACCACAATAAATGCCCACGGGCGTACATCGTTGGCGGAGGGTGCCGCCATGGCGGCTTTGAGCAGAAGATCAATGCTCTCATCACTGACTGGCTCGCCAGTGTATTTACGGATACTGCGGCGGCGGAATATAAAGGAAATAATAGGCGGCTGGGTTTGAGGCCTCAGCCAGATTGTGCGACTGGTAAAATCCACCCCATCGAGTTGGGCTGCCAGGAGACGAGTCTCACCATTTTGCAGAAATGCCATCAAGCCGGTAGGGCTGGGTTCCAACCGCACCACCGGCTCGGTGATCTCCTGCTGTTCATCTGTATCCCGGATAAGAATGCGCCAGGTCTCTGCCATATAGCCCCCTTGGAGTTAAGGGTTTCGGGTGGCCTGGAGGGCTTGCCATAGACGCTCTGGGGTTACCGGGAAAGCATGCATCCACACCCCGGTAGCATCATGAATGGCGGCCAGGACGGCAGGTGTGAGCGGCAGGTAAGGTAATTCTCCCACCCCCCGCGCTCCCCACGGCCCGCGAGGATCCGGCACTTGCACGATGACTGTCTCGACTTTTTCGGGAGCATCCAGGACGGTGGGGATGAGGTAAGTGCTCAACTGATCGGTCAGGACGTAACCATCTTTCATGATGAAGTTTTCCAATAGTGCATAACCTTCTGCCTGTACGATGGCTCCTTCGACCTGTCCTTCAACCAGTTTGGGGTTGATGGCCTGTCCAACATCATCGGCGGCCACGACCCGCACGATGCGCACCTGACCGGTTTCTGTGTCCACTTCCACCTCAACCGCCTGAGCCGCATAGGCATAGGCAAAATTGGGCATGGAATAGCCGGTTTCTGGCGTGAAGGGGGTTGTTTTTGGAGCCAGATAGGTGTACTCGCCAATGGCCGGGCGCTCTTCGTCCTTCCACTTGCGGAGAGCCATCTCAGCCGCTCCCCGAATGGCATTGCCGGCCATAAAGGTCATCCGTGAGGCCGAAACGCTGCCGGCATTGCCCATGTTGTGGGTGTCATGGGTGATCAGAGTCACTTTCTCAACCGGTACGCCTAGGGCTTCAGCCGCCATTTGAACCATGACGGTGTGAGTACCCTGCCCGACTTCAGCGCCGGCGTGATGAAGCACGACACGCTCTATTTCTTCTGCACCATGGAGTTCAATCCGCGCCCAACAGTTTTCCTGGTAGCCAAAACTAAACCCCACGTTCTTAAAGCCACAGGCAAAGCCGATGCCCCGTCGGAGGGTTGCGTTAGGAGGCTGCTGGGATAGTTCACGCTTGCGTTGCTCCCAGCCGAAACGTTCAGCGGCTGCCTGGATGACCGTAGAGATGCTGATGGGATCAGGTGGCGTGGTACCGACGGCCAGGGTATCTCCTTCGCGCAAGGCGTTTTTCAGGCGCAGTTCCACCGGGTCCATGCCTAATTTCTCGGCCAGTTTGCTCATCTGCATCTCGGCGACAAAAAGAGCCTGTGGGGCACCAAAGCCGCGGAAGGCGCAGGTGGGCAGGTTGTTCGTGTAAACCCCGTACACATCGGCCTTCACATGAGGAATAAAGTACGGGCCAGTGTGGACCACAGTGGCGTTCCCCAGCACTTTGTTGGTGGTGTAGAGATAGGCGCCTGCATCAGCAATGACCTCGGTTTCGGCGGCGACGAGTTTGCCTTCACGCGTGGCCCCCCAGCGAGCGCGAACGTACATGGGGTGCCGCTTGCCATGACCAATGATGGATTCACGGCGCGACCAGACAATCTTCACCGGGCGGTTGAGTTTCCAGGCTGCCAGGGCCAGGACAATTTGAACCGACATGTCCTCACGCCCCCCAAATGCACCACCGATGGCCGGATAGATGACGCGCACTTTTTCCAATGGGAGGCCCAGGGCGTGTGCAATTTGCTTCTGATCCGTATGTGTCCACTGACCGGCCACCTGAACCACAATCCGCCCTTCCTCATCCACATAAGCCAGGCCTGCCTCGGGCTGCAGGTAAGCGTGTTCCTGGAAGGGTAACTGGTATTCTCCCTCCACAATGATATCTGCCTGGGCAAATCCCTCACTGACATCCCCTTTGCGGATTTTGTAATGAACGCAAACATTTGTGTCTCCGCGTTCTGGGTGGATGAGGGGTGCGCCGGGCTTCATGGCCTCGCGCGGGTCGGTCACAACCGGTAAATCTTCATACTCGATATCTATCAGCTTACAGGCTGCAGCCGCCGCTTCTTCAGTCTCTGCGACTACCAGCGCCACCTGATCCCCGACAAAACGCACCACATCTGCGCCGGGCTTATCAGAACCCGGACCGCAGAGTACGGGCTGGTCAGGTTGCTGGAGGCCATACTCGTTGACCGGAACATCCTTTGCGGTAAAGACCGCTACCACACCCGGGTAGGCCTCGGCCCTTGAGGTGTCAATTTTGAGGATGCGCGCATGGGGACGTTCGGCAAAGCGAATTTTCATGTGCAGCATTCCCGGCATCGAGAGATCGCCAGGGTACTTGGCTGTGCCGGTGACTTTGGCAATAGCGTCTACCCGTGGAATGGACTTGCCAATGACCTTGTAAGCCGGGTTTTCCATGGATACAACCCTCCCGTGATGCAGGTTTTTGACTCCCTGGTTTGCTTAAAGATTTTAGCGCGTTCGTGGGGATTGGGGAAAGTTATGTTTGTCTTAAAATACCTGTGATTGCCCTGGTGAGTTCGACTTGAATATGGGATAATAAAACAAACCTTGGTAAGGAGCATGCATTATGAACGGGCGAAGCGAACCGAAAACCGAGACGATTGCGGAAACCGAAAATTACATGGCCTGGCGGGCGGAAGAACCCGACGGCGAGATGACCTATCACCTGGAATTGGGCAACTTTACCGTGCATTTCTTCCAGGAAGAATGGGATGAATTTTTACAACTGATGCGGGCGGTGATAGAGAGCGAAGAAAAGGGATAATCCCTTTCGAGCCTTCTTTCAAGATCGTTCTATGAAGGCCCTGCGCATCGTTTTCATGGGCTCACCCGAATTTGCGCTGCCAACCCTGCGGGAACTGGCAGCGCATTACTCCGTGGTCGGGGTGGTCACTCAGCCCGACCGCCCGGCCGGACGAGGGCAGAAGCTCACCCCTCCCCCGGTTAAGGTGCTGGCCCAATCTCTAGGACTGCCAGTCATTCAACCAGAAAGGCTACGCCAGCCAGAGGCTTTGGCGCAACTGCAGGCCTGGCAGCCGGATCTCATCGTGGTGGCGGCGTTTGGACAGATTCTGCGCCAGAATGTTTTGGAGTTACCCCCCTATGGGTGTGTGAATGTTCATGCCTCGCTGCTGCCACGCTGGCGAGGGGCTGCTCCCATTCAGGCGGCGTTGCTCCATGGGGATGCTGAGACGGGGGTTACCATCATGAAAATGGATGCAGGGGTGGATACCGGCCCTATTCTAAGCCAGCGCCGGGAGCCTATCCGCGAGGATGACAATGCTGAAACCCTGAGTCAACGCCTGGCAGAACTGGGGGCTCAGCTGCTGATCGAAACTTTACCCGATTACCTCGCGGGACGGCTTGTCCCTCAGCCCCAGGACGAGCGCATGGCGACTTACGCCCCCATGCTTAAGAAAGAGGATGGACGCTTGGACTGGCAGCAACCGGCTGAGGCGCTGGTGCGCAAGGTGCGGGCTTTCACGCCCTGGCCCGGGGCTTTCCTTGAATTTCGCGGTGCACCTCTAAAAGTGCTGCGAGCGCACAAGGTAGATACCCTTGCGCTTCAACCCGGTCGGCGGGGGGTTTTGGAAGGTCGGCCGGCCATCGGAACGGTAGCGGGGAGTCTGGTCTTGGATGAGGTGCAACCAGCCGGGAAACGTCCCATGGCAGGGGCGGACTTTCTGCGCGGTGCACGAGATTGGACGGACGGAGAGACATAATTTGCGCTCTGCATCTCTGAAATCCCCTTCCATTCCTCGTTGGTCGTTTCTTTGCATAGGGGCGGGTGCGTTAGGGACCTACATTGGGGCAAGTCTGATGCTTGCCGGTCAGCGGGTTGTTTTCCTGGTGCGACCAACCACTGCTGAGGCATTACGGACCCGTGGCCTGCGCCTGGTGCTGAGGGAAACTGCTCATACGATTTCTGAGTCGCTCCTGGCTACGTCACTAGATGAAGCGCTTACCCTTGGGCCGTACGATATGGGGCTGGTGACAGTAAAGGCCTATGATGTTGAAGCCCTGGCTCAGGACTTGCTCCCCTATCATGCAGCGTTGCCCCCGCTGGTGTGTTTGCAGAACGGGGTAGAAAGTGAGGCCATTTTCGCCCGAGTGGTGGGTGAATCGAATGTCATCTCAGCCACTTTGACCAGTGCCATCTCCCGTCCTGCGCCGGGTGAAGCGGTCCTGGAACGTTTAAGGGGAATGGGTGTGGCGGGGGATCACAAGTTGCTTCCTCCGCTATTGGCCATTTTGAATGCAGCCGGGCTACGCGCTCGGGAATACCCCAATGCCATGGCGATGAAGTGGTCGAAACTGCTGACCAATTTGTTGGCCAATGCCTCCGCCGCAATCCTGGATATGACGCCGGCTGAGATCTTTGCTCATCCTGGGCTCTATGCCCTGGAAGTGGGGCAAATCCGTGAGGCTTTGGCCGTCATGCGGGCACTTGGGCTGCAGGTGGTCAATTTGCCGGGTGCGCCTCTTCGCCCGTTAATCGCTTTGATGAACGTCTTACCCCTCTCTTTTAGCCGGCTCGTTTTAGGCCCATTCCTGAGCCGTGGTCGTGGTTCGAAAATGCCCTCTTTACACATTGATCTACGTGGGAGGCGTGGTCAAACCGAGGTGGACTTTCTCAATGGTGCTGTGGTGCGCTTTGGTCAGCGCCTGGGAATTCCGATGCCCATCAATCGTGTTCTCAACGAAACCCTGCTGGCGTTGAGCCGGGGGGATCTTTCTCTGAGGGATTTTCAAAAACATCCTGAAGCCCTGCTCGATCTTGTTCAACATGCCAGGAGGGCGTAACACCCATGAAAGTACCCGAATGGGTTTTTGATGCTGTGTTTTACCAAATCTTTCCGGATCGGTTTGCTAATGGTGACCCAGGTAATGATCCGCCGAATGTGCACCCATGGGGGGCACCGCCTGATCTGTATCATTTTCAAGGGGGAGATTTACAGGGCATTCTTCAACGGTTAGATTATTTGCTTGATCTGGGGATCACTGCCATCTATCTTAACCCAATTTTTCTTTCTCCCTCCACACACCGTTACAACACCACGGATTATTTTCGAATTGACGAACGCCTGGGGAGCATGCAGGATTTTGAGAACCTTTTGGCGCATGCTCATCGGCATGGGGTGCGCATTCTCCTGGACGGGGTTTTTAATCACTGTGGGAGGGGGTTCTATGCTTTTGTGGACGTACTGGAGAATCAACAGCACTCGGCATATCGGGATTGGTTTCACATTTATAAATTCCCGGTTAATGCTTACTCACGGGGCCCAGCCCGCTACGAAGCCTGGTGGGGGATCAAAAGCCTGCCTAAATTTAACACCGATAACCCGCGAGTGCGGGCTTATCTGATGAACGTGGCGCGCTTTTGGACCGAAAAGGGCATTGATGGTTGGCGCCTGGATGTGCCCAATGAGATTGACGACGATGCCTTCTGGGCGGAGTTTCGGGAAACGGTGAAGCAAATCAATCCGGATGCTTATTTAGTGGGCGAGATTTGGGAGGTTAACCCACGTTGGGTAAGCGAAGGGCACTTTGACGGTCTGATGAACTACCCTTTGCGTGAGGCCATTCTGCGCTTTCTCAATCGGGAGATGACGGCTACTCAGTTTGCAGGTGATGTCGAGCGCGTGCTCCATGCGTATGCACCCGAAAATCGTCTGGCCATGTACGTACCCCTGGGGTCACATGACACCCCGCGGGTTATGACTGTCCTAGGAGGGCACCGTGAAGCGGTCAAAATGGCTTTTGCACTTCAATTTGCCTTGCCGGGCGCGCCTGCCATTTACTATGGGGATGAAATTGGGCTGCCAGGTGAGAAAGATCCGGATTGCCGCCGTGCCTTTCCGTGGGATGAATCATTCTGGGATCTCGACCTGAGGGCATGGGTCAAGCGCTTAATTCAGTTGCGCAAAGCCGAGGTGGCGTTACGACGCGGCGATTTTCGGTTTATCAGCGTGGAAGACTCCAGTCGCTGCTGTGCGTTCGTGCGTCAGCATGCTCGTGAACGGGTGTTGGTGGCAGCCAATGCAGGTGCGCATGAGCGCACGGTGGGAATTCACTTAGAAACCCTGGGGCAGGTTGATAGATCTGCCATCCGGCCTCTGTTGGGGGAGGCATTCAACTGGTGGGTGGACGAGGATTGTCTACGGGTCAGTTTGCCCCCCTATGGGGTGTTTTGGGCGGCTTGCCCGGCGTAATTAGCCACCCGGAGGCATCTGGGCATAAATTTGGTTGGTTTTAGCCGCCATGATAAAGTCGTTGTGATGCAGGCCGCCAATGGCATGTGTCCACCAGGCAACAGTGACTTTGCCCCATTCGGTGATCATCAGGGGGTGGTGCCCTTCGGCTTCGGCGATCTGACCAATGCGGTTGGTGAATTCCAGGGCGGTTGCAAAATCGCGAAATTTGAAAGTGCGCTGCAAGCGCTTTTGATTCTCTACTTCCATGACCTCCCAACCCGGCACTTCGGAAAGCATTTGAGCAATTTCACTCTCGCTCATGGGAGGAACGCCCCCATGGCACGGGACGCATTTTTCTTCGGCCAACCTGTTCATCCGCTGATCTCCTTCCGTATCTAACTGATCTAGACAAGTTTATTATAGACCCTATTAGTCCGAAAAACATAGATCAGCCGAAGGTGTCAGAAGGTTATCACTGACTGAGATGATGGAGCATGGCCTCAAGTTTGAAACCGCTTTTCTCGGCGGCTTCTAGCAGTGTTTGGCTGAGATGGTGCACTGAAAGCACACGTTCATAGAAGAGGGTGCTCTTCCAGATTGGTAATCTGGCCAGGGGCAGGAGCGCGGCGGCTTCCATTAAGGCAACGAGGGTTTCGAAGCCCTCTTTATGGAACCAGAGAACGCCTTCATGGCTGTGCAGGCCGATCAGGGTTTGAATATCCGGGCTGGCCAGCCACTGCCCTACCATTTCAGCCGGAGGACGGCGAGCTTCCCGCTCGTACCAGTTCTGTTGGGCGATCAACGCCCGGACGGCTGTGGGGAGCGTTTGGGATTGTGCGGGAGTGAGTCCAAGCGCTAAGGCACTTTCAGAGAGCAATTGGGAGACCTGCCAGGTTTCGAGCCAATCCAGGCTAGTCGCTTCCACTCCCGTTTCGCCTTTGACACGACCAATTTCCATAAAGAACGTGGCGCAGAGCAAAGCAAGCCAGCGTTCGGGGGAGGCAAGAAGTCGTTCCTGCAATCCCTTCAATGCCTGGTTGAGGCGTTGGGTGGTGGGTAACTCTAGTTTGGAGGCGAGGACTGGCCAATGCAGCACCAGTTTGAGATGCGCCTGGAGATTCGCCAGAATCTAAGCCCAGGCATTCTGGTAGCCAGTGAGGGTCTTAATGCCTCTGAGCAGTCCCTCCATCTTGTGTTGAGCCTCGGAAAGCACGTGCGACGGCAGGCTCTGCTGCGGCTGGGTCAGGCGTTGATGGAGCAGGTAGCCCAGGTAACCGGGGTTGTAAATTTCACGCAGAGGTTGCCAGATGGGTTGCCAGCGGATTTGCTGAAGTGCATTCCACACACTGGGCACTCCCCGTCCCTGGAGATGTTCCCACAGGCGGCGGTAAGTACCGCTATCGTCATCGGTGACCTCGCGGAAATCCAGGAAAACGTGAGCCTGATAGGCTTTCAACTCGAAGTACAACCCCTTGGTGTGGATCTCAGAGGCAGGTTGAATGTATTCCAGGCCATCTACCAGATCGCGATAAATGACAAAAGTGTCAGGGGCTTGACTCAGCCCCAGGCCCTCACCCAGGGTACGCTGGGTCAGTCGTCGTTCTCCCCCTTTCTTTTCTAAAAAACTCACCGAGGTTTTGATCCAGCCTCGTGTTTCAGCAAAGCGGTTGTGATAAATCACCAGTGCTCTTTCTTCTCCCAAGCGGTTGGAGAAGGCAAAGACATCTTCATTTACCACCCCCTCAGGGGTGTAGAAATCGTAGAGCAGGAAGTTCTCCACCCCGGCGAACAGGGCGCGGCGATGGAGTAGGGGGAAGATTTGCCGTTCATGCCGGGCGATGAGATCAGTGTCGGGAGTCTCATCCCAGTAGGCCCGGCGGAATTCCATGCCATACTTCTCGGCAAATCCCTCGATCTGCCCATGGCCGAACATGGGCAAGCCCGGAAGTGTGCACATCAAGGTGCAGACACCGAAGTACTTATCTCCCTTGCCAAATTGTTCCACCGCAGTGCGCTCATCGGGATTGTTCATGAAATTAACATAGCGCTTGAGGATCTCGGGTTCAAATTCCAGAGTGTTCTTGATCAGAGCCCGGTAATTGGCGTTTTCTTCGTTGCGGAGCATATTCATGAAGGCGCTGTTGTAAACGCGGTGCATGCCCAGTGTGCGCACAAAATAGCCTTCCATGAGCCAGAAGGCTTCGGCCAGGAGCAGAGTATCGGGTGCTTCTTGCGCCACGCGATCCACTACCTCACGCCAGAATTCGTTGGGCATCAGGCGGTCAAATTCCTGGCGAGTAAGCCCGTATTCGGCTCGTGAGGGAATGGCCCCCCCAGTACCCGGCTCTGGGAACCACAGACGCTGATAGTGACGTTTGGTAAGGGTCATTGCCGCATCGAAACGAATGATCGGGAATTTGCGTGCCACCTCCAAAATGGTTTGCATCACTGCCTCACGCACCTCGGGTTTGAGGTAGTTCAACTGGGCGGTATCGTTCCAGGGCATGCTGGTGCCATCATTACCGTGGTAAATATAGTGCGTGGCCCCGGTAGCGTAATCCACTCGTTTGAAAACCACCGCTGCATCGGTGCGGTCGTAGTAGTGATCTTCCAGAAATATGCCCACCCGCGGATCGCTGGACAGGTCGGGCCCGTTGAAGGTATAGGAGGGGAAGGGGCTATGGTCCAGGCTGATGAACCAGTCGGGATGGTCAATTACCCAGTGCGAGTCAATCCCCATGTGATTGGGCACCATATCACTGGCCAGACGAATGCCGCGCCGCCAGGCACGCTCGCGCAGATTCTGGTAAGCGGCTTCACCGCCCAGATCGTCAGCGATGCGGTATTCCGCCAGCGAGTAGGCCGAGGCCAGCGCTTCGGGGTTGCCACAGAGTTGCTTGATGCGCGCAGAGGCGCGGCTGCGTTCCCACAAGCCGATCAACCATAGTCCGCTAATGCCCCAGTGAGCCAGGGTATCCAGTTCTTCATCTGGGATCTGATCCAGATGACGGATTGGCCGCCCATATTTCTTACTGAGCTGGTCCAGCCAGACATACGTGTTCTTGGCAATGAGCACAAGGCGGGGCATCCATTCACGATCAGGACTGAAGGCTTCGGGCTCGCCTTCCAGATGTGCGTAGGTGGGAATCTCTGTCGGAGCCGGTCCTAAAAAAGGCGATTTTTGCTCCTCCTTCAGCAGGTCCAGGCCCTTGAGCAAACGGGTCAGATGTTCCCCCAGGAGGTATCCCCAGCGTTGGCGGATGTATTCGAGTTGTTCATACAGAGAATGGGGATGCGCGATCGCTGGGGCGCGCATCATGTCCATGAGGTGCTGATTATCCGGGCCAAAGGTGGGCTGAGTAGCCAAAAATTGATAAAGTTCACGAATCAGGGCGGCGTAGGCGGTTTCCTGGCGCAGTTGCTCCTCGTCAAAAAGTTCCAGGTAGGGGTCCAGGGCTGGGTTGCGGTTGTTGACCCAGAGCAGGAGCAGTTCTTCCAGCGCTTCTTCGCGATGGGTTAACTCACCACTCTGCCCTGCGAGGTACTCTTCGGGGCTGATTCGCTGGTGGTAAACCGGCAGCGGCGGAAACTCGCGCACAAACTCCAACAGCGTACGATCCAGGCTGGCCTTGCCCAGACGTTCCTCCAACCACGCCAGAGCCTGTCGCAAAACTTGGGGGTTCTTTTGCCGCCGGTAAAGGGCGGCCACGAGATGCAATATTTCATCTATCAACCCCATCGCGTTGATTTCACCAGCGCGGACCACCTTTTCAGGGTGGCGGGCAAGGTCGCGTTGGAGGTTCATTTTTTGGGCGAAACGGCGAGCGGCCTGGAAGTCTGCCAGAATGACATTTCCATTGAAGGCAAACAGCGATTCATCAAACTGGTAGCGCTCACGCGCGCGCCGGGAGATATGGAATTCCATCAAAATAGGCCTCCATCATTCGGGAGATGGAAAAGGGCTTCAGGAACGCGATGCCAATCCGATTTCATTATAGCCTGTCTTTTCAATGCGCAGTCCGAAAATCCAGCCCTCGATTGCGCTTGGGGTTTCGGCGGGTGGATTGGCGGGTAGTCCGCCGCGCAGGACCATGAGCATCCCAAGCAACCCAACCAGAGCATCAAAAGCATCCTCCGCAGCAGGGGAGGTACCAAACCCTGCCTGGATCGCCTCCTTGAGTTCGGGGATGGGGTTTCCGCCTAACTCTCGCATCGCTCTTAGAAGGCGAGGTGCGTTTGCCTGGCGTGTGTGAAGAGAACGCTTTCCTCTTCGTGAGCCCGAAGGGGCGAGATGAAGATTTAATCCCAGGGGTACATAATACTCGGCCGGGTAGGTCTCTGCAATCACCGCGGTTGAAGGGCGGAGCAAATCTTGCAGGAGGCCCTGGAAGGGCCAAACCTTGGCTTGTGGGAAGGTAAGATGGCGAGCCGGGATCAGTAATTCACGCCATCCCGAAAGAGCGGCTTTGCCAACCTGTTGCGCGCCCAGCGTCCAGAAGAGCGGCGCGGCGGCGCGTCGGTACGGGGTGGCGCGGTCGCATAAGCGCCACAATGCTTGCACATGGGAAAACCCAAGCCCCTGAACCAGATGCTTCAAGCGTTTGCCCCCAGCACGAGCAGGGTAGAAGGGTCGTTCTGGGGTTATATCTTCCGGCTGGTCAGCGACCTTGAAGAAATCCGGCCATACCCCATCCTCGAGTTGGGCTAGAAAGTCCAAAAAGTTCTCGCAGTTAATTTTTCGCGCATACTCAAGAGGTAGGCCGATGGGAAAATCGCAGCCAATCAGCGCACTCTCTTCCTTGGGGAGTGACGCACGGATGAAATCCCAAATCTCTGTACCGGATGAGACGAGGATGGGAGCATGAATTTGATAGGCTTCCGAGGAGATACGAAGCGCCCATGCCATCCAGCGCTTGGCAGGTTGGCTGCTCCAGTCCATGTGGAACACAAGGATGGGAAGGTCTGTCATGAAGCAAACAATTCGGGGCAGGCGATCCACTCTTCATTGGAGCGATCGTGCTTTATCCCCCGCAGAAGGTGACCTTCGCGCTCGAGGCGGCGAAGTGCGCGTTGCATCTCACTCTCGCGCCACCCGAAGAGGCTTATCGGGTGGGAAAGGTTGATGGCACCCACGCTGAGGAGATAGCGTCGGAGGAGGTAAGCCCGGGCTTCGTCTTCCTGAATAGTGGCCGCCTGGGAGATCAGTTCGGGGAAATGACGGTGAGTGACGTCGTAAACAAAAGCGTAACGCCAGGCTCCAACTTCTGCTGTGCCGACCGGCAGCACACGGAATTGGGTTTGCAAGGTGCTCAGGGCGCGTTCGAAGCGCGAAGTGCTTTCGGGGCTGCCGAGACGAGCCGCACGTCGGAGTGCCAGCGTATCCAGGGGGCCTTCGTTCAAAAGGGCCTCGTAGACCTGTTTGGCTTCAAGGGTTAGCAAACCATCACGGTATTGCTCGAGATAGTCATGTTCGGGGTCGCCATAATTGGGCGAGAGGGCATAGAAGTAGGGAAGGGTGTCTAACGCGATAAAGGTGTTTTTCCCCCGCAACACTCGTGCGTAATACCAGACGCGCTTGCCCAAAAGGCTATCTTTCCAATCCCAGCAGATATGACCGGGGTCGTCGTGTGCATCGGCCACCGGGCGCTCTCCCGCCGTCGCCACCCAAAGGCTGGGCATGGTAATGCCTTGTGCGGGCCAGAAGAGCACGAAGCCGCGTTGATTGACGAAGCGGATGGCTTCATCGCGCGAACGTAGCCGCAAGGCGGGATGAGAGCAATAGGTTTGCGCGCGGTAGGTGGCTAGCCGTTCAGCAGAGAGGGTGAGCGTCTTGGGTTGCGAGGTCATCGGACCCTTTCCAGATCCAACTTTTGGGGTAAGTTTATTACTATAATATTTTAAGACCCGGGAGGCGAGGCGACAATGCAAGTCACTGTATTGGTCATGGGTGGAAGAATTACCCCAATCGATGAATGCCTCAAGGT
>FWWL01004653.1_pt1 | contig 22715 bp, 19 predicted proteins | sample 2228331 | NCBI WGS metagenome assembly FWWL01 (sample SAMEA103939775, study PRJEB20133) | metagenome | reverse complement strand
GTCCTGGGCGGCCTGACCCCATCTCAATGTAGGGTCAAGCACGCTCAAGTCGCTTAAACTGATTGTCCAGCTTTTGTGTGGCAGTTCACTTTCGCGGGAACGACTGGATTCACCCATATCGCCTGCTGGCGCGGATGCCGTGCTGACTGGCTGGGCCGGCGAGCGCAACCGGAAACTCAGATATTGCGCAGTACCGCGCCCTTGGGCGGCGCGAAGTCGGCGACGTCGTCGACCATCTTGGCGCGCTTGGCGTCGCGCGAGTTCAGGTGCAGGTCGGAATACTGGTGGATCGCCCATTGCTCGGGCGTCAGTTCCACGTGCTTGCGCAGGATGGACTCGGTGCGGGCGTCATCGGCGCGCAGGCCCTCGACGATGATGCTGAGCGCGTCCGGACGCGAACCGGGCGAAGCCGTCGCGTGCGACTTGTGGACCATGAAGCGTGCGGTCTCGCTGCAGTAGCGGCGGGTACCGGCCAGGAACAGGGTGACCGCGATCGAGGCCACCGCCCCACCGTTGTACATGACGAAGGTGATCGGCGAGTTCGCCAGGAAGTTGTGCAGGCACAGGCCATCGCTGACATAACCGCCATTCGACTGCACCAGCACGTGCGCGGTGTCGATGCCGTCCTCGGTCATCGTCGCCACCGCTTCGAACACCCGGTGCACCATGTCGCTGTTCACATCGCCCGACAGCGTGAACCAGGCTTCCTTTCCTTGTTTTGCTTGTTCTTGGTTCATAGGTTTTCCTGCCCGCTGGATGTCATGGGTTAAGTTTAGCAAAACCCGCAGGAAAGCCCGGTGCCACGCTTCAACCGTGCGGAGGCCCGGAACCGCCGCCTCGGGCACCGCCCCTTCCGGGCCAGGTGTACGCCACCGGTTGACAGCGTCACGCCGCTGACATATTCTCCACAGTCTTGATCGGGAGAGGGTAGCCAGCGCTACCGCCGAAGGGGCATCACCCAAAAACTCTCAGGCAAAAGGACCGGTCAGGGGGCGGCAGCGCAAGGCGCGGCGTGCCCTAACTCTGGAGAGCGGCCGCGGCCACGCCGGCGGTCCACCGAAGGGGCAGGCGGAAATCCGCTATCTCTCAGGTACCAAGGACAGAGGGGCGAATGCACGCGCGCGCGTGCGCACCCTATTTACCTGCCCTGAGGACTACATGACGCTCAAATCGACCCCGCTCAATTCCGCACACCGCGCCGCCGGCGCAAAGATGGTCGACTTCGGCGGCTGGGACATGCCCGTCAACTACGGCTCCCAGATCGAGGAACACAACGCCGTGCGTACCGACGCGGGCATGTTCGACGTGTCGCACATGTGCGTGGTCGATCTCGAGGGCGCCAAGGTGCGCGACTTCCTGCGCGGCCTGCTGGCCAACAACGTCGACAAGCTCCAGGTCCCGGGCAAGGCGCTGTACTCGTGCATGCTGAATCCCGAAGGCGGCGTGATCGACGACCTGATCGTCTATTTCTTCAGCGAGAACTGGTTCCGCCTGGTCGTCAACGCCGGCACCGCCGAGAAGGACGTGGCCTGGATGCGCCAGCGGAACGAGGCGACCGGCAGCGGACTGACCATCACCCAGCGCCGCGACGGCGACAACGCGATCGCCCTGGTCGCCGTGCAGGGTCCGAACGCCCGCGCCAAGGTGTGGCAGGTGCTGCCGTCGGCCCAGGCCGCCTCCGAGCCGCTCAAGCCATTCAACGCCGTCATCGTCCCCGACACCCAGTTCGGCGAAGCGATGGTCGCACGCACCGGCTACACCGGCGAAGACGGCTTCGAGATCGGCGTGCCGGCCAGCCAGGTCGAGGCGTTCTGGAACGCGCTGGTCGCGGCCGGCGTCAAGCCCGCCGGCCTGGGCGCGCGCGACACGCTGCGCCTCGAGGCCGGGATGAACCTGTACGGCCAGGACATGGACGAGACGGTCAGCCCGCTCGACGCCGGCCTGGCGTGGACGGTGGACCTGGTGTCCGAACGCGACTTCGTCGGCAAGGCGGCGCTGCAGGCGAAGGGCCAGCAGGCCAACTTCGTGGGCCTGATCCTGCGCGAGAAAGGCGGCATCCTGCGCGCCCACCAGAAGGTGGTGAGCGCGGCCGGCAACGCCGGCGAGATCACCAGCGGCACCTTCAGCCCGTCGATGCAGCAGGCGATCGCCCTGGCGCGCGTGCCGCTGGACGTGGCCATCGGCGACACCGTCCACGTCGAGATCCGCGACAAGAAGCTGGCCGCGAGCGTGGTCAAGCTGCCGTTCGTCCGTAACGGCAAGGTCCTGGCGGCCTGACGAGACACATCCAACAACAACGCAAACAACCAACGCCTCACCCTGATTAGGAGCTTCACATGAACATCCCAGCCGACCTGAAATACACCGAGTCCCACGAGTGGGTCCGCGCCGAAGCCGACGGCACCCTGACCGTCGGCATCACCGAATACGCGCAAGACGCACTGGGCGACATCGTGTTCGTCGAACTGCCGCAGGTCGGCAAGTCGTTCACCGCAGGTGACGACGCCGCCGTGGTCGAGTCGGTCAAGGCCGCCAGCGACATCTACGCTCCCGTCTCGGGCACCGTGGTCGCCGTGAACCAGCCGGTCGCCGACGCGCCGGATTCGATCAACAGCGACGCCTACGGCGCATGGCTGTTCAAGCTGCAGCCGAACGATCCGAACGCGATCAACGGCCTGCTCGACGCCGACGCCTACGGCAAGACCACCGACAACTGATCGGCCGGGGCCAGCGCCCCCCCCAGCGGCGCGCCCGACCGGCGCGCCGCACGACTGAATACCCACCCACGGCTCCGGCATCCGCCCCGGCGCCAAAGCTTCTCTTTTTGGCCACTACCATGACCCGCACCAGCCTCACCCAACTCGAAGCGCGCGACTCCTTCATTCCGCGCCACATCGGCCCGTCCGACACCGAACAGGCAGCCATGCTGTCGACCCTCGGCTACGCCACCCGCGCTGACCTGATCGACGCGATCGTGCCGGCCAACATCCGCAAGAAGAGCGAGCTGGACCTGGGCCAGTTCTTCGAACCGATGACCGAGCAGGCCGCGCTGGCCAAGCTCAAGGCGATCGCCTCGAAGAACAAGGTCATGAAGTCGATGATCGGCCAGGGCTACTACGGCACCCACACCCCGCCTGTCATCCTGCGCAACATCTTCGAGAACCCGGCCTGGTACACCGCCTACACGCCTTACCAGCCGGAGATCTCGCAAGGCCGCCTGGAAGCGATCCTGAACTTCCAGCAGACCATCACCGACCTGACCGGCATGGGCATCGCCAACGCGTCGATGCTGGACGAAGGCACGGCCGCCGCCGAGGCGATGACGCTGATCCAGCGCGTGGGCAAGTGCGCCTCGAAGGTGTTCTACGTGGCCGACGACGTGCTGCCGCAGACGCGCGAGGTGATCGAGACGCGCGCCGCGCCGCTGGGCATCGAGGTGCGCACCGTGGCCGCCGACCAGGTCGGCCAGCTGGAAGAGTCGTGCTTTGGCGTGCTGCTGCAGTACCCGGGCGTGAACGGCGAGGTGCGCGACTACTCGGCCGCCGTCGAGAAACTGCACGCGGCCGGCGCGATGGTGGTGGTGGCGGCCGACCTGCTGGCGCTGACCGTGCTGACTCCTCCGGGCGAATGGGGCGCGGACGTCGTCGTGGGTAACAGCCAGCGCTTCGGCGTGCCGCTGGGCTTCGGCGGCCCGCACGCGGGCTACATGGCCACCCGCGACGAGTACAAGCGCTCGATGCCGGGCCGCCTGGTCGGCGTCACCGTGGACGCGCAGGGCAACAAGGCGCTGCGCCTGGCGCTGCAGACCCGCGAGCAACACATCCGCCGCGAAAAGGCGACCTCGAACATCTGCACCGCGCAGGTGCTGCTGGCCGTCATGGCCGGCATGTACGCCGTCTACCACGGTCCGAAGGGCCTGGAGCGCATCGCCCAGCGCGTGCACCGCCTGGCCGCGATCACGGCCGCCGGCCTGTCGCAGCTCGGCTTCGAAGTGATCAACAAGACCTACTTCGACACCCTGACCATCAAGACCGAGCGCGCATCCGAGATCCTGGCCGCCGCCGTGGCCCAGGGCGTGAACCTGCGTCCGGTCGACGCCGGCCATGTCGGCCTGTCGCTGGACGAGACCACGACCCGTGACGACGTCGCCCTGCTGTTCTCGATCTTCGGCAAGGTCGCGGGCAAGAACCAGGAGCTCGACATCGAGGCGCTGGACGCCGACGCCAAGGGCGCCTTCCCGGCCGCCCTGCAGCGCGCGAGCGCCTACCTGACCCACCCGACCTTCAACCGCTACCACGCCGAGCACGAGATGCTGCGCTACCTGCGCAGCCTGGCCGACAAGGACCTGGCGCTGGACCGCACCATGATCCCGCTCGGCTCGTGCACGATGAAGCTGAACGCGACCTCCGAGATGATCCCCGTGACCTGGCCGGAGTTCTCGAACATCCACCCGTTCGCGCCGGAAGACCAGACCGTGGGCTACCGCGAGATGATCGGCCAGCTCGAAGACATGCTGTGCGCGGCCACCGGCTACGCCGCCGTGTCGCTGCAGCCGAACGCCGGCTCGCAGGGCGAGTACGCCGGCCTGCTGGTGATCCAGAAATACCACGAGTCGCGCGGCGAAGGCCACCGCAACATCTGCCTGATTCCGTCCTCGGCGCACGGCACCAATCCCGCCTCGGCGAGCATGGTCGGCATGCAGGTGGTCGTCACCGCCTGCGACGCGAACGGCAACGTCGACCTGGACGACCTGAAGAAGAAGGCGGAGCAGCACAGCGCCAACCTGGCCTGCGTGATGGTCACCTACCCGTCGACCCACGGTGTGTTCGAGGAAGGCATCAAGGAACTGTGCGAAGTGGTGCACGCGCACGGCGGCCAGGTGTACATCGACGGCGCGAACATGAACGCGCTGGTCGGCGTGGCGGCGCCGGGCGCATTCGGCGGCGACGTCAGCCACCTGAACCTGCACAAGACCTTCTGCATCCCGCACGGCGGCGGCGGACCGGGCGTCGGCCCGATCGGCGTCGGCGCCCACCTGGCCAAGTTCCTGCCGAACCAGCGTTCGACGGGCTACGTGCGCAGCGAAGACGGCATCGGCGCGGTCAGCGCGGCGGCCTACGGCTCGGCGTCGATCCTGCCGATCTCGTGGATGTACATCGCGATGATGGGTGCGCAGGGCCTGACCGCGGCGACCGAGACGGCGATCCTGAACGCCAACTACGTCGCGCGCCGCCTGGCGCCGCACTATCCGGTGCTGTACACGGGCCATGACGGCCTCGTCGCGCACGAGTGCATCATCGACCTGCGCCCGCTGCAGGACAAGACCGGCATCAGCAACGAGGACGTGGCCAAGCGCCTGATGGACTTCGGCTTCCACGCGCCGACCATGAGCTTCCCGGTCCCGGGCACGCTGATGATCGAGCCGACCGAGTCGGAGTCGAAGGCGGAACTGGATCGCTTCATCGAGGCGATGATCACGATCCACGCGGAGATCGTCAAGGTCGAGCGCGGCGAGTACGACAAGATGGACAACCCGCTCAAGGGTGCGCCGCACACCGCCGAGGTGGTTACCGCCGACGACTGGAAGCATGCGTACAGCCGTGAGGCGGCGGCCTTCCCGGTCGCATCGCTGCGCAAGCAGAAGTACTGGCCGCCGGTGGGCCGCGCCGACAACGTGTACGGCGACCGCAACCTGTTCTGCGGCTGCGCGCCGATCGGCGACTACGAGTGATGGTGGACGGTGGGCGGGGCCGCCGAGGCACGAGTGCCCACCCTACGGGCTGTAGGGTGGGCTCCTGAGCCCACCACGGACACTCGACGCAGTCGGATGGGCGGGGCCGTCGAGGCACTCGTGCCCACCATCGCGGCCAAGCTAGCGGCTCGACGCCAGCCGCAGGTGCGGGTGGCGCCGCTTGCGCCCGCCCTCCTCCTTCCGTTTCCCCTCTCCCTCCGTCCCCGCCGCCTCGTCAAGGCGGAAGGTGGACACGGCGCGCGATAGCGTCAGCGCCTGCAACTGCAGCGTGCGCGCCGCCGCGGCGGCTTCCTGCACCAGCGCCGCGTCCTTCCGCGCCCTCCCGTCCATCCGCGCGATGTCGCGCGAGGTGCTGTCGATCGAGCGCGCGGAGTCGAGGATGGTGCGCAGGGTGCCGTTCAGGTTGCGGATGCTGTCGTCGAGCGCGCGCGAAGTCTGTGCGATCTCGTCGCCGCCGTAGGCCCGCGCCTTGACCGTCAGGTCGCCGCTGGCCAGGTCGACCGCCGCCGCGCCGATACCCCGGATCTCGGCCAGCAGCGCGCGCCGGACCGCGACCGTGATCGCCAGCGACACGCCGATCGCCAGCGCCACCACCACCGGCATCAGGTAGGACGTCACCCGGAAGTCGGCGGCGGCCGCTTCCGAAGCCTGCTCGGCCAGCCCGTGTTCGAGCCGCATCAGCGCCTCCAGGCGCTGCGCCACCACGCCGAACGCGGCCTCGGCCTTGATCATGGCGTTCGCCCCGATCGACTGGTCGGCCTGGCCCAGTTCGATCACCTCCCTTACCTCCTGCACGTAGCGCCGGTGCGCCTGCGCCGCCTGCTCGACGTAGCGCCGCTCGGCGCCGCCGGCGCGCGTCATGCCCGCCAGCCGTTCGAAGCCCAGGCGGATCGCCTCGTGCTGCCGGTGCAGCCCGCTCACCAGCGGCTCGATGCGGGCGCGCGAGATATTGCCGTTGTACCAACTCAGCAACTGGTAGATCCGGGCGTGGGCCCGCTGGGCGCGGGTGACCTGCTCGCTGGCGGCACGCAGGTTCGCCGCCCGCTCACCCACGATGGTTTCCAGGGACTGGTTCTGACGCACCATCGCGTAGTAGGCGGCGCTGGACAGCAGCAGCAACAGCAGCAGCACGACCCCGGGCGCGAGCAGCAGCTTGGGGCCGATCTTCAGGCGGGCCAGCGTGCGGGCCAGCATGCTCAATGCCCGGGAGTGAAATAGAGGCGGGAGATGAGGCGCCGGTTGGCACCCGAAATCATGGATCTGGTCATGGTGTCCCTCTCGTGTCGGTCAATGCGTGGGTTGCCCAAACGCATTCAACCAATTTAAGACGGGAGCGGACGACCCGCGTTGAGCGAAATCAAGAGATGGATCCGGAATACCGCTCCACCGCGCTCGACGCGATGAAACGGTATTTCAGCTGTGCGCCCCGTGCGGGAGCGCGCGCGGGGACATCAGCCAAGCTTGGCGGCGTGCTCACGGGTGGCGTGGAAAGTCAGCTTCGGCCAGCGCTCCTGGGTCAGGCGCAGGTTGACCGACGAGGTCGCCAAATACGCCATGTTGCCTGCCGCGTCATACGCCACGTTGTGACCCAGCGCGGTTTCGAAGTCCGACAAGGCCTTCTTGTCGTCGGACGAGACCCAGCGCGCGCTGCTGATGCTGGCGCTCTCGAACACGGCGTCCACGCCGTACTCGTTGAGCAGGCGGCTGGCGACCACCTCGAACTGCAGCACGCCGACAGCGCCAAGGATCAGGTCGCTGCCCAGCACCGGCTTGAACACCTGCACCGCGCCCTCCTCGCCCAACTGCTGCAAGCCCTTGTGCAACTGCTTGGTCTTGAGCGGGTTACGGATGCGCACGACCCGGAACAGTTCAGGCGCGAAGTAAGGGATGCCGGTGAAGCTGAGCATCTCGCCTTCGGTGAAACTGTCGCCGATCTGCATGTTGCCGTGGTTCGGCAGGCCGATGATGTCGCCGGCGTAGGCTTCCTCGACCTGCTCGCGCGAGGACGCCATGAAGGTCACCACCGACGAGAGCTTGACGTCGCGGCCCAGGCGCAGGTGCTTGACCTTCATGCCCTTTTCGAAACGGCCCGAGCATACGCGCAGGAAGGCGATGCGGTCGCGGTGCGCCGGGTCCATGTTGGCCTGGATCTTGAAGACGAAACCGGAGAAGGCCTGCTCCTGCGGCTTGACGGCGCGCACCGTCGCGTCGCGCTCGCGCGGGCCCGGCGCCCAGTCGATCAGGGCCGACAGGATCTCGCGCACGCCGAAGTTGTTGATGGCCGAGCCGAAGAACACCGGCGTCTGCACACCCGACAGGAAGCGCTCCAGGTCGAACGGGTGCGAGGCGCCGTGCACCAGTTCCACTTCGGTCTTCAGCTGCTCGATCTCGAGCGGGAACATTTCGGCCAGGCGCGGGTTGTCGATGCCCTTGACGATCTCGAAGGCGCCGTCGGCCTTCTCCTCGCCCGCCTTGAACAGCATGATCTCGTCCTTGAGCAGGTGGTACACGCCGCGGAAGTTCTTGCCCATGCCGATCGGCCAGGTCACCGGCGCGCACTCGATCTTGAGCACCGACTCGACCTCGTCGAGCAGTTCGAGCGGATCGCGCGTTTCACGGTCCAGCTTGTTCATGAAGGTGACGATCGGCGTGTCGCGCATGCGGCACACGTCGAGCAGCTTGATTGTCTGTTCCTCCACACCCTTGGCCGCGTCGATCACCATCAGGGCCGAGTCCACCGCGGTCAGCACGCGGTAGGTGTCTTCCGAGAAGTCCTGGTGGCCGGGGGTGTCGAGCAGGTTGATCACGTGGTCGCGGTACTCGAACTGCATCACCGATGAGGCGACCGAAATGCCGCGCTGCTTCTCGATGTCCATCCAGTCCGAGGTCGCATGGCGACCGCTCTTCCGGCCCTTGACGGTACCGGCGAGCTGGATCGCGCCAGAGAACAGCAGCAGCTTCTCGGTGAGAGTGGTCTTGCCCGCGTCGGGGTGGGAGATGATGCCGAACGTGCGGCGGCGCGCGACCTCGCGCGCGATCACGGCGGGCTGCTTGCCTGCCGAGCCGCTCTCGGTGCTTTCGGGTACTGCGGTGTCTTCGGTAGCCATAGTCTCGGCCAACAGTCGGGCCTTGGTGCAAAGCCCTCGATTTTACCGGGTCTGGCCGCCCTTGTGTTGGTCTTTCCCGTGGCGCGGACAGAATCGCGCGTCCGCCCACCGCCGCTCAGGCCTGCCCGCCAGCCGCGGCCTCGATACCGAGCATGAGCAAACCGAGTTCATCCTCCCAGACCTGTTCATCGTGAACTGGCGACATCGTGTAACCGTGGATGAAGTCGACCAGCAAGCCGACGGCGCTCCGGCGCTGCCTGTCGGTCAAGCCGAGCCCCTCTGTCGCGACCTCGAACAATCGGGCGAACTGCCCGGCCAGCGCCTGGGCCGGCGCGCCACCTTGCGCGACGGTGCGGGTGAACTCGGGTGCCTTGGCGGCGACCGTCCTGTAGGCCCCTGCCAGCACCGCCAGCCGCTGCCGCCAGTTATCCGCGTGCGCCATCCCGGGTGCCGCCGCGGCCAGCTGGCGCGCGAGCCGTCCGGTCAGGGCGTCGTGGATCGCCTGCTTGTTCGGAAAGTAGTGGTACACCGCCATGGGATCGACGTGCAGCCGGCCAGCGAGCGCGCGCATGGTCAGCTTGCCTTCGTCCTCCAGCAATGTGGCCGCGGCATCCAGGATGGCGTCGGGCTCCAGCCGCTCGGTCTTGCGTGCCATGGGACTCCTTTCGATTGACCAGTCAAATTCTACACCGTAGAATGCAAGTCTACATCGTAGAAAACGGGAGTAGTCATGGCAAGACCGAAGGTAAGTGTTTTTCTGGCGACAAGCATGGATGGCTTCATCGCGGGAAAGAACGGAGAACTCGACTGGCTGGCACCGGCGCAGTCTGCGGACGCGGGCGGGGGCGATTACGGATACGGTGCGCTGATGGAGTCGGTGGACGCCGCCGTCATGGGGCGCGGGACCTACGACGCGATCGTCGGCATGGGGGCGTGGCCGTTTGGCGGGCGGGACGTGAGAGTGCTGACGCGACGCCAGGGCGAGCTGGCGAACGGCGCCCGGCGCCACAGCGGACCACTGGCACCGCTGCTCGCCGAACTACATGAGGCGGGACGCCGCCACGTCTACCTCGACGGAGGGCAAACCGTCCGCCAGGGCTTGCGGGAGGATGTCGTGGACACACTGATCGTCTCGGTCATTCCAGTCTTGCTGGGAGACGGTATCCCGCTGTTCGGCCCCGGCACGCCCGGAATGCGCTGGCGCACGGTATCGGCGCACGCCTACGCTTCGGGCCTGGTCCAGCTGGAGTGGGCACGGCACGACTGAATCCTGCGTGCCGCGCGTGCGGCCCTCAAGCCGCCTCGGCCTCGAACTCCGACCGCGGCCGCGCCGGCGCGGCCAAACGCTTGCGCGACGCACCGGACGAGGCGGGACCAGCGGCGCCACGGCCACCGGACCGGCCCGGCTGATTGCCGGCTTCGGCCGCGTCGCCGACCTTGAACACGCTCACCAGTTGGGCCAGCGTGGCCGCCTGGTCCTGGAGCGAGGCCGCGGCCGCGGCCGCTTCCTCGACCAGGGCGGCGTTCTGCTGGGTCGTGTCGTCCATCTGCGTGATGGCCGAGTTGACCTGCTCGATCCCCACCGTCTGCTCGGCGCTGGCCGATGCGATCTCGGACATGATGTCGGTCACGCGGGTGATGCCCTGCACGATTTCCTGCATCGTCGCGCCGGCCTCGTTCACCAGGCGCCCTCCCGCATCCACCTTCGCCACCGAATCGGTGATCAGGGCGCGGATCTCCTTGGCGGCGGCCGCCGAGCGCTGGGCCAGGTTGCGCACTTCGGATGCGACGACCGCGAAGCCCCTGCCCTGCTCGCCCGCGCGGGCCGCTTCGACGGCCGCGTTCAGCGCCAGGATGTTGGTCTGGAACGCGATGCCGTCGATCACGGCGATGATATCGCCGATGCGGCGGGACGATTCGTTGATCGAGGCCATGGTCGTCACCACTTCCGACACCACGTTGCCGCCGCGCGCCGCCACCTCGGAGGCGCTTTGCGCCAGCACGTTGGCCTGGCGCGCGTTGTCCGCGTTCTGGCGCACGGTCCCGGTCAGCTCCTCCATGGACGAGGCCGTCTCCTCCAATGCGCTGGCCTGCTGCTCCGTGCGCGCCGACAGGTCCAGGTTGCCGGAGGCGATCTGCTGCGAGGCCGAAACGATGGTCTCGGTACCGGCGCGCACCTCGCTCACGGTCTTGAGCAGGTTGCTGTTCATCAGCGCCAGGGCCGCGAGCAGTTCGCCCACCTCGTCGCGGGTCGAGACCTGGATGTCGGCGGTCAGGTCACCGGCGGCAACCCGCCGGGCCAGGGCGACGGCGCTGCCGAGGGGGCCGGTGATGCTGCGGGTGAGCACCCAGGCCAGCACGACGCCGCAGGCGAGCGCGGCCGCGCCGATCGCCGCCAGGAACTTCCAGGCGCTCTGGTACAGCGTGTCGATGTCGCGGTTGGCGGCGGCGAACTTCTCGTTCTGGTAAGCGACGACCTCCTCGACCGACTTGACGTAAATGCGCATGGCCGGCATCACGGTGCCGTCGACGTAGGCCCGCAGCTCAGGGCTGTCGGCACCGAGGGAAAGCTTGCGGCGGAAGCCTTCGTCGCGCACGGCGAAATAGCTCTTGCGGCGCTCGCCCACGGTCGCCACCAGGGCCTTGCCCTTCTCGCTCTCCATCAAGGACACCAGTTCCTTCTGGATCTTGCTGACCTGCGCGCTCACGGCCTTCATTTCCGCGTCGTAGAACTGCTCGTCGGCGGGATCGGTGGCCTTCATCTTGGCCAGGGTGCGCACGCTGTTGGTCGCGATGCCTTCCAGCCAGTTCTCGGCCAGCTTGGCGCTGTGGTTGGTCTCCTTCATGACCGCCTTGGCCTGCGCGATGCGGTCGAGCTGCCACAGGGCCGAGGCGAGCATCGCGGCCATCAGGACAAGCACGGCGGCAAACGCGCATCCCAGACGCGTGCCGATGTTAAGGTTCGTCAGTTTCATTTCTATCTCGGGCTGGGTGGATGAACAGGGCCGGCCCGCGGCTTGCGCGGCGTCGGAGGAAGCCCCGGCAACTGGCTAGCCCCTTTTTTAAAGACTACACGCCAGCGCTCCTGTTTCCCAAGGGCAAATAGGGCATCCGGACGGGATGCGTTAGCGATGCGCCACAAAAAGATGCGCGGAAACAACAATTCATTAACCATTCGCCATCTGAATTGCCGGGGATTCAACAAGCTGCCGCCCGCCCGGACCTGGCGCGAGCGCTCAAGGGCGGGTGGACTTGCGCGCCTCCCCATCGGGAACGGGCGCGGCAAACAAGGCGTGCCGCGCCGCCTGGCTGATCGCGACCGTCGCGGGATGGCTCAGGTGGCGCTCCGTGGTGATGGCGTACACCTGCTCGACCAGGCTCTCGACCTGGCCGAGCGCGGCCACCCCGTACTGTTCGCAGACCTGGCGCGCGGTCACCGCCGGGGCGAAAAACATGCCGGCGCCGGACTGCCCGAAAGCCTTCATCATCGCACTGTCGTCGAATTCCCCGACGATGCGCGGGTGCAGCCCGTGGTCCGCCAGCCAGCGCAACAGGCGGTGGTAGATCGCGAAATCCTCACCCGGCAGCAACAGCGGCGCCCCATCCAGGCATTCGGGAAACGGACGGGCGAGCGTCGCGGCAAGTTCGGGCGTGGCGAACAGCGTCATCGCGCTTTCGCCCAGCAGGTGGTTGAAACCACGCACGCTCAGGTGCGCGGGGATGGGCCGGTCCGCGATCACCAGGTCCAGGCGGTGCACCGCCAGCTCGGCCAGCAGGTTGGCCAGCCGTCCCTCGCGGCAGACGAGGCGTACCGGATCGGCCAGGCCGAACACCGGCTCGACCACCTTGCAGGCAACCAGCTTGGACACCGAGTCGGCACAGCCGACGCGGAAAACGGTGGCCGCCCCGCGCGACTCGTCGCGCACCAGTTCGAGCAATTCGTCGCCGCGGCTGAAGATGTCGTCCGCGTGGCTGAGGATGCGGCGCCCCGTGTCGCTCAATTCGAGATTGCGCCCGCTGCGGCGAAACAGCTCGACCCCGAGCGTATCGGCGAACTCGGTCAACTGCCCGGAAATCGTCTGCGGCGTGACGTTCAGCTGCGCGGCGGCCCGGGCGATGCTGCCGGTCTTCGCCACGGTCCAGAAGTAGCGCAAATGCTTGAAATTCAGGCTGGACACGTCTTTTGCTCCAATACATCTGTTTTTTCGATGACCCGATCAATTATATTCGATTTGCTCGATGTTTCCAGATGACCTATCATCGATCTGTCTTTCATCACTACAGGAGTGACATCATGCAGATCAGTATCCACTCGAGTGGGTTCGTGTTGACCGAAGCCTTGCGGGCTTACATCGTGCAGCGCCTGCACACGGCCCTGCGCCGTGCGGGCGAACGCATGCGCAATGTGCACGTGTGGCTGTCCGATATCAACGGCCCACGCGGTGGGCGCGACAAGCGTTGCAAGATCCAGCTGCGCATGGCCGGCGGCAAGGACGTGCTGATCGAGGACACCGAGGCGGACCTGTACCACGCCATCGACCTGGCCGCGCAGCGCGCCGACCGCGCCGTGGTGCGCCGCGTCGAACACCTGCGCGAACTGCCTCGTCCGCGCAAGGCCGACAACCCGGTCGAAGCCGTTGGCGACGACGAACATGGAGATGACCGATGAACGGACTTGAAACGATCGCAAGCGGCCCGATGTGGGCCATCTTCGTCGCCTTCGTGCTGGTGATGCTGGCGCTTGACCTGTTCGTCTTCGGCGGTAACAAGGCGCACAAGGTCAGCGTCAAGGAAGCGGCGATCTGGTCCGGCGTCTGGGTGACGCTGGCCCTGATCTTCGGCGGCGGCCTGTGGTGGTACCTGGATGGCACGGTCGGACCGGAAATCGCGAACCAGAAGGCGCTCGAGTTCTTCTCCGGCTACCTGATCGAGAAGGCGCTGTCGGTCGACAACGTGTTCGTGTTCCTGCTGATCTTCACCGCCTTCCAGGTGCCGGCGCAGTACCAGCGGCGCGTGCTGATCTACGGCGTGCTCGGCGCGATCGTCATGCGTGCGATCATGATCTCGGCCGGCGCCTGGGTCGTCAGCGAGTTCAGCTGGGTGCTCTACGTGTTCGGCGCCTTCCTGCTGTACACCGGCATGCGGATGATGGTGGCGGCGGACGTGGACCCGGACGTGGCGAACAACCCGATCCTGAAGCTGGCGCGGCGCCACCTGCGGGTGGCGGAAGGCGACCACGGCGAACGCTTCTTCGTCAAGAAGGATGGCTTGCGCTACGTGACCCCGCTGTTCCTGGTGCTGATCCTGATCGAGGTGACCGACCTGGTGTTCGCGGTGGACTCGATCCCGGCGATCTTCGCGATCACGACCGACCCGTTCATCGTGTTCACGTCGAACCTGTTCGCGATCCTGGGCCTGCGTGCGCTGTACTTCCTGCTCAAGGACATGGCCGACCGCTTCCATCTGCTCAAGTACGGCCTGGCGATGGTGCTGACCTTCATCGGCGTCAAGATGCTGATCATGCCGTGGTACCACGTGCCGGTGCAGGCATCGCTGGTGATCGTGGCCTCCCTGATCGCGTCGAGCTGCATTGCCAGCCTGTACATCGCGAAGAAGGAAGACGAGGCGAAGGAAGAGAAGTAAGCCCGGCAAGCGTAGTAAAAGAAAGGGAGGGCTTCGGCCCTCCCTTCTCATTTGCGCGGTCCCGCCGGCTTACTTCACGATCAGGGCGTTGCGGACCTCGCGCACGCCGTCGACGCGGCTGGCGATGTCGCGCGCTCGCCACACGGCTTCCTGGTTCGCCACGAAGCCGCTCAGTTGCACGGTGCCGCGGAAGGTCTCGACATTGACATTCGTGCCATTCACGCTCGGATCACCCAGCAAGGCGGTCTTCACCTTGGTGGTGATCGCGGCGTCGGACACCACGGTCCCGACGGTGCGGTCGGTCGGTTCGCTCGCGCATCCGCCCAGCAAGCCGAGCAGCGAAGAGACGACGAGGAATTTTGCGGTAAAGGTTTTGTTCATCTTGATCTCCCTAAGTAGAGTGTTGACGAGCAGGTGAGCAAGTACCCTGCCCCGGCGCCCGTCCTGGGCCGCGGGGCGAGGCAAGCCCTGTGCGACCACGCCCGGCACGGGCGTGGCTCGCGACAGCCGCGTCATCCGATGCGACAAAGTTAATCTTCCCTCGATTTATCAATTGATGACGCCAGCTTGCCTCGCGTCATCAAACGGGGCCCCGCCGGGCGCGCCGGGCAGGCCTTTTCCCTGCTGTCCCCGCGCAACGCCGCCAGCGCCTGTCAGCATTTTGTCAGCCAATATTCAGCGAGGTGACAGCTTAAGTGTTTATACTGGGAAACATTCCTTTCCAGCCGGAGCCCAGAACATGCAAGCCATCCCTTCCACGGCGCGCCGCCCAGGCGGCTTTACCCTGATCGAGCTGATGGTCACCGTCGCCATCATCGGCATCCTGGCGGCGATCGCCTACCCCGCCTACGGCAACTACCTGGTCAGGAACAACCGCAGCGCGGCCCAGGTCCACCTGATGGAGCTGGCCCAGGCGCAGACCCAGTACATGGCCGACTCGCGCGGCTACGCCGACAGCGTCGCGGACTTGGGCATGAGCACGCCCGAGGCGGTGTCCTCGAAGTACACCATCTCCATCGCCACGGAGGAAGGCCCGCCGGCCTCGTTCACGATCACCGCGACCCCGGTCGCCGGATCGGTCCAGGCCGACGACGGCGTGCTGACCATCAACCAGGCCGGCACCCGCACGCCGGGCAACAAATGGTAGGCGGCGCCGCCTCGCGCGGCTTCACCCTGCCCGAGCTGCTGACCACGATGGCGATCATGGGCGTGCTTGCCGCGCTGGCCGCCCCCTCGTTCTCGGGCCTGGTCGCCTCGATGCGCGCGCGCAGCGTCAGCAGCGAACTGCACGCTTCCCTGTCGCGGGCACGCAGCGAGGCCATCAAGCGCAACGCCGAGGTCAGCCTGACGCCGGCGACCGCGAGCGCCTGGCACGCGGGCTGGAGCATTCCCGACCCGGCCGACGGCACCCGCAAGCTCGACGACCACCCGGCCGTGGCCGGCGCCACCGTCAGCGGTCCGCCCAGCGTCGTGTATCTACCGAACGGCCGCGTGAAGGGGGCGAACCTGCCGCGCTTCGCGATCAGCGTCAGCGGCGACAGCCAGCCGCGCTGCGTGGCGGTCGACCTGAGCGGGCGGCCCAGCCAGTCCAAGACCGGATGCTGATCATGCGGATCCCCTCCCTTCCCCATCAGCAACGCGGCGTCAGCCTGGTCGAAGTGCTGGTCACGGTGGTGATCGTGGCCTTCGGCCTGCTGGGGCTGGCCGCGTTCCAGGCCAAGGCCCAGGTCGGTTCGATCGAGTCCTACCAGCGCGCCCAGGCCGCGGTCCTGCTGCAGGACATGCAGGCCAGGCTGACCGGCAACAGCGCCGGCGCCGACGGCTACCTCACCGCCTCGCCGCTGGGCACGGGCGACACCTACGGTGCCGATTGCAGCGCCGAGGCGGCCGGCAGCGCGCGCGACCGCTGCGAATGGAGCCTGGCGCTCAAGGGCGCGGCGGAACAGCGCGGCGGCAACAACGCCGGTGCCATGCAAGGCGCGCGCGGCTGCGTCGAACTGGTGCGCCCGAAAGACGAAAGCGTCGGCGTCTGCACGCCGGCCGTGTACCTGGTCACCGTCGCCTGGCAGGGCCTGCACGCAACCAAGGCGCCGTCCCAGGCCTGCGGCCGCAACCTGTACGGGCCGGACACGAACCGCCGCGCGGTCTCGGCGCGCGTCGCCGTCGGCCTGCCCACCTGCATCTGAGGACCGCCATGCCCCGCATCCAGCAACCACGCATCCGCGCCGCGCGCGGCTTTTCGCTGGCCGAACTGATGATCGCCATCACGATCGGCCTCAGCATCCTGGCCGGCCTGTCCACGATGTTCGTGAGGAACACCCGCGCCCAGGCCGAGATCGAGAAGGCCAACCGCCAGGTCGAGAACGGCCGCTTCGCCATCGACGTGCTGTCGGTGGACCTGCGCAACGCCGGCTACTACGCCGAGTTCGACCCCGGCGTGCTGGCCTCGCCGGCGGCCCTGCCCCCGCCCTGCGCCGCGACCATCGACGACCTGCACGCCGGCCTGGTGCTGCCGGTGCAGGGCGTGGACAACGGCGCCGACACCCTGGACTGCCTGCCGGACGCGCGCCCGGGCACGGACGTGCTGGTGGTGCGCCGCACCGCCACCTGCGTGGCGGACTCGCCCGGATGCGACACCCTGGCGGCCGGCGGCCCCTTCTTCCAGGCCTCGCTGTGCAACAATGCCAGCGAACTCGATTCGGCCGACACCGCCGACTTCTATGCGCTGAGCCTGACCACGGCCGGCCTCGACCGCCACCAGCGCAACTGCACGGCGGTGCCCGGCAGCGGCACCCTGGCCGAGATCCGCCGCTTCCGCACCAGTATCTATTTCGTAGCCAACAACAACCGCAGTGGCGACGGCATCCCGACCCTGAAACGCGCCGAACTGGGCAGCGACGGCAGCGCGCCGACCTGGACCGTCGTGCCGCTGGCCGAGGGCATCGAGGACCTGCAGCTCGAGCATGGCCTGGACCTGGCGCCCGGCGGCGGCGACGGCAGCGCCGATGCCAGTTCGGCCGATCCGGCCACCGCCGCGTCCTGCGCCGCCGCCGACTGCGCCGTGGCGAACTGGCGCTCGGTGGTCTCGGTGCGCCTGAACCTGCTGGCGCGTAACGCGGAGCCGACGCCCGGCCACACCGACAGCAAGTCGTATGTGCTGGGCCGCAACGCCGATGGGACCGCCAACGAGATCGCCGCGGCCAACGACAACTACAAGCGCCACGTGTTCCAGTCGCTGGTGACCTTGCCCAACCCGGCCGGAAGGAGGCTGCCATGATCGGCCGCAAGCAAGACGGCATCACCCTGGTCACCGCCCTCATCATGCTGGTGCTGCTGACCCTGGTCGCCCTGACCAGCTTCAACCTGAACAAGTCGAACCTGCAGATCGTGACCAACATGCAGCAGCGCGACGAGGCCACGGCGGCCGCGCGCGAGGTGCTGGAGGAGTCGATCAGCACGACGCGCTTCTTCCAGTCGCCCCAGGACATCCTGGCCAACCCCTGCGACGGCAACGCCAACCAGCGCTGCGTGGACAGCAATGGCGATGGGAAGCAGGACGTCAAGGTGCAAATCACGCCCCAGCCCGAGTGCGTCAAGGCGCCGGTCATCAAGAACTCGGCCCTGAACCTGGCCGAACCGGAAGATGCGCAGTGCAGCATGGGCGCCCCCCAGAACTTCGGCGTGGCGGGCGCCGTGGACGGCAATTCCGCCTGCGCCGACAGCATCTGGGAAATCACCGCCGTCGCCACCGACATCGAGACCGCCGCCGAGGTGGAAGTCACCCAGGGGGTGGCGGTGCGCGTGGCGCGCGACGATGTGGCCAACAACTGCCCCACCACGTGAAGAGAGAAACCATGAACCGTAACGTGACCCGCAACCCCGCGCTGGCCCTGGCCCTGGCCGGCGCCCTGGCCCTGGCCCCGACCTCGGCCGGCGCGGACGACATCGACATCTTCACGGGGGCCTCGGCCGGCGCCAACGTCAATCCGCGCATCCTGATCGTGCTGGACAACACCTCGAACTGGTCGCGCCAGAACCAGAAGTGGCCCGGCGGCGCGTCCCAGGGCCAGTCCGAGGCCAACGCGATCAGGCGCGTGCTGGCCGAGCTGAACCCGAACATCAACCTGGGCCTGATGGAGTTCGTCACCGGTGGCAACGCGGGAGACGACGGCGGCTTCATCCGCTACGCCGTCAAGCCGATGACCGATGCGAACAAGGACGCCTTCAGCACCGAGCTGAACGAGATCTACAACAACATCAACAGCCCGAGCGAGAAGCGCAATTCGAACACGCCCTACGGCAACCTGATGTACGACGTGTACAACTACTTCGCCGGCGCCAATTCGTACTCGCCCAACGCGGTACTGTCGAGCAAGGCCGACTACGCCGGTTACGCCAGTCCGTTCGCCAAGTTCGCCACTCCGCTGACCGCCGACAACACCTGCGGCAAGAGCTTCGTGATCTTCATCGGCAACCCGAATTCGAGCGGCCCGGCCTCGGACACGAGCGCCAACACGCAGTTGCTCAACGCGCTCAACGACAACCGCAACGCCAGCGGCGCGCTGATCCCCGTCACCCAGCTCGGCCTGCCCAATTTCACCAGCAAGAGCGTGAGCACCACGACCACGGTCGGCACGACTTCGGCCTGCTACGCCAGCGCCACCGCCGCCGCCGCCGGACTGTCCGAGTTCTCCGCCACCTGCGCCGGCTACACGGACGGCTGCAAGATCGGTGCGATCGCCGCCAGCCCGGTCGGCACCTGCGCGGCCGGCACCAGCCGCTACAGCGTGGACGCTACCGACACCATCATCACCAACGTGCCCACCGGCACCTACAGCACCGACACCGGCCCCCGCAACGCCGACGAGTGGGCGCGCCTGCTGCACGACCGCGGCATCCCGGTCGCTGGCAGCAGCATCCGCCCCTCGGTCACGACCTACACGATCGACGTGTACAACGCCCAGCCGAACGCGACCCACACCTCGCTCATGCTGAGCATGGCCAAGGCCGGCGGCGGCAAGTATTTCGCCGCCAGGAACGAGCAGGCGATCGTCGATGCGCTCAAGGAAATCATGATCGAGATCCAGGCCGTCAATACCAGCTTCGCCTCGACCAGCCTACCGGTCAACGCCACCAACCGTTCCCAGAGCGAGAACCAGGTCTTCATCGGTATGTTCCGACCGGATCCGGACGCCAAGCCGCGCTGGTTCGGCAACCTCAAGCGCTATCAGCTGATCAATACGGGTGGCAGCATCGACCTGGGCGACGCCGCGGGCAAGCCGGCCGTCAACCCGCTGACCGGCTTCGTCACGCCGTGCGCGGCCAGCTACTGGACCACCGACAGCGGCAGCTACTGGAGCGGGATGGGCCTGACACCCGACCCGGCCGGCTCCTGCTCGATCGGCGGCTTCAACAAGTACTCGGACGCGCCGGACGGCCCCTTCGTCGAAAAAGGCGCCGCCGCGCAGATCCTGCGCCGCGGTAATATCCCGGGCAACCAGGCGGCCACCCAGGCCGTCAACCGCGACATGCTCACGCTGTCGGGCAGCGCGCTGGTCACCTTCAACCCCTCGACCTCCGGGCTGGACAGCCAGCTGGTCAACTTCATCCGGGGCGAGGACGTCAACAACGAGAAGGGCACGGGCAGCCTGAGCACCACGCGGCCCTCGATCCACGGCGACGTGATCCATTCGCGCCCGTTGCCGATCAACTATGGCGACAACCGCGGCGTGACCGTGTACTACGGCTCCAACGACGGCACCCTGCGCGCGCTGGACGCGGCAACGGGCGTGGAGCGCTGGTCCTTCGTGCCGCCCGAGTTCTTCCCGCGCCTGTCTCGCCTGAAGAGCAACATGCCGCTGGTGGCCTACCCCAACCTGCCGGACGGGATCACCCCCGCCCCCACGCCCAAGGACTATTTCTTCGACGGTTCGACCGGGGTGTACCAGAACGCGGACAGCTCCGCCGTCTGGATCTATCCGACCATGCGCCGCGGCGGGCGCATGATCTACGCGCTGGACGTGAGCAATCCGGACAATCCGCAGTTCAAGTGGAAGGCAGGCTGCCCCAACCTGAACGACGACACCGGCTGCACCGCCGGCATGAGCGGCATCGGCCAGACCTGGTCGACGCCGGCCGTGGCCTTCATCAAGGGCTATGGCTCGCGCCCGCTGGTGATCGTGGGCGGCGGCTACGACAGCTGCGAGGACGCCGACACCGCCAGCCCGAGCTGCACCGGGCGCAAGGGCGGGATGATCTACATCTTCGACGCCGACAACGGCACCCTGGTGCGCTCGTTCGCCACCGAGCGCGCGGTCGCGGCCGACATCTCCCTGGTCGACATCGACAACGACGCCAAGCCCGACTACGCCTACGCGGCCGACACCGGAGGCAACCTGTACCGGATCGATTTCATCGCCAGCGCCACGACCCGGCTGGCCCTGGACAGCACCTCGTGGAACCGGCGCATGGTGGCACGCACCACCGGCGGCGGGCGCAAGTTCCTGTTCGCGCCGGCCCTGCTGGCGACCCAGGGCCATGTCTACGTCGCCCTGGGCAGCGGCGACCGCGAGCATCCGCTCGCGACCCACTACCCGTTCACCACCGTGACCAACCGCTTCTACGTGTACAAGGACGACCTGGCAGCGCCGCTGGGCTCGCCCGCGGTCGATCTGGACGCGCTGGCCAACTACACCAGCAACAGCGATTGCAACACGCCCCCGGTACTTCCGGGCGGCACGCTGAAGGGCTGGTTCATGGACCTGAACCAGTACGGACAGGGTGAGCAGGTGGTGACCTCGGCCCTGATCGCCGGCGGCATGGTCACTTTCAGTACCAACCGCCCGATCCCGCCGGCCGTCGGCACCTGCTCCAGCGCGCTGGGCGAGGCGCGTGGCTACTGGGTCAACCTGCTCAACGGCTCGGGCGCGATCGGCACCCCGGGTGCCTGCGGCGGCCGTCGCTCCTCGCCCTTCGTCGGCGGGGGACTGCCGCCCTCGCCGGTGCTGGCGACCGGCGTGCCGGTCGACGGCAAGGCCACCACGGTGGTCATCGGCGCCGTCCAGAAGGGCTCGGACGGGGCGGAGGGACCGAACGTGGCGATCGCGCCGCAGCGCATCCGCCCGGCCATCGGCTCCAAGCGCAAGCGCGCCTACTCCTACACCTCGGGCGACTGAGGCGCGGGGAAGCGTACCGTCACGCGCAGGCCGGGGCCGTGCGGCATGTCCGCCAGCTCCACCCGCGCGCGGTGGGCACGCGCGATGTCGCGCACGATGGCCAGCCCGAGGCCGCTGCCCGGGCTGCGCTCGTCCAGGCGGACGAAGCGCTCGAACACCTGGGCGCGGCGGGCCGGCTCGATCCCGGGGCCGTTGTCCTCGACCACGAACAGGGTCTGGCCGTCGCCGCAGGCGCTGCGCACCGTCACGGCGCCGCCGGCGGGGGTGTAGCGCAGGGCGTTGTCGACCAGGTTGTCCACCAGGTCGCGCAGCAGGAAGGCGTCCCCGTCCACCGGCGCCGGGTCCAGTTCGAATCCGATGTCCAGCCCGCGCCGCGCGGCCTCCTCGACGAAGTACTGCACCGATTCCCCGACCAGCGCCGCCAGGTCGAGCCGTTCGGTCCGCTCCCGCACGCCGCGCCCGGGCTGGGCGCGGGCCAGGGCCAGCAACTGGTTGGTCTGGCGGATCATGCGCTCGTTCGCCAGGCGCATCAGCTCCAGCGAATGCAGGGTGTCCGGGTCGTCCGCGTGGCGCGTGCCTAGCCATTCCAGCTGCAGCTTGAGCCCGGCCAGCGGCGTGCGCAACTGGTGCGCCATGTCGGCCAGGAAGTCGCGCTGGGCCTGGGCGCCGGATTGCACCTTGCCCAGCAGTTCATTGAACGCGGACACCACGGGCGCCAGTTCGTAGGGCACGTTCTCGGCGCGGATCGGGGCCAGGTCGGCGGCGTCGCGCCCGGCGAGGTTGGCGCGCATGCGCGCCAGCGGCGCCAGTCCGTTCGTCACCGACAGCCAGACCAGGCCGACCAGGGCCAGCGACAGCAGTACCTCGACCACCGCCAGCGAGCGCAGGATGGCCGAACGCACCTCGTGGCGCTGGCGCAGGGTGCGTGCGACGGTCAGCTGGAAGCGGCGCCCGCCGGCCTCGTGCAGCAGGGCGGCAACCCGCACGGGTTCGCCGCCCGGCCTCGTGCAGCAGGGCGGCAACCCGCACGGGTTCGCC
>FWWL01004470.1_pt1 | contig 22716 bp, 25 predicted proteins | sample 2228331 | NCBI WGS metagenome assembly FWWL01 (sample SAMEA103939775, study PRJEB20133) | metagenome | reverse complement strand
AAAAAATAAATTAGAAAAAATAGATTAGGAAAATATGTTAGCATCACACAGAATTAAAATAGAAAATTTTTATGACTGGTTCACAGAATAAAACTAAAAATCTGGTTCACAGAATTAAAAAAAACTAAACTAAAAAAATCTAGTTTACAAAGTTAAAAACTGCTACCACATAATTTTTGTTAATAAAATTATTATATAATTATTATTAACAATCCTTTAAGACTCGGAGGGATATGATGTCCTAGTTTTATCTAGGCTTCATTATCCCTCTTTTTTTGATTTGTTTTAGGTCTTTTAAATTTTTCTTAGGAAATACTCAAAAAGTGGTTGACAGATTGAAAAAACTTTATATAATACCCACTCGCTTATGAGTCTTAAAGGATTGTTTTATCTGGATAAAATCTTACAGTATTCTTATAATTCTTTAAGGAGAATTAAAATGGATATAAATCTGTCTTCTAAAGTTTCATATCATAATTCTTTACACTATTTTGTTAAACTTATATCTATTAAGAAAAAATATCCCCAGTTTGTTTTTCAACAGAAATTGAGAGTTCCTATGAATTTTTTAGTTCTTATGTTTGATAGAGATCATAATACTATTAGATATCATTTACAGAAACTTAAAAAATTGGGTTATATTACAATTGAATATAAAGAGGGATTTATAGATATTGAGATTAAGGAGAGCAATATGAAAGCACATGAGAAAAAAGCCCTGGTTAGACAGCAATGTCAAGAATTATTTGAATTTTTATCTGATATTATGAAAAAAGTAAATCTTATTCCAGCAAAAACTTGCGGGCCGGAGTTATTTAATATGCTAAAACATTTTTTAAGAGAGTATGATATGGATATTATTAAAAATACAATTGCCTTCTTTTATACCTGTTATCCTGTAGTTTTTAAAGAATTTAAATTAAGTGCAAAAATACCTTCTTTTGCTGATTTATACAGAAAAAGAGCTGAGATTGTTAATTTTGTTAATCAGCAAGGTTTCAGATATTAAAGGAGATTATTATGTTAACAATAGAAAAAGTTAGAGAAATTGGTATTCCGGAAAGATATATTTCTGTAACTAGAAAAGATTTCCCTGTTAGTTCACAGATTTTAATTAATGTTCCAGAATGGTTAGCTAATGGTGATTTAGTAATTTTTAAAGGTATTAAATCTGGTGAGTTTTTGGCTGTTTTAGCAAAATATATTGCAGGTGAATTTGGTAAACTTGTTAGATGGGTAGATTATATGAGATTACAGCATTCTTATACTGAATTTACAGATGAGGGTGAAAGATTATTTTTCTATTATAGTGCGGTGCCTGTTTTGATTGTTCTGGATATAGGAGTTTTAGATAAAAATCAATTTTTTGATATTGAAGGATTTTTAAAGCAACGGTGGTTACAGAAATTACCTACATTTTGTAGCTTAAAAGAATATTTTGTTTCCTTTAAAATTCCATTTAAATTATTTGAAATAGGAGAAAAATAAATGTTAAGTTTGATTTTTGCCATTATCAATAATCACAGGATTGAACCTGTTTTAGAAAGAGGTATTACAGCTGAGTATTTTAGTGATGAACAGACTCAAAAGTATTTTCAGTGGATAGTAGATTTTTATAACAAATATAAAAAAGTACCATCTAAAGAAGCGTTTGAAAAGGAATTTAAAATCTCAGTAGAAGAAACATACGACCCTGTAGAATATTATGTTGATCAGTTTATTTATCAATATGAGATATATGAATTACAGAAATTTTTACATCAAGCTGTCACACAGTTGGCAAATACTAAAAATCAGGAACAGCTTCAGAGATTACATGGGTATATAGCATCTAGTAGTTTTAGATTATCAGAGCATTTGATACGACAGAATATGTTTACACCGTTAGAGAAGGTTTATGAAAGGTATGTTCAGAAAAAGCAAGATATTTTATTGGCATTACCATGGCCAGCTTTAAATAGATTAGTTAATGGTATTAGAGCTGGCGAATTTTGGGTTATTGCAGGAAGACCTAATATTGGTAAAACATATATTTTATTGTATTTATTAAAGGTTTGGTTTGAGGATAAATGTCCGTATCCTATATTGTTTATTTCGCCTGAAATGAGTATAGATTCTATAGCTCAAAGACTTTTTGCGGTTTTATATAGGATTAATGCTAGGCAACTTCAATTTGAAACAGATGAGGCTAAAGCTATGGTTCAGGCTAAATTATCTGAGTTCAAAGATGTGCCATTGTATATTTTTGATAAAATTTCTGATGTTAATCAGATAGAAGTTTATGTTAATTATTATAGACCAAAATTGATAATGATTGATTCTGTATATTTATTACGGGATGGAGCGGTTCAATCTGGTAAAACAGCTTTATGGGAAGTTATTGCTGGTGTTCTATCAAAATTAAGAGTTTTAACTACTAGACATCAGTTAGCTATTGTAGCAACCTCCCAGTTATCCAGAAATGTTGGTGAGCTTTCACCTGTTGTATCTTTGAATGATTTATCCTATACAGATGTTTTTTCACAGCTAGCTGATTATATTATTGGTATTGTAGGTTCTCAAGAATTGCGAGAACAGGAATTACGACAGCTTAAACTTATGAAGGCCAGACATACAAGTCCTACTAGTTTGACAATTAATTTTAAATTTAATCCTTTTATTGATTTTAGTGAAATTGGAAGTTCTACTATTATGGTATCAGATAATCAGCAACAAAATTTATTTATTGATTATTAGGAGGTAAAGTTATGTTAGGAGCAGGTCAATTAGAAGAATTATTAAATAGTTTAGGCGCCAGACAAGTAAAAATAAATAGTAAAGGCACTGATATTATATCTAATTGTCCATTTCAAAGATATAAGCATTCTGATGGGGAAGATAGTAGACCATCTTTTGGAATATCACTAAGTCATGATCATAAATGGCATTGTTTTGCTTGTGGTGTTAAAGGACGAGGTGTTACTAATCTTTTGGCAAGTTTGGTTAAATTTAATAGTCAGTATAAAAGTTTATTAGACCATTACAGTAGATTAGAAAATTCCATTATTCATAATGAATTATTAGCAGCTATTAATGAAATGAGTATGAAAGCAATTGATAGTATTAAAAAAGCTCAATTTTCAATAGGATGGGATGAAGAGGCTATAGAAAAATATAAAGGAAAAATTCCTATGTATTTGGTCTACAGGATTGGATATGATTTAGAATTAGAAAAAGTTTTGCAGGTTGCCAGGATGTTTACTTTAGGTTATGATGAGGAGAATAAAATTTTGATTATTCCTGTCAGAAATAGAGATTTTAAAATTGTTGGAATCGGGCGGCGGTTTATAGAAGAAAATCAATATATTGATATTTTTGGCTGGGAAAAAGGATCATATTTATATGGTGAACAGTTTTTTGATAATTCCAGTGATAGTGTTTATATTGTAGAAGGATATTTTGATGTATGGCGAATGTATGCCCTAGGATATGAGAATGTTTATGCTGTAATGGGTAATAATATTACAGATAAACAAGCTAGAAAAATTGCAGCTTTTGGTAGAAATGTATATATTATACCTGATGGTGATGAGGGCGGGCAGGTTCTTTTAAAAGCTGCTAAAAGTAAATTATTGCCTTTAGGTGTTTCAGTTTTTGCTTATACTCCACTTCAAGATAGAGATCCCTGTCATTATTCAGCGGAACAGTTAAAATGGTATATTGAAAATTCTATGAGGTTAATGTAGCCATGAAAAAGTTTGAAAATTGGTTTGAATTACCTTTAGAGGAAAGACAAAAAATTCTAGAAGAATTAATGTTTGAGATTGTTAGTACTGTTAGGTTTTCTGATAACATTAATTGGGAAGAAGAAGATAAGTTAGATAGAAAGATTGAAACATTATATAGATTAGGAGGATATTATGAGGATATGAAAAAGTATTTGTTACAATGGAAAGATATTTGTGAAGGGGGTGGTATAAAATGAATGAAAATTTTTCTATAAGACAGGCGGTTAGTGAAGAGCTTAAAAAATATGCTGATAAAGAAACAGAAAAATCAGTTTGGGCATTTCTAATTTTTCTTTTCTGGTATGGTCTTATCTTTTATCTGATATATGTTGTAATAAGACATTTGTATAAATGGTTTCAGTATACTTTTATTTATAAGTATAAAACTGTTTTACCTCATTCTAAGTTATGTTTTATTTCATTACAATTTAATTGTATTAGTTGTTTTGTGCATCAAGGTAGATCATTTTTCCCGCAGGTTAAAGCCTGGGCCAATAGAATGGCAAAATATTTTTTAAAAGTTGTAGATGTAGCTATGGTTGAATTTGTTAAAATTATAAGAGAAAGTAAAGTAAGGCAGTTACAATATACAAAAGTAGATTATTCAAAGTTTGATGAGCTGGTTCAAAAATATAGTGATGTCTGTAACACTTTAAAGAGTATGGGATATAAAATTGACCCGATTGCAGTAAAAGTTATATTTTTTAACTATAGAGACAGGCCTGTTGATGAGATAGTTCAAAAAATAATAACTATTTAAAGGAGGTAAAAATGGAGTATAAAATTTTGATGTGTTATTATGATGTTCCTTCTGGTAAGGGACAGGCTTATAATGTAATATATAATGGAGTTAGAGAAAAAGGACAGATTAAAGTTCCAGGAATGAAACATCCTGCTATAGCAGGATTGCCTGTTAATAAATCTGTTTGGTTAGTAAGTTTAGATAATAAAAATTCTTTGGATAAATTAAAGCAATATGTTAGTGCTAATTATGGAGTAAGTTTTGAGTATGTTGTAGTTTTAGTTGATCATCAAAGTTTATATAAGGTTTGGTCAGATTATAAATTTTCTTTTATTGTGAAAATTCAGAAGTATATTGATAAAATCAAAGAAAAGAAGGTTTCTGATAAGTCTATAGAAAGCTTTTTTGATAATACTATTGCTCATATTGAAGGGATTTTAGTTGCTTTTAGTATTCAAGGAGAGGATGATCCTCAAATTAGAGGTTCAATTTTTAATGCTCTAGTAGATTTAACAAAAGAGGTTTATCCAGATTTAAAAATTAAAAAGGAGGCTAGTTATGTTAATAATTAAAGAAGTTGTAATAGGAAAAGAACATATTTTAGAATTAATAAAACATATTGGTAGGAAGATTAATCCTGAGGTTGGCGGTGTAGTATATATACCTGAGGCAGGTAAAAGGTTTGGGCAGGATTTAGCTAGGTTTATTGAGGTTCCTGTTTTTGATGCTCAGAAAGTTAATTTAAATAAATTACCAAAGAATTTTGTTTTAGTTGATTGCCTTTGTGATACAGGTAAAACTTTACAGTATTGGGCTAAAAAATTAAAACCTGTTCAAACTGTTGTTTTAGTATCTAGGACAAGACTTAATAAGGTAATGGAGGCGGATATTTATGGATTTGTTTATACTAAAGATTATTTCCTTGTGGGTTATGGATTAGATTATAACCAAAAGTTTAGGAATTTGGATTCTATTTTTGGAGGGATTTTAACTGAAGGTGAAAGTTTTTATTCCAGAAAAAATAAGGAGAATAAGAAATGATAGAGAATAGTGAAGAATTTGGTTCTTTATCAATTAGTGAGAATATGCAGATTTTTTTATTTGGACGAACAATTAATAGAGTTGTTTGCCATCTTGATTATCGTTTTAGATTAAAACCTGTTTTAATTGTGCTTTATTTGAAGCTTCTGCCATATTATTTAGAATTTGCTACAATATTTAATATTTTAGAAGAATTTAGTCAAGAAGTATTTGGTCATCCTTATTTTTATCGTGAACGAGGTGATATAAAGCGAGTATTGGAAGATAATTCTATGGATCAAGTTGAATTACCAGATCAGGATTTAACAGTTTGGAAAGAATGTATAGAACTTATGGGAACTATAGTTTCTCATCCTATGGAATTTTGTTGTGGTCCACAGATTTCAGTATTTATTTCTAATGAAAAGTATGATTCCCCATTGTTAAAATATAAGCGTAAAGTTGGTTTATATAAAGATAATATGTCTATTTTAGTATTATTAAACTGGATTCTGTATTTAAAGGATTTGAAAGTATATTATTACTATAAAGATAGAAACTTATATGAAACTTATGTGCAGGATAGTAATGTAGCTGTTTGGGAAGGATTATGGGCATTGTTTACAGAGTTTCAATCCAGGAGGGAGGATTGGATGTTTGAAAAAGGTAAGATTAAGGAGAAAGTTATGGAACATTGAGGTATTAGTTAGAAAAAAGTTAGAAAGTAGGTATAAAAAAATGGTTAAGTTTTAGAAAGGAGGGTAGAAAAAGATGGGTACTTGGTTTAGTATTGGAAAGCCACCTGAAAGGGTAATAAAACAAGATGCCTCTTTAAAAAGAATTTCAAGATTTCATGTAAAGGTTAGAGAACCTAAAACAATTATATTTTTAGATGATGTTGTATCTTTAGATAAGGTTTTTGTATGTTTTGAGCATAATCCAACTATTCAGGGACAGTATTATCACTATTTTACTTGTTCTAATACTGAAGATTGCTATTTATGTGCAAAAGGTTGTAGGGCAGTTCAAACATATTTTTTGACTGTTGTGGAACAGGATAGACAGGATCCAAATAAATGGTATAAAGCTTTATTTGCTATAAAAAGAACTGCTCAAGGTAATTTCCCAGTTTGGGCAAAACTTGAAAAGAAGATAAATATTCATAAGTTAACTACATTAAAGTATGCTAAGTTTTTAGTTGATAGATATGATGTTAAAGAAGCTGCTATTGGATCAGAATTTGATTATTTAGGTTCTGGTTTGTCTGAGGTTTCACAGTTTGTTAATCCTGATTTAAAAGAACCTTTTAACTATGAGGTTATTTTACAACCGCAACCAGCAGAATTTTTCAAAAATTTAGAAAATCAGGTCCCAGTAGAGTATAATAGAGCAAATACTATAAAGAAATCTAAAGTTTCTGAAACTATTGCTATTCAGTATTAAAAAATGTTATATGCTATTGATATAGAGACGATAGATGAAAGAGGGAAGCCCTGCCTTGATTGGAGGCGGGGTTCCATCCTTTGTATTGGTATATGTGATGACAATCTAAATACTCAAATTTTATGCCCTGTTGACCAGAATAAGTGCTCTCAGATTAATGAGTTATTTAGTAACCCAGATAATATAGTTTTGATGTGGAATGCTGTCTATGATTTAACCTGGTTGCGACAATGTAATATTTTAACAGATAAAGTTCAAGCAAAAATCTATGACCCAATGCTATTGTATATTTTAATGTTTAATACAGCAGGATTAAATGCTTCTCTTAGATATTGTGCTCAGCAGTTTGCTGATATGACTATCTTAGAATGGAATAAAAATATTACTCAGAATCAATTAAAAGAGAAAAATCGCCAGGATATTATTGCTACTATGAAATTATGGAAAATATTTTATCAGATGTTAGAAAAATTACAGGATAAAGATATTATCTGGAAATATTTTTCAGAGTTATTAATGCCTGTTGTAGATGTTTTTGTTAATATGCAGTTAAGAGGTATTAAAGTTGATAAAGTAAGGTTAAATGAGTTAATGTTTCAGTATAAAAATAGTTATGATAAACAAGAATTAGATATAAGAAAAAGAACTGGAATTAATATTAATAGTCCTAAACAGTTATCTTATTATTTGTTTAATGTATTAGGTTTGCCGACTTCTAGAGAAAATACAAAAAGTGGTTATCATCCTGTGGATGAAGGTGTTTTATCAGAGTTGGCTCATCATAATGAAATCTGTAAACAGATTCTAGAGGTAAAGAAATTAAGCAGAACTTTATCAGTTTTAAAATCTATCCAGAAGTATATTGATTCAAAAACTAGTAGAGTTTATCCTCATTATGATTTAAGTAGTGCTGTGTCTGGAAGAGTATGTACATCTTCCCCGCAGGTTCAAAATATACCAACTCAGATTAGAGGAATTTTTATTCCTGAGGCAGGTTATAAGTTTATTTCAGGAGACCTTTCACAGATTGAACTTCGTATTATTAGTCATTTATCTGGTGATAAAAGATTGTGTGAGGCTTATCAGAAAGGTCTTGATTTACATCAGCAAACTGCTGATATGTTAGGTGTTGATAGAAAAGTAGGAAAAACTATGAATTTTGCTGTTTTATACGGTATCAGTCCTCAATCTCTGGCAAGAATGTTAGGTATTTCACAGCAAAAGGCTAAAGAATATATTTCTAAATTTTTTGAAGGGTATCCAGAATTAAGTAAATATATTAAACAGGTTCATCAGAGTGTTCAGGAAAAAGGATATGTTTATTCAATGCTGGGAAGAAAACGATTTTTCTCATTTGTAGATAATTCTAGTTTAAGAGCAGCATTTGATCATATTGCTCAAGGTACAGCGGCTGATTTTTTATTAGTAATTTTACGCAATTTATCAAGAGAATTAAAACATGGATATATTGTTAATCAGATTTTTGATTCTGTTTTATTGGAGGTTGAAAAAGATTATGTAGATCAGACTGTTGAGCTTTTAAGAGATTGTATGACTAATTTTATTAAAAGCCCAAAATTGCGGGTTCCTATTCAAGTTGATATTAAGGTGTTAGACAGATGGGAATAGTAATTAAAAGTTTGGTAGAAATTCCTAAAAGTCTTCTAGATGAAAAAAGAATTCAATATATCAAAAAGGCTCTAACTTTTGAGGTTCAAGAATATATGTCGGATAATATTATTCAGATTGCTACATACGAGGAAAAAGATGATAGCATAGCTATACCCAGATTTTTCGCTGATTCGGTTATCTTTTGTAATCAGGAGTTTAGATTGTTTGCTAAAAATGAAACTGTGGTGAAATTTGCTAATGTTAATTTTAAATGGGAAAAAGATAATCATCCTAATAAAGATTTACAGAATGATATATTAGAAAGAATCTGTCAGGCATTTCAAAGAACTAATGGATGGTTTGATGGCGGTATAGTATATGCTTTTACAGGATTTGGAAAGACTCTTTTGGGTTTAAAATTGATTGATAGATTAAAATTAAAGACCCTTATTATTGTTCATAGAAAGATATTATTAGAGCAATGGTGTAAATTTATTCAGGAGTTTACAGATTTAAAAGAAGAGGATATTGGTATAGTTGATGCTGATGTTTTTGTTTATGATAAACCTGTTACTGTTGGTATGTTACAGACTATATTATCTCGGGATTTAACAGAGGATTTTAATCAAAGTTTTGGATTAGTTATAGTAGATGAGGCTTCTCATATTTCTGCACAGAAATGGTGGGAGGTGGCTAAAAAGATTTGTGCTAGATATACTCTTGGACTGACAGGTGTAAAAAAGAGTAATTCCCTGTATAAAATCCTGGAATATACACTTGGAACTAAAACATTTACCCAGATTAAGGTTAAGGTTACAGGTGAGGTTGATGTATATCCTTATACATTTTATATAGGTTCAGCCCAAAGATTTGATTGTAAATATGCGCCTGCTATTATTTCTAATATGATAGTTAATAATCAGCATTTTAATATGTTTTTGGCTAAGATTTTGAAATATTATGTTACTCAGAATAGGTATGTATTGATTGTTACTACTAGGGTTAAGCATGCTGAATTGTTGTATAAATTGTGTCAGGGGATGTTTCCTAATAAATTATTTCAATTACTGATTGGTGGAGTTACCAAAATAGAGTATGTTGATGGTTATGTAGGAACTATGCAGTATATTGCTGAGGGTATTAATATTCCTCATATAGATACATTGATTTTGACTTTACCTGTTGCTGGAATAAAACAAGTTTGTGGGCGGTTGTTTAGAAATCTGGATAAAAAAACAATCAAAATTGTTGATGTTTATCTTAAAACCTTCCCAGCTTTAAAAGTTTTTGATGAGATGTTTATAAAACGAAAACAAGCATATAAAAATTGGGATATGAATATTAATTTGATTGAGGAGATTTAAAATGTTAAAGAGGCATAGAATATATTATCTATTAAAGAAAACTTTTGATAATATTGTTCAAAAGAAGCCTGCTAAAGTTAAGTTATTCAGATATAAAAAAGAAAAATTAGTTTCTAACCCAGAGATTGAAATAAGTTTAGATGGTAAGAAATTTATAAATGTAAGGAAATTATTGGATATTTTAGGTTTAGGAGCAGTAGCTTTTTGGAAGTGGATGTCAGATGGGCGATTTAAGAATTTTACTTTTATAAAGTTTAAAAAATGTTGGTATATAGATAAAAAGCAGGTTCAAAATTTTATTAGAATTGTTTTGAAAAAGCAAGCCAGTTTTTACTGGCAAAATATATTTAAGGAGGATGGTGATGGTAGACCAAATTAAGGTTGGTGAAGATTTAGTAGTATCTAGTGTTGAACCTGGAGCAAAGATTTCACAGGTTAGAAATCAGGATGCTACAATTACAGTAACTAGAACTTGGCCACCTGAACAAAGACAGGAAAAAATCCAGATTAGACCTTTTGTAACAGAGGTGGCTAAAATTTCTGTTGCTAAAGGATTAACTATCAATGCTGGAAACTATAATAGTATTAGAGTTGATGTTATTGTTACTTTACCCTGCTATTTAGAAGAAATCAATGAAACTTATCAGTATGCTAAACAGCTGGCGGAAAAGTGGATTCAAAGTGAAGAGCAGTTTATTCAAGAGGAATTAAGAAAACTTAATGGTTAAAAAGAAAAAGAAAATTAAAAACAAGGAGAGTGAAGTTATGTCTTCACAAAAGAAAGAATTTAAAGATTCTCAGGAACAAGAATTAAAAGATTCACAGGAACAAGAAGTTAAAGAAACTAAGGAATTACAAAAACAAGGATTTAAAGAATGGTTAAAAAGTAAAAAGATTATACATAAATCGGCAGGGGAGATTTTAACAAGTGATAAGTTATTGACAGGTTTTATATCTTTAGATCTTGCCACAGAGGGCGGTATTCCATTGTATAAAGTTACTGAAATCTTTGGTGATAAATCTATGGGTAAAACGGTTTTAGCATTAAATATTGTTAAAAATGCTCTAGCAGAACAAATGTCTGTTTTATATGTTGATGCTGAGAATGGACTCAGTGGTAGTAAAGTTATTAAAAATCTTGGGTTAGAATCAATAGAGATTGTTATACCTACTGATTTGGAACAGATGGGAGAGGTTGTTATTAATGGTGTTCCAAATTATGATTTGATTGTAGTAGATTCTTTAATGTCTTTACCACCTGTTTTAGAATATGAAGGAGGGATGGATAAGGTTCAACAAGCTCAGGCGGCTAGAGTTTTAGGAAAGTTTTTTAGAATTCTTACCACAACTTTAATTAAGCATAATTGCACAATAGTTATTTTGAATCAGATAAGAGAAAGTATAGGAGGAGGATATGGACAGCAATATGTTTTACCTGGCGGGCGGGCTCAGGATTTTGCTAGTTCTATTCAAATATACCTTAAATCTGGAACTTATGATGAGATCAAAGATTCTTCAGAGGATAATATCAAAAAACCTGATGAGGGTAAGTCTTTTAATGTTAAAAGAACTGTTTTTGATATAGTTAAATCTCGTGTTTCAACTCCAAGACGAACAGGTGAAATATATATTGTAGTTAAAAGATTTAAAGATTATAAAGTAGGTGAAGTTTATAATGCTGGAATCATTAGAGCATACTTTAGAAATAAGTTTATTAGTCTAGATTGGTTCCCACAGTATAAAACTCAAGAAGAATGTATTAAGGCTGTCAGGGATTATATAGATTATAAAGCTTTTATTAAAGTTTTATTAGAAAAAGAAGAATTGGAGAAGAGCAATGAATCAAGAGAAGAAAGTTGCTAAGGTATTTAAAGGTTTTAAAACTAGAGCTTCTGGAGCTCTGGCTCAGGAAAAAGGAGATGTTGTATCATTGAAATTAAGAATAGTTTTACAGTGTAAACAGACAACTAAATCAAAGTTTCCTGTCAGTATTAAACTTCTGGATAAGTGTATTAAAGATGCTATGAGTAGGTATTTTGATTTTTATGCTGGTTTATTTGTTTCATTTATTAATAGTGATGGTATAGGGAAAGATCAATTTTTAGTTCAGGAGGGTTTTTTGAATCAAATAAATCAAGATATTAAGGAAGACATATTGAGGCGGGCGGTAGACTATAAACATAAATCTATCATCATCCAGCCAGGTGCTACTATATACCGTATTGTTGATTCAAAAAATAGAGTATGGTATAATGTCCCAGCAGTTTTTTATAAATGGATTTAAGGAGAAAAAGTTTGTGAGCTGGTTTGATGTAATTTTTGGCTCTGATAAAGGATTAGAAAATCTAATAGAAAAAATATTCTTTGATAGATCTGTTAAATCCTATCCAGTAACTAAAACTTTTAGAGTATCTAGAATATACAGTACTTGTCCACGACAGATTGTTTTAAAACATATTCTTTCTATTCCGGATGAACAGGTTGGATCTTTGATCAAAGGTGTAGCTTTTGAAATGGGTTCATATATCCATCAGGTATTCCAGGAAAAGGTCTTGCCAAATTTTTACTTATATGGTATCTGGATAAGTTGTGATGGTAAAAAAACAGAAGGTTGTAGGCCACAGTTTCAGCATTATTGTGGTCAAATGTGCTGGCGATATAGTGAACTTGAGTTCTCTTACAATATTGGTAATGATTGGTATATTAAAGGTCATATTGATGGTATTATTTATTTCCAAGGTGAATTTTTCTTGATTGAGTTGAAAACCTGCAGGGGGGATATTTTTAAATCTTTGCAGGAGCCTTTCCAGGAACATATAGTCCAGACTCAATTATACCTCTATTTTATCCAAGATAGAATTCAAATTAAAGTTTCTAAGGCTAAGATTATTTACATTAATAAAGATTTTGGTGCTAAATCTGATAGTAAATTAGTCAAAGTTTTTCCTTTAGATTATGATATTGAGATTGCCAGACAGTATGTTAATAATATGAAAACTATGCTTTCTATTTATCAAGAGAGATTACCTGCCAGGGTTTGTAAAAATATGGAACAGGGTTTCTCACAGTATAAATGCCCTGTTGTTTCACAGTGTTTTTCTGATATTTTTTGTGCGGGATTAAAAGTTGATAAAAATATAATTTCTAAAATTGAGGAGCAAAGCCTTGGTTAAGTCTATTGATAAAGGTAGAAATTTTGAAAGAGAAATTGCTAAAAAATTTAGTTTGTTCTGGGATGGGACAGAACGCTCTGTTGTAAGAGTTCCTCTGTCAGGTGGTTTTCCAGTAGGTCAAAGCTGGGGAGATCTTATCTGTCAGTCAAGTGTATTCTTCCCATTTATGGTATCAATTAAAAAAGTTGAAAAATGGTCTCTGGATAGTATTGTTTCTAATGATAAAAATTCACCTATTATAGTATGGTTAAAAGAAATTCAGAGTATTTTTAGAAAATACCTTTTTGGGCAAAGATATTTTGGAAGTAGATATGTATTATTACCAATATTGGTTATTAGTAAAAACAGATTTCCTACTTTAGTTGTAATGGATATTAATGATCTTGACAGATTAACCCCTCATATAATACGTTCTGTGATTTCTGATAATGTTAAAGTGATTAAAATGTATCATCTGAGGATTTGTAAGTTAGATGATTTTTTAGATATTACAAAATCATATTTATCAAGAGATAAATTATTGTATGATAATATTCTATTAGAGGTTTATAGTCAGTTATATCAGGTTGGATCTAATTCAATTAAAGAGTTAGTAGATTTTAGAATTAAAAAGGAGGTAAAAGATGGTAGTAGAACTTGATAAAATGGCTTATGATAAAATTAGACAATTAATTAAAGAGAAGGTTAGACATATTGAATCTTGTTTTGTAGAATTGGCTAAATTATTGACTTTTGTTAAAGAGAGGGAATTGTATAAAGAGTGGGGATATGATACTTTTGCTGATTATGTTGAAATGGATTTGTCATTACCAAAACATAAAGCTCAGTATTTACTGGGATTTTGTTCTGCTATGAAAAAGTTATCTCTGACAGATCAAGATATTAAAGAATTAGGATTAGAAAAAGTAAAAACTTTGGCTAGTTTAGCTGATAAAGTTGATCAGAATAAAATTGAACAATTGAAACTTGAGGCTAAGACTCAACCTGTTAGTATTGTTGAAAGAAAGGTTAGGAAGTTAAAGAATACTTTACCGGAGGTAGATATAAAAACTGAAGAACTTATTAGTGAACTTTTTAAAACTGATGAGGAGGCTGTAGTAAAATGTACTTTGTTGTTATTTGAGAGTGTTTATGATTTATTTGAAGCTACAGTTTTGAGGGCACAGGAGATATGTCAGACGGATTCAAAAAATGTTGCTATTGATTATATATGTCAAGTTTTTAATGCTACTGTAACGAAAGGTGGACAGATTCAAGATTTAATAGCTATTGTAAAGCAGTTAGAAAGAGTTTTCAAAGTTAAAATTTCAATAACTAAAGGTAATGAAAAACTTTATTAAAGAAGTTGATTTAACTTGTTTGAAATGCCCTATCAATTTTTTTAGAGCTAAGTGGGAATTGTTACATCATCCTCATCAGGTTATCAGATTTATCATCTATTCTAATCTTGTTAATTATCTTGTTTCTAGTTTAAAAAATGAAGGTTTTGCTGTTTTAAATATTGAAATTTTAGACAATTTGGCTTATTTATATGCTCAATGGTCCAATTAGTGTAGTATAGGGGTCAAAATTTTTGCGGTAAAGGATATTGTTTTTAAAATAAATCTTGTTATTATATATCTTCAGATAATTCACAGTAATTTTTATTTTAGGAGGATTAATACTATGAGAATATTTGAAAATAAATCACAGTTGCCAGCTAATTACTTTTCCCATAGAATCAATCAAGATTTAAAACATGTCTTTACTTTATTGGGCTATATCCCAGGTAAATTAGAAGAATCTGCTATTGAACTTCTGGCTATCACAGATAATATAAAAGCTGTAGAATCATATATAAGTGGATTATATAGAGTTCCTCAGACATTAAGAGAGTTTGCTATAAATATTGCTAGAAGATTAAATGAATTAGGACTATTAGAAAATATTATTAATGTTGAACTTGATATGAAAGATAGACTGGCTGTATTCTATCTTGATGGTAAAACAGATAAAGTATATCAGTTTAGAGATATTGCTAAATCAATTGGTTATCCTCTAGAAATTTTAAAGTTAGAAAAGTTTAAAGATGACCCGCTTAAAATGTATGTTTTAAAATTTAAATTTGAACAGGCAGCAACGGATCAGCCAGCTGAACCTGAAAAAAGAATCCCTGTTCCAGAAGAGGAAATGAAATTTTACTTTACCTGCCCCAATGATGGAACAGAATTTGAGATTGAAATCAAACCTGCTGAAGAAGAATTAAAACCTGTTGAACCAGAAAAACCAGGTGAGACTCCTAAAGAATCTATACAAGTTGAATGTAAATTATGCGGTTATACAGAAACTCTTTATATACCTGTTATCAATGATAGTATATGTGCTGAAATACAGAAAAAATTGAATGTTTGTAATGAATCGGCTAGGATGATTATATATGATTATAAGAAAACAAAAGATCCAATTTTTGTTATGAGAAAGTATAGTTTATTGCCAGAACATATACAGGCTATTCATAATGTTTTACAGGAAGATATTGAACAAGATGAGGAGATTAATTTATGTCCTATTTGTAATGGTGTAGCATTTAATAAAGATGAAAAATTAGAGTGTCAAAATTGTTCTTATGTTTTTGTGGAGGATGTTCCTATAGAACCTGGTGATAGTTTTAAAGATTTACCTATGGAGCCTGAAAAATTAGCTAAAGAATTAATTTCTCGTGCGACAGGACAAAAGCCACCTTATAGGGTTTCAGATTTAGTAACTATTAAAAAGTTAGAACAGCAATGTTTATATTGTGACGGAGTTCTAACTGAGGCGGGTGCTACTTGGTGTACAGTTTGCGGATATATTTTTACTGAAGAAGGACATCCGCCAGTTATTCAAATTTGTGATGAAGGATATATTTTTGATCCTATGTTAGGAAAATGTGTAAGAGAAGAAGAATTTGGTAAGGCCGGTGGTGTTACAGCTTAAAAAATTTTTAAGGAGGAAATAACATGGCTGATAGAAAAGCTTTAAATGCAGCATGTCCTGGATGTGGTTCTACACCTGTTGTAATTGGTGATATTACAAAATGTCCTGGTTGTGGAAGATCTGGTTCTTATGAAGCTGAATATGAGTTTGCTGTAAAACATGGAAAATATACAGAACATCTTATTACTTTTTTACCAAGGTATTATAAATTGTCTAATATTCAAGAGGAAGAAGCAGGTTATGCTTTGACATTTGATATTAGTAGGGAAGAGGCTGATAGAATTGAACGAGCTCTCAAATTACAAGGATTAACATTTTCTAGAGCTCAGTTTGGAGATCAGGTTGTATTTACATTTAGAACTGCTTCAGATTTAGAAAAAGCTAGTGAAATTGTTAAAGCGAGTGGTTTTACTCTGGAAAGTGTATTTCAAGAGATTAAAACCTTTGCGGCGGCTGAGCATCCCGGAACAGAGTTCCATGGAAATATTATACGAGCTAAAGGTGATACAGAAACTCCAGGAGTTGGTGCTAATGACCCATTAGTATCCCATGAGGGTAAACCTTTTAAAGTTCCTGGCGCAGAAAAAACTTTTGAATATGTTGCTCAATGGAAAGGTCCAAAATCTACTACAACTCAATGGAAAGTATCAGAGTCAAGACAGAAATTATATGAACAGTCTTCACAGTTGAAAAAATCAAATCTAAAGTTTGATATTGTTGCTCATGATTATTTGCCTATTCATGCTGAGAGATTAAGGCCTTATTGTCAGTATGTATTTTTATTTGATTCTTTCACTGTTTTTGATGGAATTCAGGGCGGTAAAAATGTATTAACAGTTATGAAATATATTCCTGATTCGGTAAAAATTGAATTTTTTGAACATACTGATAAGTTATTATGTCATCTGTGTGGTTATCCAGTTTTAGGTGATTCACAGAATTATATTTGTATTTGTTGTAGATCGCTTTTTCAGAAAATACAAGAATCTTATAAAAGGTTTCCATTGGAAGCATTGTATATTATTCGGGAGGCTGAATTAGAGCAAAAGCCTGTTAGCTTATATATGGCTGTTGTCACAGGTGATGAAAAAGAATTAGAGGATTTAGCTAAAAAAGGAACTGATGCAGGATTATATGCTGAGGTTCAGGGCGGTAAGTTATTTTTAAAAGGTAGTAAAAAAGCTTTAAAAGCATTCTTAACTGATATTGGATTAGAAGAAGAAAAACCTGAGGAACCTGAGATTCCACCAGAAAAAACACCACCGGAAGAAACTCCTCCTGAGGAGGTGCCTGCTGAAACTCCACCTGCTGAACCAGGAGAGACTCCACCTGATTCTAAAAGAATTACTAAATTCTCATCAAAAGATGGTAGACTGACAGCAGAATTATTTGAAGAAAGTTCTGAAGAGGAAAAAGAAGAAACTCAGGATATTGATAAAGATGCGGGCGGTATAGATCCTGAAAAATTGGTTAAAGAACCTTTAAAACAAGCTATAAAGGCGGCGGGAATTAAAAGAGATAGTGTCAAAACTGAATCTCAAAGTGAACTTTTATCCTGTAAATGTGGATTTAGAACTATCTCAGAAATGCTAAAATCTTTTGGTATTACTAATAATAGTTGTCCGAAATGTGGTAGAATTATGGAAAAAGAGTTATATATTAAACCTAAACCTTATCCTTGGGGACAGGATATTGATAAAGATAAAGGAGCTATTGATTTAGAACCTGATCAAGGTGGTGTTTGGGCTCAGAAAGAGCTTGATTTTAAAAATAAGGAGTTAGAGGATGAAGAAACAGAAGAAGGAGCAGAAGAAGAAGTTGAAGAAACAAAAGAAGCTGAAGAAGAAGAGTTAGAGGAAAGAAAAAAGGTTAAATTAAGTGCTAAAGATAAAGAAAAAGAAAAAGAACAAAAAAAGAAAAAATATTTGGAAGCTTTAGCACTTAATCCTGATAGAATCACTGATTTGGATGTTGAGGAAGTTAATAAACTTGCTAAAGCTATGGGATTTAGACCATTAACGCCAGGACAAGTTAAAAGAATTTTACTCTATGCTACACAGCACGAGGATATCAAACAGATTGATAAACTTGTAGATGTTGAATCACCTCTTTCTAGCCTAGTCCTTGGATATTTCTTAGGTAGATTTAATAGATGAAATGCCAAATTATTTATTACAGTCATTATTTAAAAATAGATACCTTAATCAATTTAGGTTAGAACAACATACTGAACCTCCAAAACCAGAATTATCAATAAAACCTGTTGAAGAGCCAGTAAAACCTACTGACAAGCCAGTAGAGTTACCTGTAAAACCTGCTGAAGAACCATTTGTTCCAGATCCTTTTGAAATAAGACTACGGGTTCCATTTGGTTATGAGCTGGTTCCATTAAGACTTGATATTTTCCATAGATTAGGATTATCTTCATCAGATTTTCAAAATAAAGTTATTGAAATATTTGTTCGTAATGGTTGTAGTTATGATTTTGCTGTAGTAATGGCACAGATTTTATCAGATGAGTCTGGAGACCCTGTATTTGAAGAGTTTCAGCAAAATTTTGCTAAAATACATTTTGTAGCTTTGCCATCTCATACTGTTGCTAGAATTAAACCTGTTTATCGTTTTGCGTTAGATCCAGACCCAAGTCCGGCTAAATTTGATGAAATATTTTTTAATGGGAGATTTATTACTAATGATTATGATGCTAAAGCTTATGTTAAGTATGCTCAACAGCAAGGATTTATAGGACAATATAGAAAAAGTAAAGAGAAAGTTCAAGCAAGGTTAAAAGAATATGTAAGTATTATTAAACCTAAAAAACCTAAAAAAGAGCAAGAGGAAGAGGAAATTACAGGTGCTATAGCTAGAGTAACTATTCCATTGAGTCAGGCTAATTATGATAATGCAACTTATTCTGGTTTTGTTTTTGCAAGTACTTTATTTAAATCTTTTAATTTATTTTCAAATTTTATAAAAAGAGTTTATTATGTTTTAACACAGTTAAAAATTAAAAAACCTAAAAAAGGTCCAACAGTACCTGAAGAAATTGGTAAAATAAGACCAATTACAATTTCACGAGAAGAGTTTTTTAATCTTGCCAAATATGGTAAGTTTATAGTTGAGGATTTTTTAGATGGTCATTGGGAAAGAGGATTACTTCAAGCAGTTAAATTAGGTTCAATTTGGAAATCACTTATTGGAAAGTCAAAAATTGAAACAATGCTTTCAGCACTTAGTTTTTTATATAGCGGTATTATTAGAGCACAAAAACTAGAGATTAGAGAATTTACAGGTTATGATTTTTTAGATCTTCAAGGTATAAATCGTATAATTCCAGTAGTTAAAGAGATTGGAGATTGTATTATTGATAAGGATATGTATCAACAGGCTTATGATCTGGCAACAAAATTTGGATTTAATTTACCTAAAATATTAGTAAATAAAACAATAATAGGTAGTAATATAAAAGAATTATTTAATTTGGCTATGCGTGTCATTGGATATGAATTATCCAGTATAATTAGTAATAAAGAGTATAGTATGATCAAACATATAACTAATATTAGCCAATATAAATTAATTTCAGCATTTAGTCTTGCAGCAATAAAAAAAGAATGGGATAAACTGTATCAGGACTTACCAGAGGATTTTCGGGAATTATTTTTACCAGTAAAAAAGAAAGAAAAAGAAGAGGAAAAATTATTAGGTCTTTTTGAAATACCTAAGGATATATATACATATATTCAAGATACTATTTTTAAGTATTTACATGATGGATTATTTAAGTTAAGTCAATTTTTAGCTTTTTTTGAAAATAAAGTCTGGGATTCTTTTATTAATACCCTTGCACGAAATATAGATAGATTACAGGCAAAAGGAGCGGTAAAAACACAGGAATTATTGGAACCATTAAAAAAAATTCAAGATATATATAAAGTTGCAGTTTATTATAGTAAAGTTAAATCTTATGAAAATACTTTAGTTGATGAGGATATAAGAAAAAAAGTTTTATTAGCTATGGAAATTTATAATGAATTATATGAACTATTATTTTCAAATAAATTATTATCTATGCATGGCGGAAGATTAGATAAGTATCTAATAGATCGTGAATCTAAAGTTCAATCTATTATGTCTTTAGATGATAGGCTGTATAATAATTTAAAACCTAAAATTGATGAGTTTACTAAATTTGTAAAAGCTATTACAGAATATGAATTTGATAGTGAGCAAATTATGGAGTTTAATAATTTAGTTATATTAATAGTTTCAGTTTTTAGACCTATAGCTCTCCATTTGTTAGAGCAGTTACCTAAATTAGAACATGAGATTAATACAAGTTCACCTGCTAGTTTACTAGCGGGAGCTGAGGTTGCTCTTGATGAATTAGATAAGGTTGATGTTTTAGAATCTGATGTAGTTTATACTTATCCTGATCAAGTGTCTTTGGATGTATTAAGTTATTCAGGATTAGGTCCTAAAGTTATAAGATTGCTTAATGCTTTATTGTTGTATGATCCTGTATATATTGAGTTATTTTATGATATGTTTAGAGCAATGTTACATAATACAACATTATTCAAAGAGATAAAAACTGATTTACCAGTATTAAAAGAGAAAGAAAAACGCACACAGGAAGAAGAAGAGAAATATTTACAGCTTGAAAGTCAAGCACTTAGTTATGAATTAATAGATACATTTTACTATGCTATATTTAGTCATCTGATTGGCAATATTATTCCTAAATTTGGTGAGGGATCTGTTATTTATAGAGAAGAATATGGTGCTAAAAGAGAAAATTATTTGTATCAGTTAATTTGGAAATTTGTTATTTTAGAACAGGCTGAACAAAAAGGCAAAATATATATAGGTGGTAAAGAAGGTCAGGATAATGTAATTAGTGGTGTTCGTATTTTATTTATTTCTTCACCAGAAGCTGAAAACCTTTTAGATAGATGGACAGATCAATTTCCTAATGTTTACTTTATTATCTTTTATCCATATAATGTTGTAGTTTGTGCTGGAAGTCAATCAGATCTTGCTCAGCTATGGGCTTTATCTAGGGGATTATCTGATAGTAATAATATTGGGACGATTATGACAGTTTTGTATTATAGTAAGTTATATCATGGACAAGCTGTTCATATAAATTTAGTTCGGGAATTGTATATTAATAGTAGAAATTTATATGGTATGGCAAAAAAATTCTTTGATGTAATAGGAAATGAGGAAGAAGATTTAGAAAAGGAACCAAAGGAAATAGAAAAAGAGGCTATACCTAAACATATTGAATAGAAAAAGAGGCTATACCTAAACATATTGCTGTAAGGAAGAAGGTTGGGGAGGAGGTTAAAGAGGTATATTTCCAGGATCTTATGAAGTCTGTAAAAGATAAATTAGTTAATTATTTAAAAAATCAAATAATAGACTGTATTCGTAAACAAAAAGAATTAACTTTAGAAAATTTTGTAAAATGTTTTGAAGAAGTTACACAGCAACTTAAGGAAGAAATAACTAATCCAGTTAAGTTAAGAGGTTTATATATAAAATGGTTAGGTTTAGAAAATTTGGATGAAATTAAACTAGGCGAGCATTTTAAAGATATAGAGACTATTTATGATATATTACCAGAATATAAAGAACAGTTAGACAAGTTTAAAAAAGGAGTAGTTCATGAGATAATTAGACTTCTTAATATTCAAGAACATTTTGGTTTAAAAAGTAAACCAGAGGTTCAAGATACATCTTCACAGCTTCGTATAGCTTTAAATGAATTGTTATTAAGTAGAGAGAAAACTCCACCCAAAAAACATCCTCAGCATAAACCAGGAGAGACGATGGTAGTTCAAACTAGATAATTATGGCATTTTTAAATTTTACTCATGGTCATCCATCAGGTCCTATTCCTGTTAAAGTTGGGTCTAGGGTTATAGTTTTTATGTGGTATAATTCTGGAATGGATATGTTAGAAGCTATTTTAAGATGGTTAAGATTACCTTTAATTGCTGGTGGTGTAGAATTTAATGCTCATAATGAAGTAAAAAGTGGTGTGCCTATTATTTTTGAATTAAAACCATTGGGTAAAGATGCAGGAAAGCCAATTGAGGCTATTATGCCTCTTATTTTTCATACTGCTGGTAGAGATTTTGGTGAGCCTATGGTTGAATTGGTTGTTAAAAGTCCTCCAAATATCAATATTGAGGAGTTATTAGGATGGGTAAAGAACTAGAGGTTGTTCAAATTTTTAAAAATGTATCTGGTGGATTTGGCTTATATCCCACAGATATACAAACTATTAAACAATCTTTCCCTTTAGATTTTGAATTGGTAAAAAAGTATTGTATTCTAAATGAAGTTGACTTATCTCAGTTTAAGCAGTGGTATAGTCAGTTTTTTGATAATATTATACAGGAACAGAATGAAATTCCTGAGGTGTTATTAAATGAATTATTATCCTATTTTGAAAAAATAATGTATTTACCAGCTAGTTCTCAGTCTCTTGAGAATTTGATTGCCAGTTTAAAAGAATTGCGGGATTTTTATAATGATAATTATGTTGAACTCAAAGGTCCTAGATTTATGGAAAATTTATTTCAAGAGATTGACAGGATAATTAGTAATATGATTGCTGAGATAAGTAA
>FWWL01004649.1_pt1 | contig 22731 bp, 23 predicted proteins | sample 2228331 | NCBI WGS metagenome assembly FWWL01 (sample SAMEA103939775, study PRJEB20133) | metagenome | reverse complement strand
CACCGTCTCCCGCGGCTTGGCTGGCCACACCTTCGCCATGGGAGTGGGAAGTATACCTCCACGCCGGGCGGGCCCCACGCGGCGAGCACGTCCACACCCGCTAGGCGAACAAGATCCCGGACGCGGAAGGGAGCACCAGGCCGCGGTAGAGGAACGTCACCTGTCGAAACGCGGCCCAAAGGTCGAACTCGGCTGCGGCGCTCACACAATCCTTGGGCACGATCACCTGAAGCCCACGCAGCGCGGCCGAGCCCGCGGCATGCAGCACGCAGATGTTGGCCACCGTGCCCACAATCACCAAATGTTTCGTCCCCCAGCCGCGCAAGATCCCCTCGAGCTCCGTTTGGAAAAACGGGTCGTACGTGGTCTTGCGCACCACAGGCTCACCAGCTTGGGGTGCCAGCTCAGCGACGATCTCCGCGCCCCAACTTTCCGCTACCCCGTGGCGGGGCCAGATGCGAAACTCGGGGTCGGTCGGGCTGTGCCAATCCTGGGTGAACGCCACGTTCACGCCTTTGCCCCTTGCCCGCACGAGGAGTTCTTGGATGGGCGGAACGGTGGCTGGTGCAGTGGGCACAAACAGGGCCCCGTTCTCGCGCACAAAGTCGTTTTGCATGTCCACCACCAAAACGGCGGTCGCAGCGCCGGGCAGCTCGACCTGCTTGGTCCAAGGGATTTCTGGAACTTCCACGTTCATTTTCCCACCCCCACCAAGGCCTCCAGGGTTGGGGAGAACCGCACGGGGTAATCGGGGGCTTGGCATGGGGAGAGGTCGGCGAGCTGGGAAGGGAGGGCGAAGAGCGCTTGCCGCACCTGCTCCCTGCGGGCGGCCAAGTCGGGTTTTGGCTGCAACCGTTCCCCGCGGGCCAAAACCTTGTGCAGGAGGGGGCGGCCGCGTCCCCTTTCGTCATCGAGGGCGACAACATCGGAAAAGCCCTCCCGCCAGACCTGGCACTTCCCCGGCAGGGTGAGCTTCCCCGGGCTGCGCTTCATCCGGGGGCCCTTCTCGTCCTCCACGAGCTTGTACACCCCGCCCAGGGCGGGAAGGTCCCAAGAGACGCCCAGCCGGGTGCCCACCCCATAGCCCCAGGCCACCCCGCCCTGCTGCCGAAACTCCAAGATTCGCTGCTCGTCCAGATCACCGGAGACAAAGATCCTGATGTCTGGGAACCCAGCCTCGTCGAGGATCCGGCGGACTTGGCGGGAAAGGGAGGCCAGGTCGCCGGAGTCCAACCGCACGCCCACCACCTTCTTCCCCTTCGCACGCGCCTCCTTGGCCACTTGCGCGGCGTTCCTCGCGCCTTGCACCGTGTCGTAGGTGTCGATGAGGAGGACGGGATGGGGGTGATCGTCCACGAACGCCCGGAAAGCGGAGATTTCGTCCGGGAACGAGAGCACATAGGAGTGGGCCATGGTCCCCACCACGGGGATCCCGTACAGCCTCCCGGCCAGGACGTTGGACGTGCCGTGGAAGCCGGCCAGAAAGCTCGCCCGCGCGGCGTGCAACGCGGCCTCCATCCCGTGGTCCCGGCGGGGGCTGAAGTCCACCACCACGGCCTCGGGCCCTGCGGCGAGCAGGATCCGCGCGGCCTTGGAGGCCACCAACGTCTCGTAGTTGAGCACGTTCAAAAGGAGGGTTTCGATGAGCTGGGCCTGGATGCGGGGAGCGGTCACGGTGAGCAACGGCTCGTTAGGAAAGCAAATCTCGCCCTCGCCCATGGCCCAGATTTCCCCTTGGAAGGCGAACGAGGCCAGGTAGTCCAGGAATGCCCGGTCAAAAAGCCCAAGGCTTTCCAGGTAGGCCAGCTCTTCTTGGCCAAACCGGAACTGGGCCAAGGCGTCCAACAAGGGGTCGAGGCCGGCGAAGACGAGGAAGCGGCGGTGGGGGACAGGAGCGCGCACGAAATAGGCAAACGTGGCCTCCTGATCCATGCCCCGCCGAAAGTAGGAGTAGGCCATGGTGAGCTCGTAAAGGTCCACGAAAAGCCCGGTCATGACCGTTCAATTCTAGCTTTGACCCCCAGGCGGGCGCCACGGACCCCTTCACCCCGACCCTCGCCCACACAGGAAAAGACTAGCCCAGGGCAGTGCGGTAAGCGGCGAAGTCCCGTTCGGAAAAGAGGACGAAGCGCACCTCAGAAAACGCGTTCGGGTGGGCTTCCAAGTACGAGCGCACGGTTTGTATCGCCACCTTGGCGGCCTCCTCCACGGGATAGCCGTAGACCCCGGTGGAAATGCTGGGGAAGGCCACGGACTGCACGCCCCTCGCTCGGGCCAGCTCCAAGCACGAGCGATAGGCCTTGGCCAGAAGCTCAGGTTCGCCGTGTGTCCCTCCCCGCCAAATGGGGCCCACGGTGTGAATGACCCAGCGGGCGGGAAGCCGGCCGCCGGGCGTGATCACCGCCTCCCCTGGGGGAAGCGGTCCCTGTTCCCGACGGATTTTCGCCGCTGCTTCGGTCACCTCGGGCCCTCCCGCGCGGTGGATGGCCCCGGAGACGCCCCCACCCGGTGTGAGATCAGGATTGGCCGCGTTGACAATGGCCTCCACGGCTTGCTGGGTGATGTCCCCCCGCACCAGGACCAGCTTGGCCTTGCCCACTTGCACCGCGTACTCCATGGCCCGCCTCCTTGCGTCACGTTGGCATTCTACCGCCCACACCAGAGTGATGGGTGATGCAGTGATGAGTGATCAGCTGAAGGAGTCAAGGACTCCCCTTTCGATTTCTCCTCTTGCTGACGAGGCCACGGACCAACCGATTCTGGCCAAGCAAAGCCCACGCGCACTGTTCCATCCATTGACGTCTCCTTCGGGCTCATGTTCACCGATCACTCATCACCCGATCGGCAAGGTTCACGAGGGTGCGGGCCAGTTCAACGGCCTGTTGGGCGCGGGAAGGGCGGACCCGGGCCTTGGGCGGGGGGGCACCAGGATCGCCCATGCCCAGCCCGATGCGCTCCAACTGCGCAAGGGGCTTGAACTTGCGGAACGCTTTGTCCCGGCGCAGGGCGCGGCCCCAGAGGCCCGCGAGGCCCTCGCTTTCTAGCGCCGCGGGGTCTTCACCATGCGCAATAAGCCACGCCCGCAGGGCCCGGTCGGCCGCGGCGCGGGCTGCCTCCAACGCCCACTCGTAAAACCCGCGTTCCCAAAGTGCTTCCCCTGCAGCAAGGTCGTGCTCGGCCTGCTCCAAGTGCCGGCGGGCCTCGGCCCAGTCCACCTTCACCTCCCGCGCGCCCACGCCTGCCCTCAGCTCATCGAACATTTCTTCGTCGGAAAAACCCCAGCGGTGGGCCAACTCGTGGTACACCGTGCGCCGAATTTGGTCCCCAAGCTCCTCCTCGCTTTGGCACCACTCCTCCAGCGGTCGCTTATAGATGACCAGCGTGCCCGGCAAATCCCGCGGGTCCTCCGCCTCCCACACCGACGGCCCCTCGTACAGGCCAAACGGGTAGTTGGGCGGCACAAGGCCCCACTCCAGCATCAGCTCGTCATCGGGGTAGTCCTCCACGCGCACTTCCAGCCCCCGCAGGTAGGGTTGAAACGCGGCGGGCAAGCTTTCCAGCGCCTCCTGCACCAAGGCGGCAAACCTCTCCAACGGCACGTGCACGGGCATGCCCCGGATTATAGGCGGCCTATAATGAGGCCCGGGTGATCGGCGTGGTGGTTGTGGTGGTGTTGGTGCTGGTGGTGCCTTCCATCCGCATCATCGGCCCGGACCAAGTGGGGTTGGTCATCAAGCGGTTCAGCGTCAAGAAACTCAAAGAAGGCGAGGTGATTGCTTTCCACGGCGAGGCGGGCTATCAAGCGGACCTGCTTCTTCCCGGCTGGCGGTTCAAGTTTTGGGTTCTGTACAGCGTGAGCAAGCACCCGATGGTGCAGATCCCGGCCGGGCAAATCGGGGTGGTGATCGCCCAAGTGGGCCGGCCCCTCGATCCCGGGGCCAAGTCCGGCGTGTACAAGCCCGAATTCGGCGACTTCCGCGATTTGCGCAAGTTTGTGGAGCTGGGCGGCCAGAAGGGTGTGCAGCGGCCGGTCCTCCCTCCCGGAACGGTGGCCCCCATCCATCCCGTGGGCTTCCTCGTCGTCACCAAGGACCGCGTGTACGGGGTGCCCATCTCCCCCGAGCTCAAAGCGGAGAAAAAGTTGGGGCCGGAGACGTGGGGGCTCAAGCCCGAGGACTTCCACGTCACCGTGATCGAGCCCGTTGTGCAACGCAACCCCGATGGCACAATCCGGCAAATCGACGTGATCGGCATCGTGGAGACGTTTGAGGGGCCGCCGCTGGACCCCGGGGACATCGCCGGCCGGCTGGGGGGATTCTCCGACATTGCGGAGCTGGAGCGCAACGGGGCCGACGACCTCACGCTGGCCAACGCGGTCCTCAACAGCAAAAACCACCTGCACAACAACTACCAGGACTACCAGGCGTTCCTCGACCACGGCGGCCGCATCGGCATCCAACACGATCCACTCCTCTACGGGGCGTACAACCTCAACCCGTTTTTGGTGCGCGTGCGGCGGGTGCCCATGCTGGTGGTGGAGCAGGGGGAGGTGGCGGTGATCAAGTCCTATGTGGGTTTGGAGCCGCGGGACGTCTCCGGGGAGGAGTTCCGCTTCGGCACCCTTGTGCGGCCGGGCCACCGCGGCATTTGGCGGGAACCGTTGCGCACCGGCAAGTACGCGATCAACCCGTACTGCTACGACCACGAGATCGTGCCCACCTACATCCTCACCCTCAACTGGGCCCTGCAGACCTCCGAGGCCCACCGACTGGACCGCCACCTGAGCCAGATCGTGGCCAAAAGCCGCGAGGGGTTCGTGTTCAAGATCGACCTGCAGGTGCAAATCCACATCCCGGACGTGCAAGCCCCGCGCGTGATCTCGGCGGTGGGCACGATGACCAACCTGGTGGACGAGGTGCTGCAAGCCGCGGTGGGCAATCACTTCCGCGACAAGCTGCAGAGCATGCCGGCCATCATGTTCATCGAAAACCGCCAGCGCGTGCAGGAAGAGGCCCTCCACCACATCAGCCAGCAGCTGAGCGTGTACAACGTGGACACCCGCGGGGTGTTCATCCAAGACGTGATCCTGCCGGAGCAACTGGTGGAGGTGCTCACCCAGCGCGAGATCGCCAACCAGCAGATTCAAACGTACCGCAAGCAGCAAGAGGCGGAGACCGTGCGCATCGAGATGGAGAAGCAGCGGGGCACGGCGGACCAGCAGGCCGAGCTGGCTCGCTCGCAGGTGGGCATCGAGATCGCCAAAAACCAAGCGGCGGCGCGGGTGGCCCAGGCCGAAGGAGAGGCCGCGTACCTGGAGAAGGTGGGCACAGCCAAAGCCGCCGAGGTGCGGGCTGTGGGCTTGGCCCGCGCGGAGGCCTACGCCAAGCAAGTGGAGGCCCTGGGCGCGGACAACACCACCTTGGTCAACGTCATCAGCGCCTTGGCCTCCAGCCAACAGCCGTTTGTGCCCGAGGTGTACGTAAGCGGCAACGAATCCCGCGGCGCCGCCGACGCTTTGTACGCCACGCTCACCAGCCTGTTGCGCAAAGGCGGCCTCGCCGGCCTCATCGGCCAAGGAGGGGACAAACCGACCGCGTCCGCATAGAGCGCAAGCTGTTCAGGTGGCGGCGCCTCGATGCGGCATCCCCCTCCGGGCTGCTTTCAGCCCCGCCTCCCATGGGTAAGGGAGCTGGCCGCCCACACAGCAGTTGGCCCTCCTTGAGCGCCCAAGCCCCATGCTCCTGCGCAGCCCAAGTTCTGTTGGGTTCCAGTTGGGCTGCGCAGGACCAGGCACACAACCGCACCGGGCCCGGCTGCCGAACGGGATCACAGCCCGCGCGTCTTCGTCCTCTTGCGCCCGTGCCCAAGGGCGCTCCAAAGCCTTGGACATCAGGGACACCCTGGGTTGCACGGGGTGCCCAGCGGCGTAACGTTGGCTCCATGCGTGTGGGTTATGTGCAGTTCGCTCCCGTGTTCGGGGAAAAGGAACGCAACGTGGCGCGGGTGGCCGAGCTTTTAGGCCCCGAACCGGCCGATCTATGGGTCCTGCCCGAGCTTTTTTCCACCGGGTACCAGTTCGCCAGCAAGGAAGAAGTCTGGGACCTGGCCGAGCCGGTGCCCAAGGGGCCGACCACGCAAAAGCTCATCGCCCTGGCCCAGGAACGGGCCTGCTACCTTGTGGCGGGGTTGGCCGAGCGCTCCGGTCGGGCCTGCTACAACACCGCGGTGCTCGTAGGCCCGGAAGGTTTTGTCACCCTGTACCGCAAGATCCACCTCTTCTACCGGGAAAAGGAGCTCTTTCAGCCCGGCAACGTCCCCTTCTCCGCGGTGGACATCCGCGAGGCCAGGGTCGGGCTTTTGATCTGTTACGACCACTTCTTCCCCGAGGCCGCCCGGGCCCTGGCGTTGGCCGGAGCGGACATCTTGGCCCACCCCGCCAACCTGGTCATGCCCGGGCTCGGACAGATGACCATGCGCGTGCGTGCCCTGGAAAACCGTGTGTTTGCCATCACCGCCAACCGTGTGGGCCGAGAGAACCGCACCGGCGAGCCGTTGCGCTTCACCGGCCTGTCCCAGGTGGTTTCCCCCCGCGGGGAAGTCCTGGTAAGCTCCGCCGAGGAAATTGAAGAAGCCCGTGTGGTGCACATCGACCCGGCCCAGGCCCGCGACAAGAAAATCAACGCGCTCAACGACCTGTTCCGCGACCGCCGGCCGGAGTTTTATAGAATCAAGTGATCGGTGACGCGTGACGGAGAAGGGTGATGAGGGAAGGGAAAACCGCTTCACATCACCTCCCCAACGTGGGAGAGGGAAGAGGGGCCGTGACGCGTGACGGCTTACGGGGGATCGGTGGGGATGGATCGTGGTCGATGGGAAGTGGTGATGGGCGATGTGGAAAATAGCCACGTTTAATTGCAATTCGGTGCGCAGCCGCATGCCTCTGATTTTGGACTGGCTTAAGCAAGAGGCGCCCCACGTGCTGTGTCTGCAGGAGACCAAGGTCCAGGACGCGGAGTTCCCCGTGGTGGAGTTCACGACGGCCGGCTACCACGTGGTGTTCCGGGGCCAGAAAGCCCAGGCTGGCGTGGCCGTGGCCACGGTGGAAGAACCGCAAGAGGTGCGTTTTGGCCTGGACGACGGCGGTCCCGCCGACGAGGCCCGCCTCGTGCGCCTCAAAGCGCACGGAATCACCATCGTCAACACCTACGTGCCCCAGGGGCAGTCCGTGGACTCGCCCCTGTTCGCCTACAAACTGGAGTGGCTGGAGCGGCTGCGGCGCTATTTTGACCGGCACTTTTCGCCCGATGAGCTCCTCGTGTGGTGCGGGGACTTCAACGTGGCCCCCGAGGACATCGACGTGCACAGCCCAGCGAAGCTCAAAAATCACGTGGACTTTCACCCCCAAGCGCGGGCGGCGTTGGAACGCATCCGCCGGTGGGGGTTCGTGGACGTGTTTCGCCTGTTCCACCCCGGCGAAGCGGGTCAGTACACGTTTTGGGATTACCGCGTGCCCAACGCGGTGGAGCGCAACCTAGGCTGGCGGGTGGACCACATCTGGGCCACAAAACCGCTGGCGCAGAAGGCCGTGCGGTGCTGGATTGACCGGAAGGCCCGCTTGGCCCCGAAGCCCTCCGATCACACCTTCCTCGTGGCCGAGTTCGCACTGTAAAAAAAGCGGCTACCGGTGGGTAGCCGCAAAAGGTGGCACTTACTTCTTCCGCTTGAACAACCGCCCCAACTTGGCCTGCATCCACTCCTTGATCCGCTTCATGCCACGTCACCTCCCTTATGTTCCATCCGTCAAAAATTGGCCCAATAAGGAGACGGAGCCGCTCATTCCATCCGGCCCCTGCCTCCACCAAAAGCAATTTTACTCACTTTGCCCCCGAGATGGCACGGGCCCCCAAGACCCTCGGGATGAACAAAGGCACACCTTTGCCCTGCCCTCAGGCGAGAGGGCCCCAAGGCCAAGCCCCCTTCCCTGTTGAGGGTCCCCCGCTCGGTCGGTTAACCTGGGGCCGCTTTGACTTAGGCACCCCCGGGGTGTGAAGGAGGGATTCATGAAGCTTGGGGTTTTGCTGCTGTGCAGTTGGATGGCGTTTGGAGCGGGCGCTTGGGAGCTTACGGTGGCCTTCACCAACGACCTCCACGCTTACGCCGAGCGCTTGGAGGTCTTTGGGCCCCTCTTTGCGGAGGCCGACCTCATCTTGGATGCGGGGGATACGTGGGAAGACACCTACCGCCGCACCGGGCCGGCCGAGGCTTGGGCCACGCTTCACGCCATGGCCGAACTGGGCTACCACGCCATGGTGTTGGGCAACCACGAGACCTACCTGGGCCCGCAGGTGTTGCATGAGCTCGTCGCGTCCGCACCGTTTCCTGTGCTGGCCACCAACCTGCGCAGCCCCCTTCCGACCCGACGCTACGCCCTGCTGGACGTCGGCGGGGTGCGCGTCTTGGTGCTCGGTGTCCTGTACGACTTGGTCATCGTCTGGCCGGGATGGGAACTGCTCGACCCCTTGAAAAGCGTACAGGACGCGCTGGCCCAGGCGCCGGAGCATGACCTGTTCATTCTGCTGGGGCACATGGAGTTGGCCCGCGCCCGCGCCTTGGCCCAAAGCCTGCCCGAATGCGCGCTTTTGATCCTTGGCCACAACCACCACTTTTTAGACGAACCCGTCTGGGAAGGGAAGGTGCCCATTGTGCAGGCGGGGCACCGCGGCCAGGCCGTGGGCGTGGTGCGCCTTGAGTCAGGAAAGTTGGCGTCGTACAAGCTGGTGCGCCAACCTGTCGGAGTCGAACTCCTTCCCCCGGCTGCTCGCGGATCTTTCTAGCCGTTGGGGCACGGTTCATGGGAAAGGGGCGCATAAGGGTGCAAAGCCCGACTGCGCGAATTCCCCGAAGCTCTAAGGGGTGTCCAACTCCTCCAACAAGGCGGCGATGTAGCGCACGCCCTCGATGAAGTCGGACAGCCGGATGTTCTCATTGGGGGCGTGGGCGCGGGAGTCGGCGTACCCCACCCCGGCGGTGACCATGGGCACGCCAAACTGGCCGCAGAGGAGGTACACCGGGCCCGTACCGGCCATGAGGGGCAACACCGTGGGGTCGTGGCCGTACACCCGCTTGGCCGCCCGCACCGCCCTTTGCACGAACGGATGCTCCGGGTCGCCCGCAAACGGCGCCTCGCCCTCCCACCATGCGATCTCCACGTCTTGGAACCCTTGGGCGTCCAAGTGCGCACGCACGAGCTGCACGATCTCCTCAGGCTTTTGGTCCGGAACCAGGCGGAAGTCCAGCTTGGCCCCCGCCTCGCGGGGGAGCACGGTTTTGGATCCCGGCCCACCGTAGCCGCTGTGGAACCCGCAGATATTGCATGTGGGCCCAAACAAAAGCTGCTCTTTGAGCGCAAGGCCGGTGAGCCCTTGCAGAAACGTGGAGAGGCCGTACAGCCGGCGGGCTTCGTCCTCGTCGAACTCCCATGCTTCAAGCAAGGCGCGCTGCGCCGCTGTGGGCGGCCGCACGCGGTCGTAAAACCCCGCGATCCGCACGTGTTCGCTTGGTCCTTTGAGGCTCTCCAGGGCCCAAACGAGCCGCCAGGCCGGGTTGGGCACCACCGCGGCCATGGCCGAGTGCAGGTCCCGCACGGCCCCCCGCGCGCGCAGCTCCACGTAAAGGATCCCCTTGCAGCCCAAGCTGATCGTGTAGCGGTCCTTGAGGTCGCGCCCGCCCGCCTCCCACACGCAGCCCAACGCGTTTTGCAGCACTTCCCGGCGCTGGTTCACAAACTGGCTCAGGTGCACACTGCCGATTTCCTCTTCCCCTTCGATAACCCAGGCGAGGCCCACGGGAAGTGGGCCGTACACGCGGAGAAAGGACTCGATGGCCCCCAAGCGGGCGTAGATGGCGCCCTTGTTGTCGGACACCCCGCGGGCGTAGAGTTTCCCCTCGCGCAGGGTGGGCTCAAACGGCGGTGTGGTCCACTCTTCCAGAGGTTCGGGCGGCTGCACGTCGTAGTGGTTGTAGAACAACACGTACTCCGGCCGGCGGCCCTCCATGCGGGCGAGGATGACCGGCGCCCCATCCGTGGGCACGAGCTCCACAGCAAACCCCACGCGCGCAAGGTCCTCCACGAGCAGTTCGGCCATCTCGCGCATCCCTACGTCTTGGGCGGCGATGCTGGGCTGGGCCAACGCCCGCTGAAGCCGCGCCAGGTACTCCTTCCCATGGGCCTCGATGTCCACCTGCAATTTGTCCACAACCCGCCTCCTTTCTTGTCCAAGCTTACCCGCGGCCTTGACCTGGGGACTGGGCCTTCCCAATCCCATCCCCCTGGGCTTGTCTTGTAATCTTCGTTCCCGATGCGATAGAAAGCCGCTTCTCCCTCCCCCATCGAGGGGGAGGGATTTGGGAGACAGACCCCATACCCCTTGATGGGAGGGCAAATCTTCCCCTTCCCACCGGAGGAACGGTTTCCACTGCACAAGAAGGGATGTTGGACAAGCCCCCTACGCGCACTTGACAACCGAGGCCTGTTCGCCCTATGCTGCGGCCATCCTATTTGGAGGTGATCGGGATGAAGCAGTGGCTGAAGTTTGGCGTTTGGTTGCTGGCCTTGGTTCTGGCCGGGTGCGCCCACCTGGGAGGCCCTGAACTTTCGGAAGACGTTTTGAGCCCTTCAGCCCCACCTCCGGGTGTGCCAGGGGCTTCGTTTGCCCCCGACCAAATCCTGGTCAAGTTCAAGCCCGGCGCTCCGGAAGGTGTGGCGGCCCAAGTCCACAGCAAATTGGGCGGGCAAGTGGTGCAGGTGATTCCCCGCATCGACGTGCACGTGGTGCGGATTCCCTTGGGCAAAGTTCCCGAGTTTGTCCGGGCCTATCTCTTAGAGGACTGGGTGGAGTTTGCTGAACCCGATTACATTGCCACGGCGTTTTTGGTGCCCAACGACCCGGGCTACGCCAACCAGTGGGCCTTGCCCAAAATCCAAGCGCCTCAAGCCTGGGATCTAACCACGGGTTCATCGGCGGTTCGCATTGCCATTTTGGATACGGGGATTGACCAGGACCACGAGGACTTGAAGGCGAAGATTGTGGCCAACCGCAACTTCACCACCAGCAAAACGGTGGATGATCGGTATGGTCACGGGACGCACGTGGCGGGGATCGCTGCGGCCATCACCCACAACGGGCGCGGTGTGGCCGGTGTAGGGTTCAACACCAGCTTGATGAACGTAAAGGTCCTGGGCGACAACGGCAGCGGCCAATACAGCTGGATCGCCAACGGCATCATCTGGGCGGCGGACAATGGGGCCCACGTCATCAACATGAGCTTGGGCGGGTCGTCCACCTCCAGCACGTTGGAGTCGGCTGTGAAGTACGCTTGGAACAAAGGGGTTGTCCTGGTGGCGGCCGCGGGCAACAACAACACCAGTTCCCCCAGTTATCCCGCTTACTATGCCGAGTGCATTGCCGTGGCGGCCACAGACCAAAACGACGCCAAAGCCAGCTTCTCCAACTACGGCTCTTGGGTGGACATCGCCGCGCCCGGCGTCAGCATTTACTCCACGCTCCCCAACCATCCCAACCGCATCGGCGTGCGGAACTACGGTTCGTTGAGCGGGACTTCCATGGCGGCGCCGCATGTGGCCGGGGTGGCGGCCCTGGTCAAGGCGCGCTATCCCAGCTGGACCCATAGCCAGATCCGCGATCGGCTTTTGGCTTCCGTGGACCCCACCACGGGGTTCAGCCCCGCCCTGGGGCGCATCAACGCCTACGAAGCGGTGCAATAGGCCGCGAGTGTTTTGTTGGCTGCGCACGCTTAGAGTGGGGCGTCGAGGAGGTGGCGGTTGCCCACGTGCACGGTTCGAAGCCCCGCTTCCCGCGCGGCCTCCACGCACGCCTCCATCTCCGCCCGCGACGTGCAGGGCAAGTCCTCCATCCGGTACTGGGGGTAGAACGCCAAAAGCGCGTACGGGATCGCAGGGTTGAGCTGGGCGATCCATCGGGCGAGCTGGCCCACCTCGTAGGCGTCCACATAACCGGGCACCACCAACGTGCTCGCCACCACAAGCGGCACACCTGGGCGCTTGGGAACCCACTCCGCAGCCCGGGCGAAGTTCTCTAGCGTCGCTTGGTTCGACACGCCGGTGAGCGCGCGGTGCACGCCCTCGCTCCACGCCTTGAGGTCGAACTTGACCAACCCTCCCGAGATCAAGGCGAGCTCGAGGACGCGGCGCAACAAGGCCGGTGCCATGTTCCCGTTCGTCTCCCAGCAGATGCGCAGGATGCGGCCCTGGGCCTTGCCCAAGGCCCTTTCCGCGGCCGCCACCGCGTGGGGAAGCTGCGGGGTGGGGTCGCCCCCGAAAAAGCAGATGCACGCGGTGCGGCTGTCCACCGCCGCAGCCAGTTCCTCGGCTGTGCGCCGCCTCCCCGTGCGGGTCTCCAGCCGGAAGTGCCAGTTTTGGCAGTACAAGCAGTCGAACGAACACGCCTCATAAAACACGGCCAAGTTCTTGTACCCGTACTCCGGCCCTGGACGGTGGGCGTATGCGGGGTAGCCCACGCCTGTGCCCGCTGGACAGACAAACGTGGCCACGCAGTTCGTGGGCAGGGGATCGTCGTACCAGCTGACCACGGCCTCGATTCGTTCCCCAGCGGGCAGACCACAGTAGCCCTCGCCTTGGGGAGGGATGCGGCAGGCGTGGGCGCAAAGGCCGCAGGGCGTCCCGTCCGTGGCCCGCGGCGGCTCGGCCGGAAGGTCGAACAAAGCGCGCGAGGCCCTGTGCGCGGCTTCCACAAACGGCTGAGCTTCGTCCCACCGCGTCCGCAGGCATTCCTTGCACACGCCCAAAATGCGGGCCACCCGCACCGATCGACCACACACCGCACACGCCATCGCCTTGGATTATGGCCCCTTGGACAGGCCGTACAATGCCCGTATGCACAGCGGACCCCAGCCCTGTTCGCGTGAGCAACGCCGGGCCCTGGCCAGGGAAATCGCTGCGCGCATCCGCGCGGCCCGCGGAAAAGACCTCCTGGCCCTAGGGATGTACGGCTCTGTGGCCCGCGGCGAGGACCAGCCCTACTCCGACTTGGAAATGCTGGCGGTGCTGACCACCTCCGGCGAGGACTCCACCTACGAGTGGACCCCGGGGCCGTGGAAGGCCGAGGTGAACTTCAAAAGCCGCGATGTGGTGCTGGCCCAGGCTGCAGAGGTGGACGAGCTTTGGCCCCTCACCCACGGGGCGTTTGTTTTCATCGAGCCCCTCCACGATCCGGAGGGCTTGTTCCCCGAACTGCGGGCCGTGGCCCTGGGCCAACCGGAAGCCAAGTTCCGCGCGGCGTTGCGTTCCCTCATCGTGGGCGACCTTTACGAACTCGTGGGCAAGGTGCGCAACGCCGAGCACACCCGCTTTTGGGCGGCGCTGCCCTTTTTGGCTGTGCAGATCGCGTTCTACGGGGCGATGCTTTTGGGGTTGGCCCACCGTCACCTGTACACGCGGGGGGAACGCATGTTCGCCGAGTCGCTGGAGCTTGGCGACCCTCCCCAGGGCTACCGCGCCCTGGCGGAGCGGGTGATCGCCGGCCGGCTGGACGATCCCCACCGGTTGACAACCCTTGTGGAACAGTTCTGGGAGGGGGTGGAAGCATGGGCCGCTTCACGGGGACTGGCCTGGACCCATCCTGCCCAGACCCCTTTTTAGCCTTCGGCCGCTGTGTAGGGTAGGATTTCCGCGGAGGTGATCCGAGGTGAAGGAGTTTTCGTTCATTTTGGGCAACAATCCGGGCGCCCTGGCCGAGATTGCCGAAGCGTTGGGCAGCGAGCACGTGAACCTGGAGGCCGTGGCCGGGCTGACCGTGCTCGACGAGGGCGTGATCGCCATCATCACCGACAACCCCGACAAGACGCGCAAGATTTTGCGGGCCAAGGGCATCGAGTTTGAGGAGCGGGACGCTTTGGTGATGAGCCTGCCGCACCAGCCGGGGCAGTTGGCCACCATCCTCGGGCGCCTCGCCGACGAGGGCATCAACGTGCTCTCCTGCTACTGCACCGTGGAAAAGAACCAGATCGTGCTCACCGTGGACAAGGTGGACCGGGCCAAGGCCATTTTCCGCCTGCCCTAAGGGCCACCATGCCCCAAGCCTTTTTCCGCTTCTACGCGGAGCTCAACGATTTTCTTCCCGTTGAGCAGCGGCAAACCACCATCCCTTACACGTTCCAAGGCTCGCCCACGGTGAAAGACGCCATCGAGGCCCTGGGCGTGCCCCACGTAGAGGTGGAGCTCATCCTGGTCAACGGCGAGTCCGTGGACTTCGGCCACCATTTGCAGGACGGCGATCGGGTGAGCGTGTACCCGGTGTGGGAAAGCTTGGACATCGGGCCGGTGGTGCGGTTGCGCGAGCGGCCGCTCAGGCAGGTGGCGTTTGTGGCCGACGTGCACTTGGGCAAGCTGGCCCGGCTGCTCAGGCTTTTGGGCTTCGACACCGTGCACGCCAACCACTACTCCGACGAGGAACTCGTGGCCATCTCCGCGCACGAGCACCGGATCTTGCTCACCCGGGACCGGGAGCTCCTCAAGCGCAGCGCTATCACCCATGGCTATTGGGTGCGCTCCACCCAGCCCCTGGAGCAGGCCCGCGAAGTGGTGGAGCGGTTCGACCTGCGGGCAGCTGTACGGCCGTTCACCCGCTGCGTGGCCTGCAACGGCCTCCTTGCCCCCGTGCGCAAAGAAGACGTGCTTCTGCAAATCCCTCCCCGCGTGGCCCGCTGGCGGGAAGAGTTTTACCGCTGCCAGGCCTGCGGCAAGGTGTACTGGCAAGGCACGCATTTCCCGCATCTGGAGCGGTGCGTGGCCTCCATTGTGGGCGCACACCGCGAAGGGGAGGCCACATGAGCCCCTGGGCCCGGCCGCGGCTGGTGGTGAGCCAGTGCCTGGGCTTTGACCGCTGCCGCTACGACGGAAGTGTGATTCCCGATCCGGTGGTGGACGCCCTGCGGCCCCACGTGGAGTTCCTGCCCGTGTGCCCAGAGTTGGAGATCGGCTTGGGTTCACCGCGGCCGCCGGTGCGGCTGGTGCGCACCGCGGGGGGCGTGCACCTCGTTCAGCCCGGCACCGGCTTGGACCACACGGAAAGCATGCAGGCCTTCGCCGCCCAGTTTTTGAGCTCGCTTCCCCCGGTGGACGGGTTCATCCTCAAGAACCGCTCCCCTTCCTGCGGGATCAAGGACGCGAAGGTGTACGGTCCGGGTGAGAAGGCGCCGGTGTGGGGCCGGCAGGCCGGCCTGTTCGGCGGGGCTGTGTTGGAACGTTTCCCTGATCTTCCGGTGGAAGAGGAAGGCCGACTTACAAACCAGGCCCTCCGTGAGCACTTCTTCACCGCGGTGTTCGCGTTGGCCGCGTTGCGCGAGGTGGGGCAGTCCGGCCGGATGAGGGACCTGGTGGAGTTCCACGCCCGCTACAAGCTGCTCCTCATGGCGCAAAGCCAGCGGAAGCTTGGGGAGTTGGGGCAGGTGGTGGCCAACGCGGCGCGGTGGCCGTTTCCCAAGGTGATGGCCGCGTACACGGCTGGATTCCGCGCCGCGCTCCTCACCGCGCCCCGCCGGCCCGCGGTGGTCAACGTCCTCCTCCACGCCTTGGGCTACGTGTCCGACCAGCTGTCCAAGGAAGAAAAGGCCCATTTCCTCGATCTTTTGGCCCTGTATCGCGAGGGCCGCGTGCCCCTCAGCGCACCGGTGAGCGTCATGCGCTCGTGGATCGTGCGCTTCCGCGACCCCTACCTGGTCCAGCAGGCGTTCTTCCGGCCGTTCCCCGAGGCGCTCCTTTCGCCCCGCGACTCGGGCAAGGAGGGGCTCTTAGGACACCATGGACGGTGCTGATGGCGCTCGGGGCCCTGGCACTCCTTTTTTAGTGCCCGTGCCCCCGCTGCGCGACACGGTGCCTCCCCGCCAGCTTGTTCCTCACTGTGCAGGGTGTGGAAGTGCACCACAAGCAAGCGGGCGGTGTCTGCTGTTGCACGGGTTTGGGGCGAGCACCTTCTCCTGGCGGGAGGTGTGGGGGCCCCTGGCCGAGTGCGGAGTTTGTGGTGATCCCCCACTGTGGCCACATCCCGCACGAGGAGCGGCCCGCGGAGTTCATGAACGCTGTCCGCGCCTTTTTGCCCCGCCTAAACCGTTGAAGGCTCGGCCTTTCCTCTTGGTCCGGGCACGGCCCTCCGGGGTATGATGGGGGCATGGCCGGGAGGCTGGAAGTCATCACAGGGTGCATGTTTTCCGGGAAGACGGAGGAGCTGTTGCGGCGGGTGGAGCGGGCCCGTATCGCCAAAAAGCGCGTGGTCATCTTCAAGCCCGAGCTGGACACCCGCTACGACCCCCAGGCCGTGGTCACCCACTACGGCCGCTCGTTGCCGTGCTTCCGTGTGCCGCCGGACCTCACGCTGGCCATGCTCATCTCGGCCTTCAAGCCCGAGGTGGGGCCGGCCGACGTGGTGGCCTTCGACGAGGCGAACTTCTTTGGGCCTGGATTTCCCCAGGTGTGTGAGGGGTTGGTGGGGCAAGGGAAGCGGGTCATTGTGGCCGGATTGGATCTCAACTTCCGCGCCGAGCCATTTGGCCCCATGCCGCAACTGATGGCCCTGGCCGACGAAGTGGTAAAGCTGGCCGCTGTATGCTCGGTGTGCGGGGCGCCGGCCACGCGCTCACAAAGGCTCGTGAACGGCCAGCCGGCTACCTCCGGGCCTGAAGTTCTCATCGGAGGCTTGGAAAGCTACGAGCCCCGTTGCCGAGAACACTTCGTTCCCCCGCCGCGGTGAGCACCGCCCTCGCCTTCCACCACGTCTTCGCCGGTTACCCCACGCCCCACGGTTGGCTTCCCGTAGTGGAGGACTTTTCCCTTGAGGTCGAGGCGGGCCAGTGGGTGGGGGTGGTGGGCCCCTCGGGCTGCGGGAAAACCACCCTGCTGCGCTTGGCCGCCGGACTTCTGCAGCCAACCCGGGGTGAAGTGCGGGTGGGCGGCCGGGAGCCGCGGGGCCAGGTGGCGTACATGCCCCAGGGCGATACCTTGCTCCCTTGGCGCACCGCCTTGGGCAATTTGCTCGCTGCCTTGGCGGTGGATCGCGTGTCCCGTGGGCAAGCGGAGCGGAAAGCCCGCGGGTTGCTCGATCAGCTGCACCTTACTGCGTTTGCCAACGCCTATCCCCACGAGCTTTCCGGCGGCATGCGCCAGCGCATCGCCCTCTGTCGCGTGTTCGTGGTGGAGCGGCCCCTGCTTTTGCTGGACGAGCCTTTGGGCGCGTTGGACGCCCTCACCCGGGCCGAGCTTCAGGACTGGCTCATGCAGGTAGGCCCTGAACTGGGGAGGACCGCGGTTTTGGTGACCCACGATGTGGAGGAAGCCGTGCTGCTGGCCGATGCGGTGGTGGTGCTGAGCCCGCGGCCGGCTACTGTGGCTGCGACCGTGCCCGTGGACTTGCCGCGGCCGCGGGACCGGCTGACGGCTGCCGTTGCGGAATTGCGCGGAGAGGTGCTGCGCGCCCTTGCCGAGGCCCGCCGTGCGTAGCGCCCTGGTGTCCTTGCTCCTCGTGCTCGCCCTGCTTGGCGTTTGGGAGGCCAGCGTGCGGCTGGCTCAACTGCCCCGCTACATCCTGCCGGCCCCCAGCCGGGTGCTGCGCACCTTTGGGGAGGATTTCCCGCTTCTTATGTTCCACGCGGCGACCACGGCCCTGGAGGTGGGCCTGGGCTTGGGCTTTGGCTTGGCCGCTGGGGTGCTGTTGGCCCTGCTGGCCTTCTACATCCGGCCGCTGGGTCAGGCGTTGGCTCCGTTTTTCGTGGGCTCGCAGGTGATCCCGGTGTTTGCCGTGGCCCCCCTGCTCGTGCTGTGGTTTGGGTTTGGCCTTGGGCCCAAGGTGGCGGTGGCGGCGATGATCGTGTTCTTCCCCGTGACCGTCAATTTTCTCGACGGGTTGCGTTCCGTCGGCCCCGAACTTTTGGAGTTCTTCCAGGCGCTGGGGGCGCGGGAGCGCCAGCTTTTTCGCGTTGTGCGGGCACCAGCTGCGCTTCCCTTCTTGCTTTCCGGCCTGCGGGTGGGGAGCGTGCTCGCCTTGGTAGGGGCCACGGTGGGCGAGTGGGTGGGCTCCGACCGCGGCCTGGGTTACTTGATGGTCCGGGCCAACGCCCAGCTGCGCCTGGACCGCGTGTTCGCCGCCCTGTTCCTCCTCACGCTTTTGGGCCTCGGCCTCTTCTACGGCGTGGCCCTGCTGGAATGGGTTTTGCTCCCCCACCGCCGGTACAATCGGCGCGTATGAAGGCAGCAGTTTTTGTGGCAGCAGCGGTCTTCGTTTGGGGTGCGTGGGCGCAGCCGTTGCGCGTGGTGCTGGACTTCTATCCCAACCCCAACCACGTGCCTCTTTACGTGGCCCAGGAGCTCGGGTTGTTCGAGGTGGACGTGGAGCTCGTGGTGCCCTCCGACCCCAGCGCGCCGGTCAAGCTGGTGGCCTCGGGCGCAGCTGAGCTGGGCCTCACCCCGCAGATGAACTACTTCCTGGCCCGGGACATGGACCTGCCGCTCGTGGCCGTGGGGGCCCTCATCGACGGGGCCCTGGGTGGGCTGTTGAGCTTGGAGGAGTGGGGGGTGCAGAGCCTTACCGATCTCAAGGGCCGCAGCGTGGGTTATTCGTTGGAGCCCTTGGAGCCCGTGCTTTGGCAGACGATGCTGGCCAGCGTGGGCCTGAGGCCCGGAGAGTACCAGCTTGTCTACACGGGGATGAGCACGCTACCGGCGCTGTTGAGCGGCCAAGTGGCCGCGATCGGGGCGTTCCGCAACTACGAACCGTTGGCTGTGGCCCAGGAGGGCTTTCATCCGGTGTTCTTCCCCCAGGAGGACTACGGCGTGCCCAACACGTATGAGCTTTTGGTGGTGGCCCATCCACGGTTGGTGCAAACACGAACCGAGGAGCTCCGCCTGTTCTTGCGCGGGTTGGCCCAAGGGATCGCTTGGACCGTGGACAATCCCGAGGAGGCATTTCGCCTTTTCGTGGGGGTCTTTCCCGAGTACGACGACGAGCTCAACCGCCAGAGCTTTGCGCGGACCCTGCCCTTGTACGCCCGGGGCGCGCGGCACGACGACCGCACCCGTTGGGAAGAAATGCAGGAATTCCTGTTGCGCACGGGCATGATCTCACGGCGCTGGCCTCTTGACACCCTTTACACCACAGCTTTCCTACCCCAACCTTAGGGGGCTTTTTTCGCGGGTTTAGGGGCCTACTCGTGGATTGGACCCCCGTTGGCCCGTTGGGGTCAGGTCTTTACTTTTTTGTTGCTGTTGTGTTGGCCCTTGAGATCGTCATCCCGGCGGAAGCCGTCCGTGATTCCCTATGGGCTGAGTTCTCTTGCGCTCAAATTGGACCAAGGCCTGGCCCGGGCTCGCCCGCCACACTAAAAGTAAAGACTTGACCCCCTATGGAGAGAGCATGCCCACGGCTGCCGACCCCAGGAGCCACACCCTTGCCTTGCCCACATCCTACACCGGTTCACTCCCTTCCAGGGTCAAAAACCGATGGTAGACCCCACAGCCGCTAGACGCTTGCACATCAACCAAAGAAGGTTTCCGTCCCCTCAGCGCTGTGGTCTGGAGGGAGCCGATGCCCAAAGAGAGGCTGGCCACGATCCTGGCCGCAATAGGTTCTGCCCTTTGGCCGGCGATAAAGGCCGGGAGTTCGAGGCCAGAAGGGGGCTAGAAACCCCGGGTCTAAACCGAAATTGCCCGAGGGGAAGAAGAGGGGCTCCAAAAAACATTGGGGTCTTTTTGGGGAGGCCCTTCTTGCCAAGAAGCCCGTTTCATTCCCAGTCCCTGCGAACCCTTGTCCCGGACCGAAGATGCGGAACATAATTCATCAGCAAAATCACGGCTGAGAGAGTGAGCGATGAAATTTGAAACTACATTGACCTTGGAGCGGGAAACGAAGAAGACCACTGCTATCAGGAGGAACTCAAGGGTCGGCCGCCGATCATCGGGACCAGGGCTTAGCCCGGGCTGTGATGGAGATAAACATGGAAGAGGCTCGCGCTAGCTTGGAGGAGAGGGTAGCGAGGGTCGAGGGGATCTTGAGCCAGATGGACAAAAGGCTCAACCACCTCGAGACGGAGATCACTGGGCTGCGGGCTGAGATCACCGGAAGATTGGACAGATTCGAGGCCAGGATTGAGACTAGGTTCAACCAGCTGCTCTATGCCGTGATCACAAGCTGGGTCACCATCATCGCCGCCCTTTTGGTTGCAATCTTCAAGGGTTGACATGTAAAACTTGATGCTGAAGGGAGGTGAAGATGGCATCTATCTTGGAGGCGCCGGCTAAGGAGAGGACTTTAACCCCAGAGGAGGAGCTAAGGGCCCTTGAGGAGGAGGCCATGAGGCTGGGGGATGTCGCCCGAGGAGCTCGCCAAAATCAGGGCGATCGGCCCCTGCCCATCTCAAGTTAAGACCAGGATCGCCAGCCCGTATTTTCTGGGCTCTCTAAAGAAGAGGCCAGCCATTTGACCTGAGAAGGGCAGGAAGTAAAATTAAAAAAAGGGGGTGGTTCAGATGAAGCGATGGGTTATTTTACTTTTAGGATTTATAATTGTATTTGGGCATGGGCAGAGGCCACCTACAATAACGCTGCCACCGCTACCACCTATACCTACCCCGGAGGCGACTGGAGCCCTAAGCTGGTTCATCGCGAAGCTCAAGCCCTGCTTTGAGATCCGGGATTGGAAACCGTATCCGGATTGTACAATTCCGGCTGGCCGTTACTGCTTATACTACTCTGAGGACCCCGAATGGACGGGGACCCAGGCTTATCACACGTTTGGCTGGTATAGCGAGAAAGTGGGCTGTGGGGCCCTTTATCCGATTGTCCGCGGCCAGACTTACGACAGATGCACGCAAGACCCCATCCCCGGCGTGGATCCCGCCAAGGTCCTCCCTTGCCTGACCCCCGGTTGGGGGGTTTGGTTTCCCCCGCCCTTCGAGCGAATAGGGTTCTGGCTTAATAACCCTTATTCCCCCAAAGGGGCCCACATCTATACCGGCGGGCACTACTTCACCTGTACCCCAAGGAACTGGGATGGCCTCCAGCATGCTTATATCTACGAGGCAACATTTGTGTTAAAGGAAGTCTGTGAAGCTCCTACAACGACACTGGTGCGGTGCTGGTGCGATTGTAACTGCACATTGCCCAAAACAGGAAAGATGTACCTCATCTTCTGGGAGGACTGGTGTAAGGGTGGTGACTGGGACTGAAACGATTTCGTGCTGGCTTTAGTCCCTTGTCTCCAATTCGCCCATTAAGGCAAGTGCTCCAACCCCGTGGGGGGCTGGGGATCCTGGAAGTGGTGGTCTTCTCCTGCCCTTATACAAGTTCCGGTGATGTGCGATGTTAAAGATGGAAAGCGAGGTCACATTTCTTAAAGTGTTGGCTGGTCTGGGTTGAACCCGGAGATCCTATGGCAGGGAGCAGTTTTTTTACTTTTTATAGGTGGACCTTGCCCACTTGCTTGGCGGTCACGCTCCCCGCGGTGTGAGGCGGTTCTACAACTTCCGCCGCTTCTTCTGGGGCTGCTTGCCCGCCCTGGTTGGTAGATTTGTTCGCCTTTTGGCGGCCTTGGTCTTCGCCTTGGGAAGGAGCTCCTTTGGGAGCGGCCAAGCGGCTTCCGCGGAAAAAGAGCGCAGGCCCAAGGCGAACGGTTGGAAAGCATCAGATGAATATGTTGCTTATGGTACCATGGGAACACAACTGAGGATTCTCGGTTTTCTTTTGGTGCTGCTCCTGGCCTTGGGGGTGACGAGCTGCACCTCGGCCGACCTCTCGCCAACGGCCCTGGCCCAGGAGACCAAGGAGATCGTAGACCAGGTCAAGTCCCAAGAGAAGGGCATCTACCAGATAATCGATGAGAACTTAAAGAGGGTGAAGGAGCTTAAGGAGATGGTCCAGAAGGCCGAAGATCCCGCTAACCTCTATGACCAAGTTCTCCAGGAGCTCAGAAGGATCGCCGAGGATTTCGAGAAGCTCAATGAGGAAAGGGTTAAAAGGGGCCTGGCCCAAAGACTCAGAAGCCTTCACCAGCTCATGGGCAAGGCCCAAGAGGAGGTTGCCAGGCTTAGGGCTAGGATCTCCGAGCTCCAAGCCAAGGTGTGGGATCCTGATCCTGAGATCTTGGAGATAAAACGTAAAGGGTACTCCCAGGCCATCAGGTATTTACAAAAGCAGGTTGAGATCTGGGAGAAGTTCTTAGCCACCCAAAAGGCCATCTCTGGCGAGCTCAGGAAGATTGAGGGAAGGGTTGAGAGGTTCCTGGCCATAATCGAGGGCAATGCCGTGGTCTACCGCGAGGCCCTCAACCTCCTTCAGCTCCAAAAGGACATCCGTGAGGCCCAATCGCTCCTGGCTGAGATCCCGGAGATCGAAAGGCTGGCCCAGGAGATGGTCTCCACCTGGGAAATTTTGGATTCTTTGGTCGAAACCCTCCTCTCTTTGGGGTGAAAGAGAGGGCATGGGCTTGGCGCAGGAAGGCGGCCTCCTTCCTGGCCTTTATGAGCCCGCCAAAAACTCCGCAAGCCTAAGCCGGACTTCGATCTCCTCCCTTGCCTCCTCAAGAGCCGCGCCAGCAAGCTCCGCTCTTGTGTGTCAATGGGGTCGGGTCTTTATTTTTAGTGTCGCTGAGAGGTGCGTAGCCCAGGGGGGGCGGTGCAGGCCCCGTCGAC
>FWWL01004648.1_pt1 | contig 22735 bp, 18 predicted proteins | sample 2228331 | NCBI WGS metagenome assembly FWWL01 (sample SAMEA103939775, study PRJEB20133) | metagenome | reverse complement strand
AAATTTCTTTTGCGTCCACTTCATTTATGAAAGTCTTTTCCTCGCGTATGTGTCTTCGTATAATTCGTTCTATCCTCCGACGGTTCACAGGGAAGCGCATAACAACTCGGGGAGGTCTGCGTCGCCAGGCGGAGTAATCACACATCGCCTTCAAGGCAAGCACCGCCCGCTCTGGCGAAGGATAATCCGGTAGATTGGCGGAGACCAGTTCTTCCCTCGCAGGCATAACATCCGCACCGCCCATAAAGGCGGCTAATACAGGTTTGTTCCCACGGAGATTTTTTATGATTGCTCGTGCAGTTTCCGCAGGCTGAGTCATAGCCTGTGGAGTTAAGAGAACAATGATTGCGTCAATGGTATCATCATCTAAAGCGGCGTTCAAAGCCATAGCATAGCGTTCCGGGTCCGCATCTCCAAGAACATCTATCGGGTTCGCTACACTTGCCGCAGGGGGTAATTTTTGTTTTAGTGCTGATGAAATTTCGCTTTTCAACGGCTTAACTTGCAATCCTGAGTTTTCTACCGCATCCGCAGCCATGATACCCGGACCGCCGGCATTCGTGATTATGGCGACACGATTTCCTTTCGGTAAAGGTTGCATAGCAAGAGCGGAAGCGTAATCAAATAAAGACTCAAAGGTTTCCGCACGGATTACGCCGGCTCTGCGGAATGCGGCACCGTAGGCAATGTCTTCACCTGCTAAACTGCCTGTGTGTGAAGAAGCGGCACGGCTACCGGCTTGCGTGGTGCCGACCTTCAAAATTACCACAGGCTTTACAGAGGCGACCTGTTCGGCTACTTTTATAAATTCTTCACCCCGTGAAATATTTTCCAGATAGCAAGCAATTACTTTCGTTTGTTCATCGTCCCCTAACATTTGTAAAAGGTCAATCTCTGAAATGTCTGCTTTATTCCCGATACTTATCAGTTTAGCAAGACCTATTCCCCTGCCCACAGACCAGTCCAAAATCGCTGTGCATAAGGCACCTGATTGGGATATTACAGAGATGGAACCCTTGTGTGGCATCTGTGTGGCAAAGGATGCATTCATGTTATTTTCTGTATTAATAATTCCCAGACAATTCGGACCCAATAGTCTCATACGGTGCTCTTTACAAAATTGAGCAATTTCCTTTTCTAACAAAGCACCTTCAGGTCCGACTTCTTTAAATCCTGCTGTAATTACGCACACCGATTTTGCACCTGCAAGATGAGACTCCTCCAGAGCGGATTTCACCAATTTATTGGGAACCACAATAATAGACAAATCAACGGGAATCCCTGCCTCTTTGGGGGTCTTATAGCATTTCAAGCCTAAAATCTCATCTGCGGTCGGATTGACGGGGATAATTTTCCCCTCGTAACCAGAGGAAATTAAATTGTTCAAAATAGAATGTCCTACCTTTCCGGGCGTTTTAGAGGCGCCGATAACGGCGATACTTTTGGGTCGAATAAGCGTTTCAAGCATAAAAAATCCCTGATAATTAAAACTATTTTTAGTGAAATATATTGTTCATTTGAGTGAAAAGCATTCCAAAATTTTTAGAAAAAATGGAATTTATAGTATATTATACTCCCCCGCAACCATATTTTCCAAAATAAGGCAGGAATATGGAAGAAACATTTAGTTTATCAGAGGTCACCGCATCACCATCGTTTTAATTGGATTATTCCTCTTGATACCCTGATACAATAAATAGGTTGTTATTTTTTTTCTTTATCACAATAAAGGATGGGGAAAATTCTTTTGTTGCATTGTATTAGTATGGGCGAAAAATTTTTGCCCCTACTGCAAAAACTCATAGCCTTTCCATATCAAAAAGAAGGTTCTGGTCTTGATTCTTTTCTTTTTGTTTTCGTTTGATTTCGGATATTTTTCCATTTAATCTCTTCAGGATTATATCGTGATATTTTTTTGAAATTTCTATTGTAATATATTTTCTATTCAACCTTTTAGCAACTACAGCAGTAGTCCCTGTGCCTCCGAATGGGTCTAATACGATGTCTCCTTCATTGGAACTTGCTTTAATGATTCGTTCCAACAGCATTTCTGGCATCTGGCATGGATGATTTGCTATTCGCTCTTTGAATGTACCACATACTCGTGAAAATTGCCAGACATCGTCGGGAATCTTTCCAATGGGGTTTGCTCTTCTATCTTTGTAAATCATCTGTCGTGCAGAAGGGATTCTGATATCTTTGTCGTTGAATGTAAATTTCTCTTTATCCTTCGTAAAATATAAGATATGGGTATGGGCACGGTTAAATTTCTTTCGCTGATTTTGTCCGAAGGTATAATACCAGATAATCCAGTTTCGGAAATAGAATCCTATCTTCTTTAGTATTATGCTAATCTCACCAGCGAACTCATCTCCGATAGCAATATATATACTTCCAGTATTTTTCAGGAGTCTATAGCACTCACTTATCCATTGTGTTGACCAATGATAATATTCCTCATAAGGCATGTTATCATTGTGAATATCGTATTTGATTCCAATATTAAACGGTGGGTCTGCAAAGATTAAATCAATAGAACTATCTGGGAAACTCTAATTCTTTTCTATGCAATCACCTAAGTATACTTTATCAATTTCCATACCCATTTTTCTACATAAGTCTTATACCAAATACGCTTAAAGAAAAATTTAGTTATTTTTTATCCTTTGTATAGGGCGAGGGAATAAGCCTCCTTCGCCAACATCAAAAATCCTGTAATAGCCATCCTTTTCTGCGGGTATGACATAGACTCGTGTTTTTCCCCAGGGGATTATGGATTCTTCTTTTGTGTTTTCCCGGTGGGTATGTCCGTATAAGAGGAAATCAATAGGTTCATCTATGAAAAGAATTATTTGTGCGCGAATTCCCATCGTATATTCATACCGATGTGTAATACCAAAAGTCCAGCGTGAGGGTTTTAGTTCTCTACGGTATCTGTAAAGTAATGTGTCCTGTTCACCCCAACCATCTGCGGTTCGGTATTCACGGGTATCATATACGATAAAACCGTCTTTTCCATAGCGAAAAGCGTAGATGGAGGTATAAAACATTTTTTCGTAATTATCCTCTACTTGGGTGTGATTTTCTGCAGATGTAAAATTAGGGTTATACCCCGGTCGGTCGTGATTCCCTGCACATACGAAAGTAGGTTTTGTGGAGAGGTTTAAAATTGCTATAAAGACTTGCCATTGTTCCATAGTTGCATTATGGGTTAGGTCACCGGTGAGCAATATAAATTGCGCATCTGATTTGTTAAGTTCTTCTATAACTTTTTGGAAGGTTGTTGCATTTTCATCCTGTGTATCGCCATTACGAATATGAATATCACTGATATGTGCAAATGTGTAATATTCCTTGAATTCGTTCCGAACCCAAACCGCACGCGGATTTATATCCTTAACATTTTCGGCTGTGATGATTTGTATGGAATATGGACCCTCTTTTATACCTTTTTCACTCAACACAACAAGAGCCTCGTATATCTCTGGATTTTTCTTTTTCCATTGGGGAGTTAGCGGTATAATATGTTTTTCACTGTCTATTAGGAACAGGTCTCCTTTCTGTTCTGCTACTACTTTGAAAGATTGTCCGGGAGCCAATATTACAGGACAGCCTTCATTCGGCAATTTGAGTATTCCGAGTGTTCCATCTTCAAGCCTGGCAGAAATATTGTAAGTAAAGAAGATTATTTCTGCAAAAAACAAAAAAAGACTAAATCTTTTAATCATCCGAAGGGTCATTTGACTTTAGGTCTCCAACAAGGTGCAACACAAATAGGTTCTTCTGTCAGAGGAAGCATTTTTTCTTCCTCAACCTGTTTCAAATAAAGCCGTGGTTTGCCGTCCATATTGGATACGAAACATATCCATTGACTATCCGGAGACCATGTTGGGCTCCAGGCGTCGTATTCCGCACTTACCACAAGTGGAAATACACGAGCCGTTTCTGGAAATACCCTATATATTCCTCTTCGTCCGTGTCGGAAAGATTCAAAGGCAACCCATTCTCCGTTGGGGGACCATACCGGGTTCCAGTCCGCAGAATGATGGTTGGAAATGTTGGATATGCCCCTTCTCCCTAAGTAATAAATCTCGCGGTCACCCGATTCATTTGTTTCAAAAACCAGACTGGAACCTTTGGGAGAAACCTGAGGATTAAATTCTTCAAACCGTGCTGATTCCAGCATTAACTCTTTGGGTAAAGGCGTTGCTTGCGTTTTTGTGAATATAACCAATTCGGTTGTCAATCGTTTTTCTTCGGATGGGACTACCGCTACACCAATCAATACACCTGTAGAATAACCTTCTTCAAAAAACCTGTTTATATCAAAGCCTTCTATATAGGTGACCTGCGATACAGTGGCACTCATTGCGTTTAATATGTCCAGTTTCGGAAACCATACGGGGTTTATAACAGATGTGATTTTTTCCCCTCCCCATATTTCCTCACGGTCATTTTCTAAATCATATATAGAAACCTTTTGGTCTGTTAAACCTTTTTCATATGAAATATATGCAATATATTTACTATCAGCAGACCATGATGGATTATCATTCCACGAATACCGATGTTTTAAGATTTTATAGTCATTTGTCTCCTCGTTCCATACAATAATCCCTAATCCCCCATCCATTTTTGCGGAGAAAGCAATCCTTTTCCCATCAGGTGACCAGACAGGAGCTCCGTGAACTGTTCCCTTAGTTAATTGTTTTGTTTCTTTTGTTTTCAAGTCAAGGATATGAATACGGTAAGCATCTGCAACAGTTCCCTGCAAATACGCAATCTGTCCAGCAGGGAACCCCTCTGAAAAAACAAGATGTGGGTATAAGAAAAAGACTGATGTAAATAGTAAGACCGAGAAAACACTCCTCAATGATACATACCTATTGTATTTTTGTCTTTAAACTGAAAGTTTTTTGAATCTTTTATAACCGAGACCCGCTAAAAGTAATACCAGAATCAAAATATCTCCGAAAGATATTCCTTCCCACGAGGAGATGTTGCCACATGATATTATGAATCTTCTTTTTTTGGGTTCTTCAGTTGGAGGTGGAGTTTCTTCATAGAATTCAAACGCCTGAGGTAGTAGAGCAGTTCCACCCACGGTCTGTATATACACATCAACTATCCCGGGTAAACTCTGTGGTGTGGTTACTTCTATTTCTGTTTCACTTATAAATCTAAAAGAAGGGACAGGAATCCCGCCAAATTTTATGTTTAACAACCCGATGAAGTTACTCCCACGAATTCGGACTAATTCCCCTCCGGTTATTTTGCCACGGTTTGGATATATACTTGTAATTTGTGGTTGTCCCACTATATAAATAATAGGCGATATTGCCTCTTCACCGACCAATCCGCTAATGGAAACAGGTATAACCCGGAAATACCATATATCTCCACCTCTTGTTACATTCGGAGGAACCGTCCGATAGTTTGTTAAAGCGGGGACTATTTCATGATTACGGAACCAGTAAAGGATACTTAACCCCTCTGTATACTGTGCAGGATTTTGAACCATTAAAGGATGAATATAATCATAACTTGCTACTAAAGGTCTACCTGCAGAGACAACACGAGATGCAGAAGTATCCTCCACAGGCGATTGAGATGAAATTCGCAAATTCACTGCTTGAGGTAAAACCACAGTGGGGTTTACAATGATAGGAATATCCTGATATGCATACTCATCCCCTAATCTGGCTGTTACTCGCAAGTAGTAACTTCCTTCGTCTTCTCGTTTAGGCGTCCAGGAAAACTTTCCTTTGCCATTTCTAAGGTCTGCAAATGGTGGCGTTTCATTGCGTAGCCATGTTGCATATAACTGGGGAGCGGTCCCTCCCAAGAATTGTGTTGATACATCAAAAGTAAGGTTTTGATTAGGTAAAACTGTATAAAGAGGGGATGGCAATATACTTAATCGGCTGGAAGTGGATGGTAATTGGGTAAAATCTGTATATCTTTGAAGTGAGTATGGGAAATCGGAGGTGAGTATCTGTCCCGGGTCAACAGGGACACCCCTACCATCAGATAGCCCAACAATGGAATAGTTAGGGTCTAATTGCAGGTATGTGATTCGGATATGTCCACTGAAGAAAAGTTCTACCTGGACAGAAGAACCTGGATTTGCCCCCGATAAAGGATTGGGAATGTTCCCGGAGGCATTCTTTGGCACACTTTCAAATGTAATAACAAATCGGTCGGGCAATCTTTTTGTCCAAACTTCTCCCGCGGAATCCGGTGCCAGGTTACTAAATAAGAAAGAGATACGTGGTATGGCAAAATGGCTGGCAAGACTCGGGAAATTCTTTGTATTTTCTAACCCCACAGGGGCAAAGGAAATATATCCATTAGCACCTATATATATTGTTCCGTATTTCTTTCCAAAGAATGGGAACTGAACATCATTTAGGTTAAAACTTACAAGTCCATCTGTTGAAAGTGGGATGGTATAGGATGTTCCGGTCTGGTCTTGTCGTTTCACCGGGAACGAAAAAACTTCTGGTATAAATACCGCATCATAATGGTAATAATTACCTAAATATTTGTTCCCATCAAGCGGATTTACAGGAGGTCCTACTGGTATAAAATAAATTTGGCTATATATAATTTCCTGTGCGATAGGTTCACGAGGGTCAAGGGAGTTAAATTCCTGAGTTAAAACCTGTGGAGCATAGCCACCTGCAATCGCACTGTCATACAATTCTACTGGCGGAAGTTGGACCATATCCACAAATAAAGAGTAGAAATACTCTATTCCTGCGGACACATTTACATCCAGGAAATAGGCAGTTTCTCTACCTTCATAAATTTTTTCTCCATCAACAGCACTTATTGGGTAACTCCCTGCTTTTTTCACCAGCGTCACCTGGCTATATGCATCCGGTTCAGGAAGTGTCCAGGTCAGTAAAATGGCAGGAGTATCATCATCCAGAAGGAGGGCAGTAGCACGGAAATCTCGTGCACTGGTTTCTAATAATTCTTCAGGTAGAATTTCTACGGCTCTTAGTGCACGGCTAAGATTAAAACGGTCCTCAATAGAAAGTCCCTGTGATACCGCAGAGGCATTCAAGGCTAATGCTAAAATGGTATAGTCTGCCACAGGAGGTAAGAGTTCCAGAGCGTCATAAAATAATTTCGCTGTGCGGGTAAGCCCAAATCCGCGAACCTGCTCCCCGTTAAAGGTATCTCCGTCTGTTAATAAATATACCAGTTTATTGCCAACACCACTATTCGTATGAACGCCTCCATAATCTTCTGTTGTTAAATAGGTTGTTTTTATGAAAAGTGGGCTATTATATCTGTCAGGTTGATTATAAAGAGTCGGGTCTTTCATACTCCGTATAGCATCATTTTCTTCCCAGGAAACCCCCGATGGAAGTTCCTCGCCAATTAGCCAACGGACAGCGTCTGTGTCCAGACCTTTCCCATTTGTTAAGTCTACAAATTCGCCCCACATATCGCATAGACTTTCTGTAATAGCTCCGGGTTCCCCAAAGTAAACCAGGTCGGCTACATTTTCCACTACCGCATGTGTAAACTCATGTCCAACCACATCATCTACTACAAAACCTGTGCCAAACCAGAAAAATTTACGGGTTGGGTCCCAATAGGCATTCTGGAAAGGGATACGGACTACTGCACGAAGTGTTGCCCCTTTAGCGTCATAACTATCCCTATCATGATAATCCTTAAAGAAGTTATATACATCCCCTAAATACTCAAAAGCATTGTCCACATCTGCAATACCGGTTTCTTTGTCACCTTCCTTTCGCGATACTGATGTGGGGATATTATAAGAACCATTCGCATCGTAGATTTCCCTATCTATTGCCGAAGATTGAAGCGGATAATGAAGGCGGACTTCACCTGTTTTTACATCAATCAAAATGCGATATGATTTTTTCTCAGTCGTATTTGTCAACAATGTAATTACATAAACTATATTCGGTGCCCCTGATAGTTTCAGCATAGAAGGGTCATAAATAGCCAGATAAGTTTCTTCACTTTCACTTATATCCCGTTTTTGTAAACTGTATTTATCCTGTATAAACTCTTTTGCAATTTCTAATGCCTTTGTTTTATCAATGGGTAAGGGTTGGGATAGGTCTATGGAAGGGAAACCTGTATCATCACGTAGAACATCGCACGAAATAGCTGTCACTTTCCCATCTTTGGTAACCTTTACAACTATTCCCGACCCGAAGACGGGCAATCCCTTATAGTTTTGTTTAAGTCTTACAATACTGTAATTTTCTTTTTCCTGGATATTAGTGATTTCTACAGTTGATTTATCGCTTACACTACTGAAGGCGGATAAATTCTCTTCAATATATTTCCTCACTGATTCCCCTAAATCCAACGATTTTTGACCCGTATCAGGAGTAGCAAAATAACCTCCTTCCGGTGCAGATAGGAAACGGACAAAGCCTTTGGAATTTTTATGAATAACAGGCTCTTCCGTTGTATTGGCACCCTGATATGTGCTTAAAAGTTGTGCTATAGATTGAGGGTCTGCTTCCTTTCCCGTTTGTGGAAATGCCGAGATACAGAAACATAATACAGTCAGTAGCAAAAAGAGTTTGAAACTTTGTTGCATAATACAAATTCTCCAGATATGTTATATCTTTGAATTATATCTAAATCTATATCCTTTTTGTGAATTCCTTTTTATCTTACACTATATTTTTACAAAAGAAACTACGAGAATGTCAAGAAAAATATTGACAAATTCTCAAATTTTTATTATATCAAATCATTATTTAAACTTTTAACCTTTTCGTTAATATTTTTTTAGTTATAAAATTCTAAATATTAACTACAGTTTATATACAAATATGTTATCATCAATTATATATGAGAATAAATTATGAAAATAAAATTACCTTTTAAAGTGAAGCCAATCATTAAAAGGTATGTTTTATGAAACCTTTTTTATTAATTGTTGATGATGAGCCTTCTATATTATTGATGATGGAAAGGGTACTCACATCTCGGGGATATGATGTTAAAACCTGTAAATCGGCTGAAACCGCCACCTCTATCTTAACTCAACAAGATTTTGACCTAATCCTTATTGACTTATATTTAGAAGGTAAGATGAATGGATTTGAATTAATGTCCTGGTTAAACGAAAATAAACCCTATCTCGTAAAAATTGTTCTCTCAGGCACTACAAAAATTCAGGATGTTGTAGATGCTGTTCATCAGGGGGCTTATGATTTTATATTGAAACCCATTGACTCCTGGGATATGTTTATTCATCAAATAAACCGTGCCATTGAGCATAAAAAGATTAAAGAACATAATGAGCAATTATTAGCAGAAATACAGCAGAAAAATATTGAACTGGAAAATCGTTTAGCAGAATTAGAATTAGCATATCAACTGGTTCAGGCGCAAACGGAGGTTTTTCAGCAGGACTTGAGAAGGGCAGAACGTATTCAAAGGGCACTTCTCCCCAAAACAGTCCCACACCATCAGAAAATTTCTTTATCAGTGTATTATCAGCCTTTGAACCGAATAGGTGGAGATTTGATAGACATATTTTCACTGGATGAAGAACACGTAGGAATTTATATTGCGGATACTTCCGGTCATGGTGTTGGTTCAGCACTGGTTACCACTTTCTTAAAGTATGCTTTTCAGCCAAAGTGTGATGATAGAAAAGGAGGGTATAAAATTGTTCCTCCGAAAGACCTGTTATTGGAATTAAATGAAGAATTAGTTTCAGGGCCCTTCGGATATGAAATGTTTATGTCTCTTTGTTATGCAGTAATCGACTTTTCCAATCAGACTATTGAAATTTGTAATGCAGGACATCCGTCTTTGTTATGGAGACATCAACAAGATAATTCCGTAGAAGTGGTTCGTGTTCCTGCCCCTGCTCTTGGGATTGTATCGCGAGCAAAGTTCACTTCTATGACATTCCCGTGGAAACAGGGTGATACTTTTTTGTTTTATACCGATGGGATAGTAAGCCTTCAAGATAGTCAGGGAAATAAATTTATTCAGCAAAACCTTATAAAGTTATTGGAACAGGATACCGGCAATCCAGAAGAAATGCTTCAAAAATTGGATACCGAACTGCAATTCTGGACAAAGCGAAAACTCCAAAAAGATGATATGACCCTTGTCTGGCTCACATTAAAAGGACAACCCAATCCTAACATTGTTTATTATCCAACACAAGAACCTTCCTCCCGAACCGTAAACATTTCCTCACGAGGAATACTGTATGCAATTCAGAAGGATACTTGTTATATAAAAATCATCGGAACGGGAACATGGCGAGAAGCCTACGGTTTGCACGACTTTTTCCAGAAACTGCAAGAGGAACGGAAAGAGTTAACTCGCTGGGTTCTTGATTTCTCGGAATGCGCTCAGTTGGAAAGCACATTCTTTGGTGTTCTTCACCAGTTATGCTCCCTTGCCGAGAAAGAAAACACACCTCAAATTGCACTGCAAAATATAGGTAGACCTCTCCTCAAAGAATTCAGTGAATTAGGTCTGGCAGATATCCTCGTCCATTTCATATTTGAACCAGAAACTCTTCCGACTGAATTAAAACCTATTGAAATTCCAACCACTCAGGAGCGAATGGTAGATTTTATACTGAATGCTCACGAATTGCTTATCTCCGCAGACCCGCATAACGCACCACGGTTTGAACAGTTAATTACCCTCCTCAAAGAAGAAAAACAGAAATACAGTTAGTATCCTCCTTTAATATATTATCCTAGCATAATAATTCATTATAATATTGTTAAAAGAAGGAGAGAAATTATGTCTTTTGAACCTTTTGTAGACTTCATAATAAATAATTACACATATATTACCTTCTCTTTATTGTTGCTGATTCCAGTTGTTTTATTCCTCGCCTTCGGTTTGATGTATGTTCTCGCCAAATTGTCAAAGAACATCCAAACTGAAATAAACAATATACTTCAAAGTGTACAGAAAATAACTGAATATCAATCGTTATTAAACAAAACATTTCTGGAAGAGATGAGTAGAAACAGGGTAGAACTTTTAACCAATATCACCAATACTTTAAATTCTCTTTCTGCTACTCAATTAGAACAACTAAAAATCTTCTCGTAACACTTAAATCAGTTGACCCAACTCAACTCTAAAAATCTCTCCGATATTAATGAGACCCTCAAAAGTGAAATACAGAAATTAACCGTTAATATGAACATCACATTAAAAGATTTATCCCAGTCCCAGTTAGAACAATTAAAAGTATTCTCTGATAATTTGACACAGTTAACCCAACTCAACTCCAAACATCTCTCCGATATTAATGAGACCCTCAAAAGTGAAATACAGAAATTAACCGTTAATATGAACACCACATTAAAAGATTTATCCCAGTCCCAGTTAGAACAATTAAAAGTATTCTCTGATAATTTGACACAGTTAACCCAACTCAACTCTAAGAATCTCTCCGAGATTAACGAGACCCTCAAAAATGAAATTCGTCATCTTCAGGAGAAGAACGAAGTAAAGTTAGAAGAGATGAGACGCACTGTGGACGAAAAATTACAAACCACATTAGAAAATCGCTTAACACAATCATTCAAAACAGTAAGCCAGCAATTAGAAAGTGTATACAAAGGTCTCGGGGAAATGAAATCCCTCGCCTCTGATGTAGGTGACCTAAAACGAGTACTAACCAATGTAAAACAGAGAGGCGTATTTGGTGAATTGCAATTGGAAAAAATTCTGGAAGACATCCTAACACCTCAACAGTATGAGAAGAATGTAAGAATAAAGAAAGATGCCGTAGTGGAATTTGCAATAAAAATTCCGGCTAAAGATGAAGATGGGAAATATATCCTTTTACCCATAGATTCCAAATTTCCCAGAGAAGACTATGAAAAAATTTTATCCGCTCAGGAAAGTGCAGACTCTACACTATTAAATGAGGGAGTAAAAGCCTTATCTACTCGCATCATTAGCGAGGCTAAGGATATCAATGAAAAATATATTGCTCCCCCAAATACAACCGACTTTGCTATTATGTTTCTTCCGGTAGAAGGATTGTTTGCAGAGGTGTTGCGCATACCAGACCTGTTTGAAAAAGTCCGCAAAGAGTGGAATGTAGTCATTACAGGACCTACAACTATTACTGCCATACTCAATAGCCTACAAATGGGCTTCCGAACCCTCGCCATTGAAAAGAAATCACAGGAGGTCTGGAAAGTTTTGGGCGCAGTAAAGACAGAATTTAAGAATTTTAATACTCTGTTAAATAAAACAAAGGAGAAATTAGAGTCCGCCGCTAATGAAATTGAAAAAGCTCAAAAACGAACACAAATGATAGACCGAAAATTAAAAGGTGTTGAACAATTGGATGTAGAGGAATCAAAGAAAATCCTCGCCTTAGAAGAACTGGAAGTTATAGATGTAGATAAAAACGAATAGAAAGGAATGAAAAAATTATGGGGAAAATAACTCCAAAGTCTCGCTCTTTATTGGTATATGTGAAAGTATTGTTGATTCCGGTTATTTTATTAACAGTTATAAATGCCAATGGGGAAGAAAATAAAGATGAAGGTTTGCAAATAAATACAGACCCACTCTTACGATATATTTATATCACCTATAGCGTACCGTTAGAAGTCCCCGATGAAATTTATATTGTATGTTCATGGTCACCTACGGGCAAAAACGAATGGAAACCCGCAAAAGTTATGCCCTACATTTCCGAAACAAGTTTGAAGTTTATCCCGAAAGATGAATGGAAAGAATGGACTTTTCAGGGGCGTATCAAAGAACGCTGTGCCCAGGGATTGAAAAGAACCGTAGTGTTTAATCCCTACCCTGACGCCCAACCCGGAGGGAAAATAGAAATGGATTTCCGAATCGAAATTCAGTCCCTTGTTGGGGAAAGTATAAGCATTCAACAAGCACCGATTAAAATAGATAACTCAGACATTATCTACCTAGAAGACTGGTCGCAGGTCTTACAAAAAGATGTATTATCCACCGAAAATATCGACGATGATGAACGAAAATGGTTTTTAGAAAATAATCTTGAAACCGATGTCGCTACTTTTCAAAACGCTCTGGTCGGTAAAAAGTGGAGAGAAGATTTACCACTACCACAGTTAACCTATCCAATGAATTTTAATGGCTGGTATGCGATTTATGTCTGCACGCCTGCTGGTTATGGAGTGCAACTGCGATTATCGGGCGATGAGCGATATGACACCCTTGCCTCACCGAAACCGTTTCAAGAGGTTCTGTGGAAATGGTGTCGTTTGGACAGACAGCATCTAATCATAAAACAGAATCATTCTTACAATGGTTATGTGGAAAGTCGTCTGGATTATGTAAAACTTGTACCTCTTTCGCAAGAACAGGTTCAAACATTGGAAAATCAATTTGGCACACCCGACAGGATTGTTATTGGCTATTTTGAACCGTATTCCTGGGCATTTCTTGAGGACATTCAGGGAAACCTACAACATCGGGAACCGATAGTGGCATATAAAGAAGCCCGAGTAAATGTTGTAGATTCGCAACTGGGCAGGTTTGGTATGAAGATGGTGTATGAAACACGATTAACCGACCAACTTTTTTACAATACCATCGGCGACCCGATTGGCGGTATTATCCCTCATACAAGCAATGTCGGGAAGATGCAGCAATTCTCCAACACATTACAGGCAGAATTACAATACGCACACGAATTGGGATTGAAATTACACGCGAATTTTGGTGCAACCAATTGTTATCCAGGAACTCCTGTGGAAAACTCTATCTCCGCTCAACACCCGGAATGGAGGCGAGGAAGTGCTCTACGGTATGAATTACCAGAGGTAAGGAACTATATTCTCAATATCCTTCGGGAGGTATTAGAAATAGGTGCGGATGGTATATCCATTGATTTCTGTCGTTATCCAGAAGGAATCGATAAACCAGAGACCTGCAATCAATTTCTGCGGGAACTCAAATCCCTGAGAGAAGAATTCTCTAAAAAACGCAATACATATATTCCACTACTTATTCGTTTCCCTGCTAAGGGAGTTCGCCTCTGGGAATATTTTGATTATCACACCTGGATTCGTGAGGAATTAGTCGACTACCTTTGTCCAAGTAATATTCAAGGCAGACATGCAAATTTTGATGTTACAGAATATATAGAAGACGTGCGTGGAACCAACACAAAGTTATTACCTGTCGTAGACGGTTTGAGTTGGGGGCTGGAATTGCCCGGATTGTTCCTCTGGCGAGTAAAACAGTTGTATTCCGCAGGCACTGATGGAGTCTATATATACCAGGCAGATGCTCGTGTATGTATCAATAACCTTCCAGAAGACAGACGATACATACGGCTCCTATCAAGTTCTTCCGCTATACAAAACTGGTGGGCACATTACGAAAAAGAGAATGAAAACTATAGTAGACGCATTTACCTTCAGCCTTCCGAAGACGGTGACTTGGAATATCACCCGTGGGAACGATGTAGAGTCTGGATTGAAGGTCTCAACCCTCAAGAGGTAGAAATATACCTTGACGGCAAGATTATCAATAAATACATATGTCCACCGTACATACTCGGTGGAGAGGATTATAGTTACGATAACCTGCTTGCTCCTGGCGAGCACGAAGTAAAAATTACTGCAAGAACAACTTCCACCATTCTATCTCAGACCTTTACCATTCTTGGTGCAAAATAATGGTTTGTCGGACATGTCTGACTTGTCCGACTCGTCTGACTTGTCTGACCCATCCGACTTCCGCTTATATTTGATTTCTACCGCAACTTATGATAAAATAAATTAATGAACAAAATAGAAAAGGTTTACACGATAAAAGATGTATCGGAACTCACAGGTGTTCCGATATATAAAATACGCCAGTGGGAAAAGAAAGTAAAAAAATTAAAACCAAAACGGCATCCAAAAACCAACTGGCGTTTCTATACAGAAGAAGACATCAAAACCCTGCGAGAGATAAATTACTTGCTACGGCATAAAAAGATGAAATTGCAGGGGATTGATAATGAATTGGCGAAGATAGAACGGCTCGGCAATGTGCCATTAGACAGAGTTGCTATGAGAAATTTACTTCGCCAGATTCAGATAGAATTGAATCAAATTCGTTATATGATAAAGTCCATAATTAGCGAATGACCACAGGTTTTGGTCGGGGCGTGGCGCAGTCCGGTTTAGCGCACTTGACTGGGGGTCAAGGGGTCGCTGGTTCAAATCCAGTCGCCCCGACCATAAAAATAAAAAGCATAGAGGAAAAGGGGAATATCCAGATAATATTCTCATAGAGAATATATATTTTTTTGGTATAATGCTAAAAAAACAAACACTTTACATTATAAAAAGTAAAGAGAATTTATGAACGAGCAGGAAATAAAAGCAATTACAAAAAAAGGTGAGGGACATTACATTGAGTTTAAAAGAGAGGATGAAAATAATAAGGACTTTGCGAAGACGATTGTATCTTTTGCGAATGCGGATGGAGGGAAAATTCTTATCGGTGTAGGTGATAATGGGGAGATAATCGGTGTTAGTGATGTTGATAAACTTATGCGTAGGATTGATGATATTTCCTTAAACTTGTGTTCCCCACCTATTACAGTATTGCAGGAAAGTGTCATAGTAGATAACAGACAAATTGTTATTGTTTATGTTCCAAAGGGTATCCAGAGACCTTACGAAACAGGAGGAATAACATATATTCGCTCATCAAATAGAATACGGAGTGCTTCAAGAGAGGAAAAATTGCGATTATTTCAAGCCTCCGAAGCGATTTTTTATGATGAGGTTCCTGTTTCAAAAACGACGACAAATGATTTGGATTTCCAGGAATTTGAATATTTTTTAGATAAATATCTGGATTTAAAAGTAAACAATTCAGAGGAGTTAATATATTATCTTAAAAATTTTCATTTAATTGACGAACAGAAAATTCCTACAGTAACAGGGATTTTATTTTTTGGTAGAGAACCACAACGATTTTTATATAATGCCCGTGTGGTATGTGCAGGAATTAATGGGACAGATATTGCGATAGAACCTTTTGATAAAAAAGATGTTCAGGGAACAATTCCGGATATTATCCAGCAATGTGAAAGTTTTTTAAAAGTCCATTTATTAATAAAACATACTGTTAAAAATTTTGAACAGGAAGTAAAAGAAGAACTTCCGTTCTCTGCTCTCCGTGAAATTCTAATCAATGCGATTGCTCACAGGGATTATACAATTAACGCTCCCATAAGATTATTAATCTTTACAGATAGGTTAGAAGTCCATAGTCCGGGTGTATTGCCTAACACAGTGACGATTGATAGTATCAAAGTAGGCGGTTCGCATGTATTGAGAAATCCCACTATTTACAACCTACTGGTGAAAATGAAGATGGTCACCGACCTGGGAAGTGGTGTGAGAAGATGTATAAAACTGATTAAAGGACATACCGGGGAAGAACCTGAATTTGAACAGACAGAAAACGAATTCATAGTAAGAATAAAAAGAACAAGACCCATTTAGATTTAAGTTGGAAGTTCATGTATTGCCCCTCAGAAGAGAGAGCGTTATCTATTTTGATATAATTTGTGAAGTAGGTATGGAGGTAGAAAAATGCCATTGTTTGAATATGTATGTAAATCGTGCAATAAAAGTTTTGAGTTATTAGTTAAAAATGCGGATGAAAAGGTTACCTGTCCCGAATGTGGTTCCAAAAAAGTGGAACGGATGTTGAGCCATTTTACTCCTTTAGGATATTCAGCAAAAAAGAGAGTTAATGTAGGTTGTGTTGAAGACCCAAGTTATAAATGTGCTTTGAAAGATTCCGGTGGCTGTTGCGGATGTAATATGTAAAGGGATTTTCAGATAACACAACTTATAAAATTCTTTAATAACTATTTATATACTCATAGGGGAATTATACTTTCTTGTTTATTTTTGCAATTTCTCTTTTATTTTTGCCATTGTCGGGGATTAATTTTTACCCACAAAGACTACAAAGGTAGACACAAAAGACACAGAGAAAATCTAATGTGCTTAACTATGTGTCGTTAATATATTCCCCGGGGGACTTATCAAATACTACGGTTTGATAACACTGTCTGTTCGTATTGTTTTACTTCGTGTAACCAGTTAATTCCAATAGGGACATTATTTTTCAGACAATAATAATCCCACACGGCTGACCAGGGCAGATTCTTCGTCTCCTCTAATAAAGCCAGCCTTGCAGTGTAATCCCCAGAGTTTTCCAGTTCTTTTAGCAATCCAATCGGCTCCAGCAAAGATTTTAACAAGGCTCGCAATACCGCACGCGTTCCGGTAACCCACGCGGAGATACGATTGATACTTGCGTCAAAGAAATCCAGTCCAATATGGACACGGTCAAACAAATGATTCCTTACAATTTCATCCATCAGTGCGGACACATCATCATTTACAATAACCACATGGTCACTATCCCAGCGAACACCTCTACTTATATGCAATAAAACTTCGGGGATATACAGCAATACGGATGATAACTTATCCGCCACCAGTTCCGTCGGATGAAAATGTCCCATATCCAGACAAAGAATTTTTTGCTTTTGAACCGCATACCCCAAATAAAATTCATGGGAACCCACTACATAACACTCAGAACCGATACCGAATAATTTACTTTCAATAGAATCTTTATTTAACTGTTCATCAATAGGTTTTGCGAAAATTTCGTCCAGAGATTCCTTCAACCTTTCGCGTGGTGCAAGCCTATCTACGGGCAGGTCTTTATATCCATCCGGTATCCAGACATTTGTTATACAGGTTTTTCCAAGCGTTTTACCAAAATATGCCCCAATCTCTCGGCATACAATACAATGCCGTATCCAGAATTCACGAACAGAGCGGTCAGGATGTGAAAGGGTAAAACCACTATCCGCAAGAGGATGTGCAAAACAAGTAGGATTAAAATCCACCCCCAATCCCTTTTCCTTTGCCCAATCTGCCCAGCGCGAAAAATATTCCGGTGTCAGGGCATCGCGTTCTACTTTCTTTCCCTGCGTTTCCGCATATATTGCATGCAGATTAATCCGATGTTTTCCAGGAATTAACGATAAGGCTTTTTCCATATCCTGCCTTAACTCATCCGCATTTCTTGCTTTGCCGGGATAGTTCCCTGTCGCTTGAATTCCGCCTGATGAAGAGGCTTCCGAATGTTCAAAACCACCAACATCATCTCCCTGCCAGCAATGCAAAGAAACAGGGATACTTTCCAGCGTTCTCAGCACTAACTCCGTGTCCACATTAAAATTAGAATAAATCTCACGAGCAATTTCATACGATTTTTCAACTTGATTGGTTTTGTATGCAGGAATCTTTGCCATAGAGCAACATCCTTTTGTTTAATTGTTAACTTTCCGAATTATCAACACATTTTTATAATTCTACTCCATTTTTATTTCCCACTGCGAAAAGGGTATCTCTGTCGTAAAATAGATACGTAAAATGCGTTATAATATAGTCAGTAACAATTGAAATTAGAAGAGGTAGAAGATATGAAGGCACACAATTCCGGTTTTACACTTATTGAACTCATTCTCGTAACGATAATTATAGGTATTCTCGCGGGTATGGTGGTTATGAACTATGGTGGTAGAGTGCGGGAAACACAAATCCGCGCCGCAAAGGGTGACATCGCTACATACAGCAATGCGGTAGATTTATATGCTCTGGACCACAATGATAAATACCCCAACTCATTAGAAGATTTGGTCAGTGGTGAACGGCGTTATGTCCGTGAACTCCGACCTGACCCATGGGGCAATCCGTATGTTTATAAACCGCCAACAGACCCATTAAAAGCAGATTATGTGATTCTCTCAGCGGGACCTGATGGTGTTCCCGGGAATGAAGATGATGTGACTTCCTCATCCAAAACGGATATCACATCTAAAACAACCAATTAAGACCTGAGTAGAGTGCGTATTATTTACTTCAGCAAAACAAACAAAGATGGTTTTACTCTCCTTGAATTAGTAGTCGTTGTTGCTTTTATTTCTATTCTTACAGGAATGGTAATTCCTATCTATAACCGAACTATGTATTCCTTACGAATCCGAAACACCACTCAGGATATAACCTCTCTCATTCGCTATGCTCAGGAAAAAGCCATTGCGGAATCCCGCGAGTTCCGGATATTGATTGACGAAGAAAATAGGACATTTCGTCTTGTGCGATTGAAAAACTTAACTCATGACCGGGAAAAAGAATTTGAACCTGTCGGAGTAGGCGATGGAGGAGGTACTATAACACTACCCGAGACTATCAAAATCTCACGAATTACTGCAGGGAAAGACCGAAAAACAGGTTTGCGATATATCGCCTGCTATCCCAACGGTGCCTCTGACCCGGGACAAATAGAACTGGAACCGCAGGGTAGAGGACGCCAGAGAATATTGATTAAATGGACAGGGGCATTAGGGAGGTTTGAGATAAAATGAATCGGGACAAAACCATTTTCGGATATATCCTTTTTGAAGCGGTATTTTCAATGGCAGTATTGAGTATTGCTGGACTAACTTTCCAATCCGCCTTACAGCAAGCCATATTAACTCGTGGACAGGCCATTGACTACACAACGGCAAAATTCCTTTTAGAGCAGATAAACTCAGAAATAGAATTGCAACCCCAGCATATAGAAGGAAGTAAATCCGGGACATTTCCTGAACCATATAATCGTTTTTCGTATGAATGGAAAATCCAAAAAATTCCCGTTCCCAAACCCCAATTACCTTCTCAATTACCTCCACAATTGCGAGAGAACCTGGAAAAAATGTTTAGGGATTATATGGCAAAAGTGGACATCTGGATACGCTGGCACCGAGCCGGTATGAAATTTGAAGTGCACGCACAAAATTTATTCCAGCCAGAAAAATTATGGATACCCGAAGAATATCAGAAATAAAAAATACAAACTTCCTATCCCGGAAACCATGCGGTTTCACCTTGATGGAACTGCTTGTGGCTACCACTCTTTTAAGTATAGTCCTTTCCTCGGTGTATGTGCTTTTTCACTCCTCTATTCAGACCTGGAAACGATTGGAGTCCGGCGTTAATCCGCAACAGGATGCCCGCCTCGTAATGAATCTGATAGCGAAAGACATTAATAATTTAATTGCTTCCGCAGGGCATTTGTTTGAAGGTGATGATAGCCAGATGACGATGTTTATTATCTCCGAGCCATTTAATAAAGATATAGGTGAAGGCGGACACCTCATGCGGGTTGAATATAAATATAACAGGGCACAAAAACGATTAGAACGGGAAGAGGCACTGGTGGATACTGCTCTTCCCAAAGTCCCTCCACCCAATCGTGAGATTGACCGCTCCCGAATTAAAGTTACAAAGAAAAGAAAAGATACCATTGCGGAGAATGTTAGAGAATTTGAAATTACCTACATCTGGATACCTTATGATGACAAGCGGAACTGGAAGGAACCTCCGAAGCCAGTAGAGCCTGTTCGGGCACAAAAGCATAAACTCTGCTGGTGGTTACCTCAGGGGATAGAAATAAAAATGGCTCTTTATGACCCCGACCAGCCAGATGAAAAGTCAGTATATAAAGAAATATTCCCCATCCGTGCCCCTTCTGCTCATCTGACAGAAAAACAACTAAACAAAATGTTGAAGGATGAGTTATGAAGAAAGGCTTTATATTGGTATCGGTTTTGTGGATGATTGCTCTGTTGAGTTTTGTAATATTGGGTTTTGGAAGAAGGGTAATGTTAGACCGTCGTGCATCTGCTTATACGCTGGATGTGGCGGAAGCAAGGCTATTAGCACATTCTGCCGTGCAACGAGGAATACTGGAATTACGCAATAAGGCAATTGTGGATGTCAGTAATCCGGAAGATACCGGCGGAACGCATTTAGGACAGTCCTGGGCACAACCCAAAAGTTTGATTAAAGACCTTAAAATTTTTGAATGGGGTGAGGATAAAAGCGAAGACGATGTGTATTTCGTAATCACGGATGAAGAAAGCAAGATTAATTTAAATTCCACGCCAGAAGAAATCTTAGAGGAAGTTCAGGGAATAAATCGCGGTATTATCCGACAGATTATGAAACGGCGGAAGGAAGCCGTCCATCAAGATGAAGGAATTTCCCCGTTCCAAATTGAGGAGGAATTGCGTTATTTAAGAGGTGTAAAAGATGAAGATTGGTTTGGAGACGACCGCACACCAGGTTTGAAAGATATGTTCACTGTTCACGGTTCAGGAAAAATTAATATCAATACCGCCTCTGAACAGGTATTAAAATGTATACCGAAATTAGGAGATAGGGCTATCGGTGTAATAATGAAATATCGCGCAGGTGCGGATGGACAAATTGGCACTTCTGATGATAAAGGATTTGCTAATCTTCAGGAGTTGATAGAAAATACTGGTCTTTCCGGAGACCCCGTAGAGGCTATTAAGAAATATTGTGTGTTCTATTCAACATGCTATAAGATTAGAGGATATGCAACCCTGAGAAATGGTAGAATAAGAGTGCTTTGCACAGCCGTTGTCTATATTGAAAGTACCAACGCCAATCTAATCCGCTGGCAGGAGGAGACTTTTGGAAGTTAAAGGGAATAAATACATTTTTCTAACTATAGAAGGCGAGCACTATACCCTCCTTCGTATGCAGAAAGCACGAAAAGGGTGGGAAGTGCTGAATTATGAGACAAATTTCTCTCCTACTAAATCCACAAAGGGGACCCTTTCTGAACTTGCAAAAAAGGCAAAGGATAACAAATGGCTAAACGAGCCGTGTTATCTTATCCTGCCAAGACACGAAATCACCTCGCGAATCATCACCTTGCCATCCCAGGACCCGAATGAAATAATGAGTATGGTTGAATTGAATGCAGAAGAGTTTGTCCCCTACTCGCTGGAAGAGATACAGATAAGCCAATGTGTTCTGGAAAAGTTGCCAGATTCTCATAGTAGAGTATTTGTGGCTATTGTTCACCGTGATTTAATACAGGAAAAACTAAAAATATTGAGAGAGTTAGGTTGGGAACCTCAGGGAATATGGGTAAGCACGGGAGGATTTATCCATTCTCTTCCCGAAATTATAAAAAGAGCAAAACCAATTCATACAATTTTTATTCATCTTGCTTTAGGGGGTATTGAGGTTTCTATATTTGAAAATTCTATTTTGCGTTTCTCAAGAGGTGTTCGCACAACCTGGGAAAGCATAGAGGTATCAACATCCACTACCATTCCATCCGTAAGCGAGCCAAAACAGGAAGAAATATTAGACCCCTTCCGTGCCTCAGAAGAATTTACCTCCTCTCCCAGAATTGAAGAAGAGGTAATTGCTGAGAGTTCCGGCGATATAGTGCAGGAACTCCTTCGTGAGATAAGAACATCTATCAATTCCTATCAAAGAGAGGCAGAAACCGAAATCACTATAGATACAATATATATCAGTTCCGATTTCTCTGTTGAAGGACAACTAAAAGAGGAATTAACCAAATTACTGGATATTCCCTGTGTCTCGCTTTCCATAACAGACTTTCCATCTCTTCAATCTAATGAGAATATATCACCGCCTGTATCTATGCCGTTAATAGGGGCTGGATTGGCTGTTTATCACGATAAGCCGATTCTATTGGATTTATTGCCGGAAGAATTGCGTATTACCCACCAGTTCAAAAACCTATCTCGCCACCTGATACGGGTAGGTGTTCTTGTGTCTTTATTAATTCTAACCTT
>FWWL01004647.1_pt1 | contig 22744 bp, 22 predicted proteins | sample 2228331 | NCBI WGS metagenome assembly FWWL01 (sample SAMEA103939775, study PRJEB20133) | metagenome | reverse complement strand
CCCGGTCGACGAGTCACGGGTCGCTGAAGCAGGAAGGATGAAGTCGTCATGGAAAGAAATGACGATGGATTCCGGAACGGGCTACCAAGTCCCTGAAAACCCGAATACCCAGGCCCCGAGACTCGATGCCGAGGCCGGGGGCCGAAGGGGGTCGCATGAGTTGGTGGGACCGGGCTACGTTAGAAGAGCGCCGCCGGGTCAGTAACAGCTTCTTCCTGGGCATCATGCTGGGGAACCCGGAGGTCCCCGAAGACGCCGTCCTGAACCGATCGGCGGTCGTCATGGGTCGGTCCCTGGGCCTCGACATCGAGGAAATCCTGGGGGCGATGCGAGAAAATCGGGAGTGGGTCGACCTGCTGACCGAGTCCTTCGAGATGCTCCCCCGACCCTACTTTTGGGCCTTCTTAGCGGGCTTCTACGGCGTCTCGCTGTTTCAGTACGCCAAGTTTTATCAGGTCCGGCCGGACGACCACTCGCGCCGGCGTATCGAGGAGACTCGGTCTAAGACGCTGGAGTACCTGCAAAACTTACAGGTCCCGGCCCACCTCTACGAGGGCTTCATCCGGGCCGCGGCCGCCCCCGAGATGGCCGGTCCGACGCTCAGCGAATCCTTCAAGGCCTTTATCTCCAACGTCCGCCTCTGGATGGAGGGTCTGGAGGACCTGATCGGGGCTCCCGAGGGGGCGACGGTCGAGCTCCCCCCCAAGTACATGCAGTAGGGGCGGGACGTATCGTCTCTTCCCCGGTACCCGAGACTCCGTCCGGTATCCTGTATCCCCCCGTCCGACGGGGTCGTTCCCATGACGACCGGTCCCCTGTTACGGGTCGGCATCACGTGCGGAGACCCGAACGGCATCGGCCCAGAGGTCGTCCTGAAGGCCCTGACGGCCCAGCCGGTCCGCCGACCCTTACGGGTCTACGGTCCCGTCGGGGCCCTGCGCCTCTGGGCCCGTCAGTGGGGCCTTCCGTGGCCGGAGGGGCCGGGCCTCGAGTGGGCCGACATCCCCTGGGACGTCCGACATACCGAGTGGGGTCGGCCCAGCCCGGCGGCCGGTCGGTGGGTCGCCCAAGCCCTGGAGGCGGCCGCCCGGGACATCGAGGCCGGTGAGGTCCATGCGTTAGTCACGGCCCCCATCATGAAGAAGAGCCTGGAGCTGGCAGGCCACGGCGCATGGGACCACACCCAATTTTTGGCCTCTCGCTTCGGGACCCGCACGGTCATGAGTATGATCACGCCCCGCCTGCGGGTCGCCTTCGTGACGGCCCACATTCCCCTGCGCCGGGTCGCCGAGGTCCTCTCCCCGGCCCTCGTGGTCGAGACCGTGCGGGTCGCTTACCGGGACCTCATCCGGTGGTTTCGGGTCGCCGAACCCCGGGTCGCCGTCTGCGGCCTGAATCCCCACGCCGGCGAGGGCGGCCTGATGGGCGATGAGGAAGAGCGGGTCGTGCGGCCGGCCGTGCGGACGCTTCAGTCGGAGGGCCTGGCCGTCGAGGGCCCGGCACCGGCCGAGACCCTATTCCGCCAGGCCCTGGCGGGCCGGTGGGACTTGGTCGTCGCCCTGTATCACGACCAGGGGATGATTCCCGTCAAACTCCTGGACTTCGGCCAGGGCGTGAACATGACGATGGGACTGCCCTTCGTCCGGACGTCCCCCGACCACGGGGCCGCCCCGGACATCGCCGGCCGGGGGGTCGCCCGGCCGGACGGGATGCAGGCCGCCCTCGCATTGGCCCTGCAAATCCTTGACGCTTGGGGGACCCCAGCATAAATTTGAATGCACAACGACCGCGGGTTGTGCTCGGGAAATCCGGTGCGGAGGACGCGCATGGCCTGGTCGGACAGCAAAGAGGTCCGGATGCAAATCAAGGGCCTCTTCATGGACCCGCTGAACCGCATGCCCATCGTCGTCCTGGCCGACTCCCAGAGCGAATCCCTCCTCCCCATCTGGATCGGGATGGCCGAAGCCAGCGCCATCGCCATGCAGTTGGAAAACGTCCAGCCCCCCCGCCCCATGACCCACGACCTGCTCCGGAACGTCATCGAGGGCCTGGATGCCCGTCTGGAAAGGGTCGTCGTCCACGACCTCCAGGAGAATACCTTTTACGCCGTCCTCGTCCTGAAACACTCTTCGGGTACGGTCGTCATCGACGCTCGACCCAGCGATGCCATCGCCCTGGCCCTCCGGTTCAACGCCCCCATCTACGTCAGCGAACGCGTCCTGACGGAAGCCAAGACCATCGACCTCCACGAGCAGACCGAATCGGTCCAGCGGTGGCTGGAGAGTATGGAACCCGAGGACTTCGGTAAGTATCGGGTCTGACCCCCCGGCGACCTCACAGGTCCAGCCGTCCCTGAAGCGCTCGCGTGAGCGTCAGCTCATCGACGTATTCGATGTCGGCCCCCATCGGAAGGCCCGCCGCCAACCGGGTGACCCGTATCCCCAGGGGCCTGACCTGAGCCGCCAGGTACGTGCACGTCGCCTCCCCCTCGACCGTCGGGTTGAGGGCCAGGACGACCTCTTGGTACCGGCCCGACCGCAGACGCTCCATCAGCTCTCGAATCTTCAACTGTTCCGGGCCCACGCCGTGCAGGGGCGACAGGACCCCCATCAGAACGTGGTAATGACCCCGGAAGACGCCCGTCCGCTCGATGGCCCATACGTTGAGGGGGGCCTCCACGACGCAGAGGACCCCCGTCGCCCGCTGGGGGTCCCGACACACGGCGCAGACCTCGTCCTCCGTCATCGAAAAGCACTGCGCACACAGCCGGACAGACGCCCGGGCCTCTTGGATGGCCTCGACCAACCGTTGTACCTCCAGGGCCGGGAGCTGTAAGACGTGCATGGCCAGCCGTTGGGCCGTCCGGGGGCCCACGCCGGGAAGCGTCATCAGGACCCGTACCAACCGCTGGACCGTCGGGAGGGGAATGCCCGTCATCGCCGGCCTCCCATCCTGCGTATCCCCGACTGTCTCTTCGTCCCCTAAGGTATCCCTCCCCTTCCCTCGGGGCTACCCGGCTCGGGGGTCCGGCCCCGACGTCGCCGGCCTTGACGGTCGGCATCCGGCCGTGTACAATCAAGTTGAAAATGGCTTTCAACGAAGGGGGCCATGCGCCAGACGCGGCAACGGGACTTGATCCTGCGGGTCGTCTGCACCTATCCGGGCCATCCCTCCCTGCAGGACGTTTACCGGGCGGCCCGTCAGCAGATGCCCCGGATCGGCCTGGCCACGGTGTACCGCCACCTCGAACGGTTGGCCCGGGAGGGCGTCGTCCGCAAGGTCGTCCTGGGCGACCGGGTCACCCGCTACGACACGAATATTGGTAAACATTATCACATACGGTGTGTGGAGTGCGGCCGTATCGACGACCTTCCTATGTCCTTCATGGACAGTATTAACGAAAGGATATCTCAATCCGTCGGCTATCAGGTCCTCGAACACTTCCTGGAAGTCGTCGGCCGGTGCCCGGCTTGCTACCGCGGGGTCAGGGGTGAGCATAAGGCAGTCGGGCAATAAGGCCATGCGGGAAGGGGCTCGGGGCTCATGGCGGATGGCTCGATGGCCGTGAGCGATGGACGGTCCCGTCCCTTCCGACCGAACCCCTGAATCAGGCGGCCGATGCGGTTGACGTTTCAACGGAAGCTCATGCTGGCCTTCGGGAGTATGGTCCTGCCCCTCGGGCTCATCGGGGTCCATTCCCTCTGGAGCCTCCGGCGGGAGAACGCCGCCCTGCGGGCCTTGGAGGCGAACCTGGCCCGGCGGGCCGTCTTTGCCGAGGCCGAGAACACCATCTCCCACCAGGTCCGGGAGGTCTTTAGCTTTCTCATCGACGGGGACCCTGCGACCAAGGAAGAGTTCATGCGACTCGACGGGGTCGTGCAGGAGCGGGTCGCCGAGTGGAAGCGTACGGTCGTGGACCCCGAGGAGGCCCGCCTCACCCAGGACTTAGAACGGCAGTACGGGGTGCTCCTGCGGGTCACCGACCGGGTCTTCACCCTCTACGAGCGGGGGTACCGGGCAGAGGCCTTCCGAGTGGCCCAAAGGGAATTGAAGGGCGAGCTCTTGCCGGAGTTGAACCGGACGACGACCGAGATCTACCGGGTCAACCGGGTCCGGGGGCTCCAGCGGGCCTTCCAGGAGTTCGAGGCGGTCCGGCGTCGGACCCAAGCGGTCTTGGCGGGCTTGATCGTGGGCTCGGGCGTCGTCGGCGTCCTTTGGTCCGTCCTCATCTCCCGGAGCCTGGCCCGGCCGGTCGAAGACCTGAAGCGGGCCATGGACGTCGTCGGGGAGGGCCGCTTGGACTACCGGATCGAGGCCCGGTCCGACGACGAGGTCGGGGACCTGGCCCGGTCGTTTGCCTCGATGGTCGAGAAACTCCGGGAGGCCCAGGCCCGCCTCATCCAGTCGGAGAAGATGGCGTCCATCGGTCAGATGGCGGCGGCGGTCGCCCACGGCCTCCGAAATCCCCTGGCGAGTATCCGGGCGGCCGCCCAACTGGGCCTCTACCGGCTGGCCCCCGCCGACCCGCTTCGGGAAAACCTGCAGGCCGTCATCGCCGAGGTGGACCGCTTGGAGCGGCGCATCGACCACCTCCTGGATTTCGCCCGGCCGGCCCCCTTCCAGCCCGTCTGGGGGCAGGTCAACCGCCTCGTCGAGGACGGCCTCGCCGGTCTCGCCGAGAAGATCAAACAGCGGGGAATCCGCCTGGAAGTCGACCTCCAGGCGGACCTCCCGGAAGTCCGGCTCGACCCGGTCCAAATCGAGCAGGCCGTCCTGGAAGTCGTCTCGAACGCCATCGAGGCGATGCCTCACGGGGGCGTCCTTCAGGTGGCGACCCGCCGGACCGGCGACGCCGTCGAGGTCATCGTCGAAGACACGGGCGAGGGGATCCCCGAGGACGTCTTGGCCCGGGTCTTCGAGCCCTTCTTCACGACGAAGGCCGACGGGACCGGTCTGGGACTGGCCATCGCCAAGCGGTTCGTCGACCAAAACGGCGGGACCCTGACGATCACCAGCCAGGTCGGGCGGGGCACGTCGGTCCGCATCGCCCTCCCCATCGCCTCGAATGCTCAACTGGCGGCCCTCACGCCGGGGTGAGGCCGCCCGGGAGGTCGGGATGGACTCCTTCACGGTCCTCGTCGTCGACGACGAGCGGACCCTGGCCCGGTCGATCCGGGCTTTTCTCATCGACCAGGGATACGAAGCCGAGGTCGCCGAGGACGCCGAGACGGCCCTGGCCCTCCTGGAAAAGCTCCATCCCGACTTTGTCTTCCTCGACGTCCGGCTCCCCAGGGCCGACGGTCTCGAACTCCTGAAAGCGATCAAGGCGTTTGACCCCTCGATTTACGTCGTCGTGATGACGGCCTACGGCTCCGTCGAGGGCGCCGTCCAGGCGATGAAGCAGGGGGCCTTCGACTATCTGAAAAAGCCGCTCGACTTGAACGAGCTGAAGATCCTCCTGGACCGGGCCCGGGAGGACCGGAAGCTCCGTCACGAACTCTCCTACTACCGGGAGAAGGAGCGGGTCGTCTCTTTCGAGGGCCTCATCGGCCGATGCGAAGCGATGCGCCGGGTCTTCGAACAGATCGACCGGCTCGCCGCCCTGGAAGAGGCCCCGCCCGTCCTCATCACCGGCGAGACGGGCACGGGCAAGGGCATGGTCGCCCGCGCCCTCCACTATCGGAGCCGGCGAGCCCCGGGGCCCTTCATCGAGGTCGACTGCACAGCCCTCCCGACGACCCTCGTCGAGGCCGAGCTGTTCGGCTATGAGAAGGGCGCCTTCACCGACGCCAAAGAGAGTAAGATGGGCCTCTTCGAGGCGGCCGACGGCGGGACCCTCTTCCTCGACGAGGTCGGCGACCTGGACCCTTCCCTCCAGGGGAAACTCCTGAAGGTCATCGAGGAACGGACGGTCCGACGGGTCGGGAGCGTCCGAAGCCGGAAGGTCGACGTGTGGGTCCTGGCGGCGACTAACAAAAATCCGGAAACCGAATGTGCCCGGGGGACCTTCCGGAAGGAACTCTACTTTCGACTCGCCGTCCTGACGATCCACCTGCCGCCCCTCCGGGAACGGGGTGAGGACATCCTCCTGCTGGCCCATCACTTCTTGGAGAAGTTCAGCGCCAAGTACGGGAAATGCATCACGGGCCTGAGCGACCGGGCCGCCTGGGTCCTGACCCACTACCCCTGGCCGGGCAACGTCCGGGAGCTCAAGCACGTGATCGAGCGGGCCGTCTTCTGGAGTCCGGGCGGGACGATCGAGCCCGAGCACCTCGGCCTGAGCTCGGCCCTCGAGAGCCTGGACCTGAAAGCCGCTGGCCCGTCCGTCCGGGCCCCGGGATGGCCCCCGGAGGGCCTCAGCCTCCCCGAGATCGAAAAGCAGATGATCGAACAGGCCCTGGAGGCCACGCGGGGGAACTGCGTGAAGGCGGCCCGCCTCCTCGGGATCAGCCGGGACACCCTTCGTTACCGGATGAAGAAGTTCAACATTTCCCGGAATCGGTTCCGGGTCCTCCGCGAGGCCGGCCCCGGGTCCGGCAGTATGGCCGTAAGGCAGTAAGCCCATCGGGCCGTCGGGCGTCCGGGGTGGGCGACGGTCCAACGCCGTTCGGCTTTTACGGAGTGGGAAAAGAAGCCGTCATCCGGACCGAATCGCCGGGGTCGACGGTCTTGACCCCTCCTGCCCGACTCCCCCACGTCCTTAGGGCCCTCCCCCCGAGTGGGTCATCCGTCTGGGTCAAATGACCCACTGGGTCGCATCGCCCTCCCAACCCTTCCCGGGCGTCCCTTCCACGTTTCGTTCCTGTCCCATTTTTGAGACGTCCCGGTTCCGGCACGCTTTTTGCTAAAGACCCAGAAGTCCCGAATTTGGTCCTTTCAGGAGGCGCGGGATGGACTCGGCGGTGGGCACGCCGAAGGCCCTCGTGGCCGAGCTGACGTACCGATGCAACATGTTCTGCTACTACTGCTACAACCCGACGGACCTCTCGGCCTACCCGACCTCCGCCGAGTTGACGACCGGGGAATGGGCCCGGGTCCTCCGGGAGGCGGCCGAGCTGGGCGTCCTGCACGTGCACTTCAGCGGCGGCGAGCCGACGCTTCGCCGGGACCTCCCCGAGTTGGTCGCCCGGGCCAAGGCCGACGGGCTTTACGTGAACCTCATCACGAACCTGACCCTCCACGACGAGGCCTACTGGCGGGACCTCATCGGGCGGGGCGTCGACCACGTGCAGCTCAGCTTCCAAGCCCACGAGGCGGGCCTCAACGACCGGATCGGCGGGCCCCGGACGTTCGAGCGGAAGATGGAGCGGATGGCCTGGCTCCGGGACACGGGGGCCTACCTGACGCTGAACGTCGTCCTGCACCGGTGGAACATCGACGCCCTGGAGGACATCCTCCACTTCGCCCGGGGCCTGGGCGTCGGGCGTCTGGAGCTGGCGATGACCCAGTTTGCCGGATGGGCCTGGAAGAACCGGGCGGCCCTGCTCCCGACGCCCGAGCAGGTCGAGCGGGCCCTCGACCTGGCCCGGCAGTACAAGGAGCGATGGGCCGACACGATGGTCATCACGATGGTCGGCCTGGACTTCTATGAGAAGCGGCCCAAGCCCTGCATGTTGGGGTGGGGCCAGGTCTACATGGTCATCAATCCGGTCGGGGAGGCCCTGCCCTGCCACGGGGCGAAGGTCATCCGGGAGCTCCGGTTTGACAACGTGCGGGACCGGAGCCTGGCCGACATCTGGTGGAACTCGGAGGCCTTCCGGCGCTTTCGGGGCGAGGCCTGGCTCCCGGAGCCCTGTCGGTCCTGCCCGCTTCGGACCGTCGACTTCGGGGGGTGCCGTTGTCAAGCGTACCTCCTGACGGGTCGGGCCGACGTGACGGACCCCGTGTGCGAATTTTCGCCTCACCGGCCTATGCTCGACGCCTTGGTCGAGTCGACCCTGTGGACGGCGGACGGGACGGCCGTCCCGCGCGGGGCATCCGGTCAGGCCTTCCAAGGACCGGACGCCCAGGACTTAAAACCCACGCTCTCTTAAGGAGGGGAGCCATGCGGAAACCGTGGCGGAGGCCGATGGCTCGGAAGGTCAACGTGGGCGCCGAGATCAGCGCCTACGCCATGGTGAAGGTGTAAGACCTTCCGGGGGTGCCCCGGATGCCGACCGGCGTCCGGGGCCCTTGGCCGGGAGAGGTCTCGGGTGCCGGGTCCCGGACGTCAGGGAAGGGGTTCCACCGTCGTGGGAGAGGGGTGGACCCCCAGGCCGGGAGGTCTGCCTTCCCCGAGACCGGATACCTGGGACCCGAGGCCTCAAGAGGAGGAGTCTGTCATGGCGATCGGCGACCGCCCCCTACCCTTCGACGAGTTCGTGGAAGTCCTCCGCCGGGAGGGATTCCAACGCTACCACCACCAGCATCCCTTCCACCGCCTGATGAACGAGGGCAAGCTGACGCCGGGCCAGATGCGGGCCTGGTTGGTCAACCGCTTCTACTACCAGTCGGTCATCCCCTTGAAGGATGCGGCGATCCTGGCCAACTGCCCCCTCCGGGAGGTCCGGCGGGTCTGGATTCGGCGGGTCCTGGACCACGACGGTACGGCGGACAAGCCGGGCGGCATCGAGGCCTGGCTCCAGTTCGGTGAGGCGATGGGCCTTCGACGGGAACAGGTCTTGCAGGCGGACGTCTTACCCGGCGTGCGAATGGCGGGGGACGCGTACGTGACCTTCTGCAAGACCCATAGCTGGCTGGAGGGCGTCGCCGCCTCCCTGACCGAGATGTTCTCCCCGATCGCCATCCAGGAACGCTTGGCGGCCCTCCGGCAGTACTATCCGTGGATCCGACCCGAGGGGTTTACCTACTTCGAGTGGCGGCTCCAGGCGGCCCGGCAGGACGCCGAGGAGGCCCTGGACATCCTGCGCCGTTACTGCGTCACGGCCGAGGACCAACGGCGTTGCTTGCAGGCCCTGATCTTCAAGACCGAACTCCTGTGGTCGCTCCTGGACGCCGTCTACCTCGAGTACGTCGTCCGGAACGACGGCCGGACGCCTTACGACGAAGTGGGCGGGCCGTGAGGACCCCATGGAAGGGACGTGGGTCCCCGTCCTGAAAAAAGGCGTCTACCTCCGGGAAACGCCGGGGGCCTATCTCCTGCTCCTGCCCGAGGGGTACATGGAGCTCGATGAGGTCGCCTGGGAGGTCCTCCGCCGCTGTGACGGGCGCCACGACGTGGAGGCCATCGCCCAGGCGATGGCCGAACGATATACCGGGGACGTCGAGACGATCCGCCGAGACGTCTTCGAATTCTTGACCGACTTGCGGCGTCAGGGCCTCCTGGAATTCCGGGAGCCGTCCCGGACCGATCGCCCTGAGCCGTGAAGGACGGTCTCTACACCCGTTTCGGGGACGCCCGACGGCTGGTCCAGGGCGGGAGGGCGGCCTTCAGGCGGTCGGGCCGACTCGGGCGGAGGCCGATGTATTCGGCGGCCGAGGCAAAGTCCTCGAATACCCCGCACTGGAAGTCCTTCTCCGCACGGCTCAGGGAAAACACCTGGAGGTAGATGTAGTCTTCCGACTGCACATTGAAGTGGAGGTACAGGACCGGGGGTGCCTCTTGGAAGCTGGGCCGACCCAGGACGATCCCGATCCGGTAGTGCTCGTCCAGGCGGCCCCGGTCGGCTCGGGGGAACTCCCGGAAGCTCATCAGGAAACCCAGCCGCTCGAACTTGACGGCCAGGAACTCACCGCCGTCTTTCGTGATGGGTTTGGAATTGCAGTGGGAGGCGTCTAAGACGACCTCGGCCTGGCCGGCGCCCAGGACGGCATCCGCCAACGTGAAGTTGTCGGAGCCCGCATAGAGGGTGACCGCCAGGAATAGGACGGTCACGAGAAGGTGGGTCGATTTCATCGACACCTCTCCATCGTCGGTGTTGGGTACCAGGGGTTGGGCGTTGGAACATGACTTCGGTCCGGGAAGACACCGATATAAAATACCGATCCGGTCGGCCTTTTCCGTCACCGGAAAGCACGGTTTTCAAATTCCGGGATGGTAAGACGGCGGGACGGGGTCTGAAGAAGGGGTCGAATCGACGTCGTCCCAAAGCCTGAACGACCGCCGGGGCCCCAGAGGCACCGAACGCCCAAGACCCGATTTCCGGGACCCGGCCCCGAGACTCGGGTCTCGCATCGGGTTGAAAACCGTCCCCTTTGCGGTAGCTCGACCATACCGGTCAAAATGTAGGACCTCCGACCCCGGTCGGCCATATCGAACCCCCCCGAATCGTCCGATGGGACCCCTGGTAGTCGGCGTCGACCTCGGGACCGAGGGCGTGCGAGCCTGCGTCCTGGACTTGCAGGGTATGCTTTATGCCGAAGCCGCTGAGTCCGTCGCTACCTACGAGACCGAGGCCGGCGGCGTCGAGCAGGACCCCGAAGACTGGTGGTCGGCCGTCGGCCGGTGTCTGCGGAGTCTTTGGACCGCCGTGGACCCCCGTCGGGTCCGGGCCCTGGCCGTGGCGTCCACCTCGGGGACGGTCGTCGTCTTGGATGCCCGGGGCCGGCCCCTGCGGCGGGCCCTCATGTACAACGACGGCCGGGCCGTCCAAGAAGCCGAGGCGGTCCGGGCTTACGTCGGCGGACCGACCCCCGTACGACCCACGGACCCCCTCCCCAAGCTCCTGTGGCTTCAGCGACACGAACCCGACGTCTGGACCCGGACCCGCCGGGTCGTCCACGCCGCCGACTTCGTGACGGGCCGACTGACCGGCCGATGGGTGACGGATTGGACCCACGCCCTCAAGACGGGCTACGACCCTGCGAGTCAGACCTGGTCGCCCGTGCTTGCGGCGATGGGGGTCGGGCCGGACGGGCTCCCCACCGTGGTACCCCCCGGGACGCCGGTCGGGGAGGTTCACGCCTGGGCCGCCGAGGCGACGGGGCTTCGGCCGGGGACCCTCGTCGTGGCCGGGATGACCGACGGGTGCGCCGCCCAGGTGGCGGCCGGGGCCGTCGCCCCCGGCGAGTGGTGTAGCGTACTCGGGACGACCCTCGTCGTCCGGGGCGTGACGGAGCGACCCCTCCGGGACCCCCAGGGACGGGTCTACTGCCACCGCCACCCCGAGGGCTTCTGGCTTCCGGGCGGCGCCAGCAATACGGGGGGCGAATGCCTCCGCAAGGCCTTCGGGAAGGCCGACCTCCGGGCGATGGACGCCCAGGCCCTGGCGCACGCCCCGACGGGGCTCGTCGCCTATCCCCTCGTCCGTCGGGGCGAGCGCTTCCCCTTCGTGGCGCCCCGGGCCCGGGGGTTCCTCCTGGGGACGCCTCGGTCGGAATTCGAGCGGTATGCGGCATACCTCGAAGGCGTCGCCTACGTCGAGCGCCTGGCCTACGACCTACTGACCCGACTCGGGGCGGCCGTCGGGGACACGGTGTTCACGGCCGGCGGCGGGGCCCGGAGCGAGGCCTGGCTCCAAATCCGGAGCGACGTCCTCGGGCGGGTCCTCTGTCGACCCCGGTACACCGGAGCGGCCGTCGGGGCGGCCGTCCTCGCCGCTACGGCGGTCGCCGGCGACGGCCTGACCGCCCGGACCCGGGCGATGGTCCGGGTCGACCGGACGGTCGTCCCCCGGGGGCATACCCAGGCCCTCTACGCCGAGGCCTACGGCCGCTTCCTGGAGGCCCTCCGGACGCGCGGCTATATCGGGTAGGGTAAGAAGGCAGCCCGGGGATGGGGCCGGGGGCGGTCCGGAAGCCGGAGGCAGGTATCCTGACCCCAGGCGGCCCCAACTTGACAGGGCGGGACCGCTTTGGTAGGGTATGGCCTTCTTCTCCGGCCCTTTCGATACCTCAGCCAAGGGCAAAGCGCATAGAGCCCAGGTCCTTGGGCCTTCGCCCTATGCCTTTCGCTCTTTTCTACTGCTATAGGGACGCCGACGTCCCGCGTAGGGCGTTGGGGCGTCATCCCGGGGGAATGCGACGATGACGACGCCGTTCTGGTATGTCGGCCTGATTCCCCTGCTCCCCGGCCTGGGGGCGTTAGTCAACGGCGTCTTCGGACGATGGTTCCCGCGGCGGGTCGTCCACGCCATCGCCTGCGGGACGACGTTGGCGTCGTGCCTGCTGGCCTTTGTCCTGCTGGTCCAGTTCGTGGGGTACCCGCCTGAGGCCCGGCACTTTACGGTGACCTACTACGACTGGCTGGACGTCGGACCGGTGCGCCTCCCGACGGGCGAGAGCGTCCGTCTGCACGTGCCCGTCGAGGTCCTGGTCGACCCCCTGTCGGTCGTGATGGTCCTCGTCGTGACCTTCGTCGGGTTCCTCATCCACGTGTATTCGACGGGCTACATGGGGGAAGACCCGGACTACGCCCGGTACTTTTCATATCTGAACCTCTTCATGTTCGCCATGCTGACGCTGGTCCTGAGCAGTAGCTTCCTCCTGCTATTCGTCGGTTGGGAGGGCGTCGGCCTGTGTTCGTACCTCCTGATCGGCTTCTGGGCGGACCGGACGTCGGCGGCCAACGCCGGCAAGAAGGCCTTCATCGTGAACCGCATCGGGGACTTGGGCTTTTTGGTCGGCATGATCTTGGTGTTTCTTCAGTTTGGGAGCCTGCGGTTTGACGACGTGTTCGCCCAGGTCGCCGGCGGGGCCTATCGGGTCAACGACCCCATCTTGGTCGCCATCGGCCTCTTCTTACTGATGGGTGTGACGGGCAAGTCGGCCCAGATCCCCCTGTACGTGTGGCTCCCCGATGCGATGGAGGGCCCGACGCCCGTGAGTGCCCTGATCCATGCCGCCACGATGGTGACGGCCGGCGTGTACCTGATCGTCCGGTGCAACCCCCTGTACCAGATGGCGCCGGAGGCCCTCTGGGTCGTCGCCCTCGTCGGGGCCGGGACGGCCCTGTTGGCGGCGACCATCGGGACGGCCCAGTACGACATCAAGCGGGTCTTGGCCTACTCGACGGTCTCCCAGCTGGGCTACATGGTCCTGGCGGCCGGCGTCGGGGCCTTCTCGGCGGCCATCTTCCACCTGGTCACGCATGCCTTCTTCAAGGCCCTCCTGTTCCTGGGGGCCGGGAGCGTCATCCACGCCCTCCACCACGAGCAGGACATGCGTCGCATGGGCGGCCTGCGGAAGTACCTGCCGACGACCTTCGGGACGATGACGATGGGCGTCCTGGCCATCGCCGGCATGCCCCTCTTTTCGGGCTTCTTCAGTAAAGACGAGATCCTCCTGCAGGCCTTCGTGAGTCCCTACAGCCGCCCCGTCCTATGGGGCCTCGGGACGGTCACGGCGGGCCTGACGGCCTTTTACATGTTCCGCCTGTGGTTCCTGACGTTCTTCGGGACGGAGCGGATGGACGAGGCCACCCGGCATCACATCCATGAGTCGCCGCCCAACATGACCGTGCCGCTTCGGGTCCTGGCCGTCCTGTCGGTCGTCGGCGGGGTCATCGGCCTTCCGGCGGCGTGGTTCCACGTGCCTGTCCTCGGGGCCCTGCTCCGGCCCCTGGAGGCGGTCCAGCTCCATCATTTTTTGGAGCCCTCCATCGGGAAGGTCCCGGCGGCTCACGGGGCGGCCCATGTCCCGAGCCCGGGCTTGGAGTTTCTCCTGATGATGGCCTCCGTCGGGGCCGGCCTGGTCGGATTTTTCGTCGCTTACGTCCTGTACCATCGGCGACCCGAGCTCCCCGACCGGGTGGCGGCCGCCTCGGAGCCCCTGTATACCCTGGTCCGAAACAAGTATTACGTGGACGAAATCTATGACGCCCTGGTCGTGCGGCCCCTCCTGGGCCTGGCCCGTCTCCTGGCCTGGCTGGACGTCTACGTCGTCGACGGCCTCGTCAACGGCACGGCCTGGCTGACCCGGACGTTGGCGGACCTCTCGGGGCGAGTCGACTTTCACGGGGTCGACGGCCTCGTCAACGGCATCGCCGAGGGCGTTCGTCAGGTCGGCGGGGCCTTGCGTCGGGCCCACACGGGCTTGGCGCAACAGTACGTCTTCGGGGCCATCGTCCTGGCCCTGGTCTTGCTGTTGTTTTACATGATGGTGTTTTAATCGGGGTCATTCGGGAGTTCGGCAGTTCGGGAGGCAGGCGGCCGAAGTCCTCGAGTCCCGGACTGCCGGATTCCCGAACAGTGGGAGGCACGGATGGAGTACACGCTGGTCTACGCCGGGGAGACCGTCGGCTTTCCGGTCCTCTCGGTCATCTGCTTTCTGCCCGTCCTCGGGGCCCTGATCCTCCTGTTTCTCAGGGATGAACGGGCGATCAAGCTGGTCGCCAATGCCTTCGCCCTGGCGACCTTTTTGGTCTCCCTCCGACTCGTCCCGGCCTTCGACAGCGGGGCCCTGCGGATGCAGTTTGTCGAGAAGGTCCCCTGGGTCCCGTCGCTGGGGATTCAGTACTTCATGGGGATCGACGGCCTCAGCCTGCTCCTGGTCCTGCTGACGACCCTCCTGAGCGCCGTCTCCGTCCTGTGCTCGTGGTATTCGATCACGCACCGGGTCAAGGAGTACTACATCTTCCTGCTGATCCTCGAGACGGGCATGCTGGGCGTCTTCGTGGCCCTGGACTTCATCCTGTTCTACGTGTTCTGGGAGGTCATGCTCGTCCCGATGTACTTCCTGATCGGCATCTGGGGGAGCGACCGGAAGCTGTACTCGGCCATCAAGTTCTTCCTGTACACGCTGTTCGGGAGCGTCCTGATGCTCCTGGGGATCATCGCCCTGCACTATTACTACTACAGCATGACGGGAGAGCGGACGTTTGACATCCTGAAGTTCCACCAGCTGGCCCTACCGGAGTATCTGCAGAATTGGGTCTTCCTGGCCTTCTTCCTGGGCTTCGCCATCAAGGTCCCGATGTTCCCCTTCCACACGTGGCTTCCCGACGCCCACACGGACGCCCCGACGGCCGGGAGCGTCATCCTGGCCGGCATCCTCCTGAAGATGGGGACCTACGGGTTCCTGCGGTTCAGCCTGCCGATCCTGCCTGATGCGACCCGGACGTTCCTGCCGTGGATGATCGGGCTTTCGATCATTGCTATCCTCTACGGGGCCCTGGTCGCCATGATGCAGAGGGACTGGAAGCGGCTGGTCGCCTACTCGAGCGTCAGCCACATGGGGTTCGTGACGCTGGGCATCTTCGCCCTGAATGCGCCGGGCCTGTCGGGGGCGACCCTCCAGATGATCAATCACGGCATCAGCACGGGCGCCCTGTTTCTCATCGTCGGCTTCATCTACGACCGGCGCCACACGCGGCTGATCTCCGAGTACGGGGGCCTCTACCGGGTCATGCCGGCCTATGCGGCCATCTTCGGGATCATCGCCATGTCGTCCATCGGCGTGCCGGGCCTGAACGGCTTCATGGGGGAGTTCCCCATCCTGCAGGGGGCCCTGAAGGAAGACTTCTGGTGGGGCTTTGCGGCGGGCTGGGGGATCGTCCTGGGGGCGGGCTACATGTTGTGGCTGTACCAACGGGTGATCTTCGGGCCCGTCACGAAGCCGGAGAACGAACGCCTGCCGGACCTCCGGTGGAATGAGTTCCTGAGCCTCCTGCCCCTGGTCCTCCTGGCCTTCCAGATCGGGGTCTACCCGAAGCCCTACTTCCGGTGGATGGAAAAGCCCGTCGAGTATATCCTTTACAAGGTCCGACCTCAGGAGCTGACGGGGGTGCCCCGGTCCCTCCCGCCCGGCGTCCCGGCCAGGAGGGGAGAGTCGGTTCCCCACGAGGCACCGGCGGCCCGATAGGTGTCGGCCGGACGGCCGGCCCGGGGGTGGCCGGACGGCGCTCCCGGGGGTCTGCAGGCCATGAAGCCGGGTCCGGTCGACTCCCGGCCGCCCCGCCGCGGTCCCCGTTGGCAAGGGCTCCGGGAATACGGCGAGTGGGTCCAAATCGCCCTGATGTTTCCGTCGTCTATCGCCGTCGGGCTGGCCATCGGGTACGGCCTGGACCGGTGGTGGAAGACGGCACCGGTCTTCACGTTGGCGATGGCCCTGCTGGGGATCGTGGCCGGCTTTTATAACTTCTACCGGGCCTATACCCGCTGGGAGCGGCGCCGGCGGCCGTAGGCCGGGTGCTCGGTGGGGGTGCGCGTCCATGCTTTTGGGCGTCGCCTGGGGCGTCCTGTTGGCCCATTACAGTTGGGTCTTGCTCATCACCACGACGACCCAGGCCGTCGAGGCCGTCTTGCAGAAGGGTCGCCCCCGGGGCATGCGGGCCTGGGTCTTCTGGACCCTGACCAAGTGGGGCCTGTACGGTCTGTGGATCTGGTCGGGCCTGGTCGGTGGCCGCCTCTCCGGGCTCGGCATCGGGGTCGGATTCTTCGTCGGCTGGGTCGGGATGGCCATCCAGTTCGCCCGCCGGCGGACGGGGCCGGTTTTCGACGTTTGAGATGAAGGTCGGTAGGACCGGGGCGTCGACTGCTCGACCGCCTTACTGCCGTAGGGACGGACATGGAGGCGTTTCGCCATGGAGCACCTGGAAGTACCGCCGTGGATCGCCGTGCAGTTCCATCATCTCCTTCAGAAGCTGGGGGTCTCGATGTCCGAGCGGGATGCTGTCGCCCTGACGATGGTCCTGATTTTGGTCGGGGCCGTATCCCTGCTGTTGGGCCTGTATCGGAACCGCTATCGGCTCGTGCCGACGCCGGTCCAACAGGTCCTGGAGGGCTACTATGAGTTCATCCGGGGCCTCTGCGTAGACATGATCGGGGAGGAGCGGGGGGAGCGGTACGTCCCCCTCATCGGGACGGTCGGCCTCTTCATCCTCTTGGCCAACCTCATGGGCCTGATTCCGGGCCTGGTCTCGCCGACCAGCAACTTAAACGTGACGGCCGGGGCGGCCATTTTCGTGTTCCTGTACTACCACCTGGAGGGCCTCCGGACCCACGGCCTGCTCGGCTACATCCGGCACTTCATGGGACCCGTCTGGTGGCTGGCCTGGCTGTTCCTGCCCGTCGAGTTCATCAGCCACCTGGCCCGGGTCCTGAGCCTGTCGGTCCGTCTGTTCGGGAACATCTTCGGGGAGGACACCGTCATCTTGGTCCTGTTCATGTTCATCTTCCCGATCGTCGCTCCCCTGCCGGTCATGGTCCTGGCGATCATCACGAGCTTCGTGCAGGCCTTGGTGTTCGTGATGCTCTCGGTCAGCTACATCGCCGGGGCCGTCGCCGGGGAAGAGCATCACTGATGCGGGGTTCGGGGTCGAGTGCCGGGTCTGGAAAGCACCTACTCGGAAGTCCGGGACCTCGGCAATTCGGGAACTCGGGAGCTCGGGAATTCGGGAGTCCGGCAGTTCGGGAATTCGGGAGTTCAGGCCGTCTCCCTCCTTGGGGTCGATGGCCTCCAGAGCTCCCAAGGTCCTCCGGCGCTCTGGGACCCTCGCCATCGGGACGGTCCAGCGGGGCGGCCGCCTGGCGTCGCCCGTCCTGGACTTGACCCCCGAGGGGGTCGGCCTCCACCCTATGCTTGGGGGCGACCCGAATTCCCGAACTCCCGAATTGCCGAATTCCCGGACTGCCGAGCTCCATCCCCAACACCCAGGCCCTAACCCATCGAAATCCCGTGACTCCGGACTCTTCTCCAACCTCCAAGGAGGGAACCCGTGATGCGCAAGTGGTTGGCTACGGCATTGACGTTGTGGATCGGGGCCGGGGGCGCGGCCCTGGCCGCCGAGCCCGGGAACGCCGCCGGCGAGGACGGTCTGCGGGCCTTCACGTGGCTGATCGCGACGGCTGGGTTCGCCCTGACCATCGCCGCTTCCATTGGGGCCCTCTCGCAGTCCCGGGCCCTGGTCTCGGCCTGCGAGGGCATTTCTCGAAATCCGGGCTCGGCGGACGCCATCCGGGGCTTGCTGATCCTGGGCCTGGCGTTCATCGAGTCGCTGGTCATCTACGTCCTGCTCATCGACTTCATCCTGCTCTTTGCGACCATCGGCCGCATTCCCTTAGGGGGATAGGCCGACCGGGGGGCACGGCCGAGGCCGTGCCCCCACCCGCGGAGGCTCCTTCCGGGGTCCGGACCTTCTCGGGGGCGTCAGGCTACGGCCCGGGCGGCCGTCTGCCGTTCCAGGTAGGTCACGATGGATTCGAAAATCCACCGCCCGTCGGTGCTCCCCAAGACCGCCTCGGAGGCCCGTTCCGGATGCGGCATCATCCCCAGGATGCGACCCGTCGTGTCCATCAGGCCGGCGACGGCCCAGCGGCTCCCGTTGGGATTAGCCGACGGCCGGACCCGACCCGTCGGGTCGCAGTACTGGAAGACGACTTGGCCATTCCGGCGGAGGCGCCGCAGGGTCCGGGCCGGGACGAAGTACTGGCCCTCGTAATGGGCGATGGGGACCCGGAGGACCCGGCCCGGCGGGACGGCACACGTAAAGGGCGTGTCATACCGCAGGGGCCGGATGGAAACGTCGTCGCAAATAAAGGCCAGACCCTTGTTCGGGAGCATCGCACCCGGCAGGAGGCCGGCTTCCAAGAGGATCTGAAAGCCGTTGCAAATGCCCAGGACGATGCCGCCCCGGGCGACAAAATCCGGGATGGCCCGCACGACGGGACTGAACCGGGCCATCGCCCCCGTCCGCAGGTAGTCCCCGTAGGAAAACCCGCCCGGCAGGATCAGGACGTCCAGGCCCGTGAGGTCCGTCTCCTGATGCCACACGAAGTCGGCCGTCTGGCCGAGGACGTGCCGGACGACGTGATAGGCATCGAAGTCGCAGTTGCTACCCGGGAAGACGACGACGCCGAAATGGAAGGGGCCCATGCCGACCTCCGGCCGTTGAGGGGTCTCTGCCAGCGGCAGTCTATGATAGGGGGAGTCCGGGAATTCGGCAATTCGGCCGTCTGACAGGGGGCAGACGGGGGGTGGGCCCGTCGGCCCATGGATGGACCGTGGGTAGGTCGATGACCCGTCCCTCAAGGTCCGCGCGGCCAGACAGGACCCTGCCGAACGGCCGAATTGCCCGAGCGCCGAACGGCCTCTATCATAGACCCCAGCGGGTGCGGGCCGCGCCCATACGCTTCCGCGCAAGTCTTAAGGGGCCTCGGGTCCCCTTGGACCTCACGGGAGGGCACGATGCGTATCGGGGTCATCGGCGCCGGCTACGTCGGTCTCGTGACGGCCGCCGTGTTCGCCGACCTCGGGAACGACGTCGTCGGCTATGACAAGGACGAGACCCGGATCGCTATGCTTCAGCGGTCGGAGCTCCCGTTTTACGAACCGGGCCTCGAGGAGATCGTCCGCCGGAACCAGGCCGAGGGCCGGCTCCGCTTTACGACGGACGTCGCCGAGATGGTCGACTTCGCTCGGGTGATCTTCATCGCCGTCGGGACGCCGCCGGACGCCACGGGGGACACGGACCTGCGCCAGGTCGAGGAGGCGGCCCGGGCCATCGCCCGGCATATGAAAGACTACAAGGTCATCGTCAACAAGAGTACGGTCCCCGTCGGGACGGGCGACCTCGTGCGCCAGATCATCGAGGCCCATCAGACGGAGCGGGTCCCCTTCGACGTCGTCTCGAACCCCGAGTTCCTCCGGGAGGGCTCGGCCGTCCAGGACATGCTGAACCCGGACCGGATCGTCATCGGGGCACCCTCTCAGCAGGTCGCCATGACCGTCATGGAGCTGTACGCCCCCCTGGGCCGACCGATCTTGGTCACCGACGTCGCCACGGCCGAGATCATCAAGTACGCCTCGAACGCCTTCCTGGCGATGAAGATTTCGTTCATCAACGCCATCGCCGACCTGTGCGAGATGACGGGGGCCGACGTCGAGATGGTCGCCCGGGGGATCGGGATGGACCACCGGATCGGGCCCCACTTCCTGGGGGCCGGCCTGGGTTACGGGGGCTCATGCTTTCCCAAGGACGTCCTGGCCCTCATCCACACGGCCCGCCGGTACGGCGTGGACGCCTCCATCTTCGAGGCGACCGACCGGGTCAACCGCAACCGCGTCGAGCGCTTTGTCCGGAAGATGGAGACCGTCCTGGAAGGACTGGCGGGCAAGACCATCGGGGTCCTGGGCCTCTCGTTCAAGCCCGACACCGACGACCTCCGGGAGGCCCGGTCGCTCGAGCTGATCCGGCGTCTCCTGGACGCTCACGCCCACGTGCAGGTCTACGACCCCGTCGCCATGCCCCGGGTCCGGCCGATCTTGGGGGACTCGGTCGTGTACGGCCGCAACGCCTACGAGGCGGCCCAGGGCGCTCACGCCCTGGCCGTCGTGACGGAGTGGCGGGAATTCCGCCAGATCGACCTGGAGCGGGTCCGGTCCCTGATGCGCCAGCCCTATGTCTTCGACGGTCGGAACATCTATGACCCGGAGCGGATGGCCCGTCTGGGCTTTTACTACTACGGCGTCGGCCGGCGGTTCATCCCGCCAGATCCGTAGGCCTCGGGTCCCGGGACCCGACATCGACCCCTTCGTCGAGAAGCGCACCGATGCCTGGACCGGTCGCCCTCGTGACGGGCGGGGCCGGTTTTATCGGCTCCCACCTGTGCGAGTACTTACTCCAGCAGGGCTACTTCGTCATCGCCATGGACAACCTCCTGACGGGGGACGTCCAGAACATCGCCCATCTTCACAACCGGCCCTTCCTCTTCGTTCACCACGACGTGACGAACTACATCTACGTCGACCGGCCCGTGGCGTTCGTCTATCACCTGGCGAGTCCGGCGAGCCCGAAGGACTATCAGGTCTACCCGATTCAGACCCTCAAGGTCGGGGCCCTGGGGACCCACAAGGCCCTGGGCCTGGCCCTGAAGCACCGGGCCCGGTTCCTGCTGGCCTCGACGTCGGAGGTCTACGGGGACCCGCAGGTCCATCCCCAGACGGAGGACTACTGGGGGAACGTGAACCCCATCGGGCCGCGGGGCGTGTACGACGAGGCGAAGCGGTTTGCCGAGGCCCTGACGATGGCCTACCACCGGGTGCATGGGGTCGACACGAAAATTGCGAGGATATTTAACACCTACGGCCCCCGGATGCGGATGGACGACGGCCGGGCCATCCCGACCTTCATCGTCCAGGCCCTCCGGGGCGAGCCCTTGACCGTCTACGGCGACGGCACCCAGACCCGGTCCTTCTGCTACATCTCCGACATGGTCGAGGGCCTCTACCGCCTGATGATGTCCGACTACCACCTGCCTGTAAACCTGGGCAACCCCCAGGAGATGACGGTCCTCGAGCTGGCCGAGCTCATCCTCCGCCTGACCGGCTCCCGGAGCCGCATCGAGTTCCGCCCCCTCCCCCAGGACGATCCCCGCGTCCGCCAGCCCGACATCACGCGGGCGAAGACCGTCCTCGGCTGGGAACCCCGGGTCCCCTTAGAGGAGGGCCTGAAGGAGACGATCGCCGACTTTCGCCGGCGTCTGGGTCTGGGATGACGATCCGCTGGAAGGTCCTCGGCGGGGCGGTCTTGGTCGCCGTCGTAGGCCTCGGACTGCTCCTGGGATGGCTCCTGGGGCGAAGGGACCGTCTCCGACTGGTACCCCGCTCGGAGGAGGTCCCGGCTCGCCTGGCGGCCGTCGCCGACCGGGACGGGGCCGTCTTCGGGGTCGCCTGGGTCCACGACCCCGCTCGGGTCCTCGACCTCCTCGGGCAGGCGACGGGGCTCCGGTCGGAGTCCCCGATGACGGGCCTCGTCCTCGGGTCCCTGGCCGCCGATGCCGTCCTGTTCGGACTCCGGGAGCCCCGCCACCCGCGGGGCTGGACGGCCGTCGCCTTCCTCCGGGCCTCCCCGGCGATGGAGCGGGGCCTCCCCTGGGTCCGCCGATTCCTCCCCCCACACTGGCGGTGGCGGGACCGGCCGGCCTCGCCGGGCTGTGCGAGGGCCTTCGAGCTGGAAGACGCCGAGGGGCGCCTTCCGGGGCGTCTGGTGGGTCAATTCTGCGGGGGGTATCTCGTCCTCGGGGAAGCCGACCCGGGGCCGGGGTTCCGCCTCTGGCAGACGCTCCGAGCGACGGCGGAAAATGGCCTGAGAGAATCCCGGACAGGGGCTTTCCCGCCGGCCGCCGTCCTGTGGCTCCGACCCGACCGACTGCCCGGGGCCCTCCGACGGGCCCTCCCCGCCGAAGTCCGGACGTGGGTCGACGCCCGAGTCCCGGTCGGTCAGTGGGTCACCCTGGCCGTCAGCGGAGAAACCGAACGTCTGGAGGTCCGGGCGGTCTTCCCGATGGCCCCGTAGCGGGTAGCGAACGGCGAGGGGCCGACGGGGGGGTGGCAGGCGTTGCGACTCTATGGAGGAGGCGGGCGGATTCGAACCGCCGAATGAGGGCTTTGCAGGCCCCTGCCTTACCGCTTGGCGACGCCTCCCCTGGAGCGGGAAACGGGATTCGAACCCGCGACCTTCTGCATGGCAAGCAGACGCTCTTCCTCTGAGCTATTCCCGCGTTTCCATCCCCGGGGTTTCCATCCCAGGATGGGGCGATTCACTTTGATCATAGTGTCCGCCGCCGGGGCCGTCAAGCACGGGGGATACTGACTGTACGACACTTTAGTCAAATTGGGCCTCCCATGGGAGGGGTCCCGGGTCCGCACACCCCGATCCCTGCCCCCGGCTTCCCCGATTCCCGTCGCTCCCCGCCTCCCGCCCTGCCTGCCGGCAGGCAGGGGCTGCCCCCGGGAGGGGTCCTATGCCCAGGGAGCGCCCCGCCCGTCTGGAGGGGCCGCCCGAACGGACCCAGACGGACTCCCTCCGCCCGCGGGCCCTCCCCCGCCGCCACCGCCGGGACTCAAATCCCACCCCCTCAGCGTAGAA